>LNFM01002748.1_pt1 | contig 36211 bp, 32 predicted proteins | sample 596031 | NCBI WGS metagenome assembly LNFM01 (sample SAMN04254537, study PRJNA301005) | activated carbon metagenome | isolation source: dual media filters at the Ann Arbor, Michigan drinking water treatment plant | place: USA: Ann Arbor | reverse complement strand
CATCGGCTTCGGCGTGCTGGGCGGCATGATCAGCGCCACGGTGCTGGGCATCTTCTTCGTGCCGCTGTTCTACCTGTGGGTGAAGTCGCTGTTCTCGCGCGACAAGCCCAGACCTGAAGCACCGCCCGCCGCAGCCCGGGAGGTGGTGGCATGAAAGGCCTTGGCATGAAGGGCCTGGGCATCCAGGCCCACGCGATGAAGCCGGCCGCCGCCGCCGTGCTGCTGATGCTGCTGACGGCTTGCGGCAGCCTGGTGCCGCCGGTGGGTTCAGCGCAGGCGCCGCTGCGCGACAACTTCCGCGCCGACGCGGTGGCGGCCGAAGCCTCGCTCGCCGGCCCCGCTGCCGCCACGGAATGGGACGGCTTCTTCGCCGACGATCGCCTGCGCCGCGTGGTGGGCCTGGCGCTGGCCGGCAACCGCAGCCTGCGCGCCAGCGTGGCCGCAGTGGAACGTGCACGCGCGCAGTACGGCATCACCGAGTCGAACCGCTGGCCCGACCTGCGCGGCACGGTCTCGACCAGCCAGCAAGGCAGCGACGGCAACGGCCGCACCAGCACCTACACCGCCAGCCTGGGCGTCACGGCCTGGGAGATCGACCTCTTCAACCGTGTCGGCAGCTTGCAGGGTGCAGCGCTGGCGCGCTATCTGGCGCAGCAGGAAACCCAGCGCGGCGCGCGCCTCAGCCTGGTGGCGCAGGTGGCCGATGCCTGGCTGGCCTTGGCCGCCGAAAGCCAGCGCCAGCGCCTGGCCGAGGAACTGCGACTGAGCCAGCAGCAAACCCTGGACTTGAACGAGCGTCAGTACCGCCTGGGTGCGGCTTCGGGCTTGCAGCGCGCAAGGGCGCAAACCGCCTACGAGGCCGCACGCGGTGAAGCCGCGCGCAGCGCCGCTGCCGTGCGCCAGGCCCGGCTGACGCTGGAACTGCTGGCGGGCCAGCCCCTGCCCGATGCGCTGCTGCCCGGCACCCAGACCGACAGCGCCACCGCCCAGGTCACCGCGCTGCCCGACATCCCGGCCGGGCTGCCGGCCAGCGTGCTGCTGCAACGCCCCGACCTGCGCGCCGCCGAACAGCAGCTGCAGGCCGCCGCCTTCGACGTGGGTGCGGCGCGTGCGGCGCGCTTTCCGCGCCTCACGCTGACGGCCAGAGCGGGCCTGCGCAGCGCTGAACTGGACGGCCTGGCACGCAGCGGCAGCGGCTTCTGGAGCCTGCTGCCCAGCCTGGACATCCCGCTGCTGGACGCCGGTGCGCGCCAGGCCCAGGTGGAGGTGACCGAAGCCACGCGCCGCGAGGTGATGGCCAACTACGAAGCGGCGCTGCAATCGGCCTTCCGCGAGGTGGCCGACGCGCTGGCCGTGCGCGACAGCCTGGCCGAACGCCTGGCCGCGCAGGTGGCGCAGGTGGAGGCCGCCGAACGCAGCCTCGGCCTGGCGGAGCAGAGCTACCGCCTGGGTGCTTCCAGCCAGCTGGAACTGCTGGACGCGCAGCGCCAGCTCGCCGCGGCGCGCCAGGGCCTGGTGACGCTGCGCCAGACCGAGCAGGCCAACCGCGTGGTGCTGCTGCGCGCCTTGGGCGGCCGCTGGGCTGCCGCGTCCTAGCCTGGGCCTGGCGGCCGGGGTGCTGCCGGATTGTGCGATGTCGGCCACACCTGCGGTTCGGCGTGAAGTCGCGCTTCAGCTGCTGCACCCACGACGGCCTCTGAACGTCGGCATCTGAACACCCGGTTCTGACACCAGGAGCGGTGGGGCCTGTCGGTCCGCGACAATGTTCGGATCCCCGACTCGCCCATGCCCTCGTCCCTCATCCTGCTGGTGGCGCTGCCCTTCGCCGGCAGCCTGATTGCCGCGCTGCTGCCCGCCAACGCGCGCAATGCCGAGTCGACGCTGGCCGGCGCGATCGCGCTGTTCTGCACGGTGCAGGCGGCGCTGTATTTCCCCGCAGTGGCGGCCGGCGGCGTGATCCGCGAAGAGATCGTCTGGCTGCCCTCGCTGGGCCTGAACCTCGTGCTGCGCATGGACGGTTTGGCCTGGATGTTCTCGATGCTGGTGCTGGGCATAGGCGCGCTGGTGGTGCTGTATGCGCGCTACTACATGTCGCCCTCCGACCCGGTGCCGCGCTTCTTCTCGTTCCTGCTTGCCTTCATGGGCTCGATGAGCGGCGTGGTGCTCTCGGGCAACCTCGTGCAGCTGGTGCTGTTCTGGGAACTCACCAGCCTGTTTTCCTTCCTGCTCATCGGCTACTGGCACCACCGGCGCGACGCGCGGCGCGGCGCGCGCATGGCGCTCACCGTCACCGGTGCCGGCGGCCTGTGCCTGCTGGCCGGCGTGCTGGTGCTGGGCCACATCGTCGGCAGCCACGACCTGGACGTGGTGCTGGCCGCAGGCGAGCAGGTGCGCGCGCACCCGCTCTACGTGCCCGCGCTGGTGCTGGTGCTGCTGGGCGCCTTGACCAAGAGCGCGCAGTTCCCCTTCCACTTCTGGCTGCCGCACGCCATGGCCGCGCCGACGCCGGTATCGGCCTACCTGCACTCGGCCACCATGGTGAAGGCCGGCGTCTTCCTGCTGGCGCGGCTGTGGCCGGTGCTGGCGGGCAGCGACGAATGGTTCTGGCTCGTCACCGGCTCGGGCCTGGTGACGCTGCTGCTGGGCGGTTTTGCGGCCATCTTCCAGACCGACCTGAAGGCGCTGCTGGCGTATTCGACGATCTCGCACCTGGGTCTCATCACCACGCTGCTGGGCATGAACAGCCCGCTGGCCGCGGTGGCGGCGGTGTTCCACATCATCAACCACGCCACCTTCAAGGCCTCGCTGTTCATGGCCGTGGGCATCATCGACCACGAAACCGGCACGCGCGACATCCGGCGCCTGAGCGGCGTGCTCAAGTACATGCCCGTCACCGCCACGCTGGCCATGGTGGCCAGCGCGGCGATGGCCGGCGTGCCACTGCTCAACGGCTTCATCTCGAAGGAGATGTTCTTCACCGAGGCCGTGTTCGTGACGACCACACCCTGGTTCGACCGCCTGCTGCCGGTGGCGGCCGTGCTGGCGGGCATGTTCAGCGTGGTCTATTCGCTGCGCTTCACCGCCGACGTCTTCTGGGGCCCCGACACCTGCCACGCGCTGCCGCGCCAGCCGCACGAACCGCCGCACTGGATGCGTGTGCCCATCGAGCTGCTGGTGCTGGCCTGCCTGCTGGTGGGCATGCTGCCGCAGTGGTCCATCCAGCACATCCTGGCCGTCGCCGCCACGCCCGTGGTGGGCGGCGAACTGCCGGCCTTCGACCTGGCGCTTTGGCACGGCTTCAAGCTGCCGCTGTGGATGAGCCTGCTGGCGCTGGCCGGCGGCATCACGCTCTACCTGCTGCTGCGCAAGCCCATCCACAGCGGGCGATACGCGAAGACGCCGCTGATCGGCGGCGTCAGCGGCAGGCGCCTGTTCCAGCGCGGGCTGGCGCGGCTCACGTCGGCCAGCCGCCAGGCGCTGCGCCGCTTCAGCACGCGCCGCCTGCAGCCGCAGTTGCTGCTGCTGCTGATGGCAGCGGTGGTGGCCGCCGCCGCCACGCTGTGGCTGCCCGGGCAGGGCCTGGCGGACGGCGCGGTGCTGGGCGCCGGCAAGCGCGCGCCGATGGCGTTTTCGCCGATGTTTGCGTTGCTGTGGGGGGTGGGCGCAGGCGCGGCCATCGCCTCGGCCTGGCAGGCCAAGTACCACCGGCTCACCTCGCTGGCGCTGATGAGCGTGGCCGGCCTGGTGACGGTGGTGACCTTCGCGTGGTTCTCGGCGCCCGACCTGGCGCTGACGCAGCTGTCGGTGGAGGCGGTGACGACCGTGCTCATCCTGCTGGGCCTGCGCTGGCTGCCCAAGCGTGTGCAGGCGCAGGACGACGCGCAGCCGCTGCGGCGGCGCCTGACGACGCGCGCACGGCGTGGCCGCGACCTCGTCGTCGCGCTGGCCGCCGGCGGTGGCCTGGCCACGCTGGCCTACGCGCTGATGACACGCGACTTCCCGCAGAGCATCTCGCCGTTTTTCCTGGAACGTGCGCTGCCCGAAGGCGGCGGCCGCAACGTCGTCAACGTGATGCTGGTGGACTTTCGCGGCCTCGACACCCTGGGCGAGATCACCGTGCTGGGCGTGGTGGCGCTGACGGTGTACGCGCTGCTGCGCCGCTTCCGCCCCGCGCCCGAAAGCATGGTGCTGCCGCCGCAGCAGCAGGCCGTGCCGGCCGACCTGGACACCGACCTGGTGAACGCCCAGACCGCCGCCGACACCGCGCGCGGCTACCTGCTGGTGCCGGCGGTGCTGGCGCGGCTGCTGCTGCCGGTGGCGGCGGTGATCGCGGTCTACCTCTTCATGCGCGGCCACAACGAACCCGGCGGCGGCTTCGTGGCCGGGCTGGTGCTCTCCACGGCCTTCATCCTGCAGTACATCGTCTCGGGCACGCAGTGGGTGGAAGCGCACATGAACCTGCGCCCGCAGCGCTGGATCGCCGTCGGCCTGCTGGTGGCCACGGCCACGGGCCTGGGCGCCTTCTTCTTCGGCTACCCCTTTCTCACCACGCACACCGCGCACCTGAAGCTGCCGCTGCTGGGTGAACTGCACATCGCCAGCGCGCTGTTCTACGACATCGGCGTGTTCACGCTGGTCGTGGGCGCCACACTGCTGATCCTCACCGCGCTGGGCCACCAGTCGGTGCGCGGCCACCGCCGGCCCGCGCGCAGCCGTGCCCAGGCGCGGGCGCAGGCGCAGGCCTTTGCCGAAGGCGAGGGCGTCTGATGGAGATCGTCATGGCCATCGCCATCGGCGTGCTCACCACCTGCGGCGTCTGGCTCGTGCTGCGCCCGCGCAGCTACCAGGTCATCATCGGGCTGTGCCTGCTGGGCTATGGCGTCAACCTCTTCATGTTCAGCATGGGCCGCCTCAGCGTGGACAGTGAACCGGTGCTGACGCCCGGCCTGGCACCGACGCTGCTGAACTACGACGACCCCATGCCGCAGGCGCTGGTGCTCACCGCCATCGTCATCGGCTTTGCGATGACCGCGCTCTTCCTGGTGGTCGTGCTGGCGCAGCGCGGCTTTGCCGGCAACGACCACGTCGACGGCCAGGAGGACGCCGAATGAGCGGCGCCTTCGGCCTGGCCACCCAGGCGCTGATGCCGCACCTGAGCATCGCGCCCATCCTGCTGCCGCTGCTGGCCAGCGGCCTGCTGCTGCTGCTGAGCGAACGCCGCCACGGCCTGAAATCGGCCATCAGCCTGGGGGCGGCGCTGCTGAACCTGGTGCTGGCGGTGGCGCTGCTGGGCTGGGCCAAGGGTGACGGCGCCGGCAACGCGCCCAGCGCCTATGGCGTCTACCTGCCTTCGAACTGGGAGGCGCCCTTCGGCATCGTGCTGGTGCTGGACCGCCTGTCGGCGCTGATGCTGGTGGTGGCGGCCGTGGTGGCGCTGATGGCGCTCTTGTTCGCGCTGGCGCGCTGGCACAAGGCCGGCGCGCACTTCCACGCGCTGTTCCAGGTGCAGCTGATGGGCCTGAACGGCGCCTTCCTCACCGGCGACCTCTTCAATCTCTTCGTGTTCTTCGAGGTCATGCTGGCGGCCTCCTACGGCCTGCTGCTGCACGGCTCGGGCCCGGCGCGCGTGAAGGCAGGGCTGCACTACATCGCCGTCAACCTGGTGGCCTCGTCGCTGTTCCTGGTGGGCGCGTCGCTGGTCTACGGCGTCACCGGCACCTTGAACATGGCCGACCTGGCGGCGCGCATACCGCAGCTGGCCGCCGCCGACCGCCCGCTGCTGCACGCGGCCTGCGCCCTGCTCGCGGTGGCCTTTTTCGCCAAGGCCGCAATGTGGCCGCTGAACTTCTGGCTGGTGCCGGCCTACACCAGCGCCAGCGCCCCCTCGGCCGCCGTGTTTGCGCTGCTCACCAAGGTGGGCATCTACGTGTTGCTGCGCCTGTCCTCGCTGCTGTTTTCACCCGATGCCGGCGGCTCGGCAGGCTTTGGCAGCGCCTGGCTGGTGTGGGGCGGCATGGCCACGCTGGCCTTCGGCGCCATCGGCTTGCTCAGCGCCCAGCGGCCGGCGCGGCTGGCGGGCTTTGCCGTCATCGTGTCGTCGGGCACGCTGATCGCGATGCTCGGGCTGGCGCGGCCCGAGCTCACGGCCGGCGCGCTGTACTACCTGCCCGGCAGCACCTTCGCCGTAGCGGCGTTTTTCCTGCTCGCCGAACTGATGGACCGCGCGCGCGGCGACCCCGAGTCCCGGCGCGCGCCCGAGGACGAAGAAGACCACCTGCCGTTTGCGATGGCCGACCAGGAGCTCGGGCAGGCGGCCAACCTCGATGACGACGAACAGGCCCTGGTGGGCCGCGCCATCCCGGCGGCCACGGCGCTGCTGGGCCTGGCCTTCATCCTGTGCACGCTGCTGCTGGCGGGGCTGCCGCCGCTGTCGGGCTTCGTCGGCAAGTTCGTCATGCTCTCGGCCTTGCTGCAGCCGCCGGTGGTGGCGGTGGACTGGCTGCTGCTGGCGCTGGTGCTGGTCTCGGGCCTGTCTGCACTGATCGCGCTGTCGCGCACCGGCATCCGCTTTTTCTGGACGCCGGTGGACCGCAGCGCGCCGGTGCTGCGCGTGGCCGAGTACCTGCCCATCGCGCTGCTGGTGGCGGCCTGCGTGCTGATCACCGTGCGCGCCGAGGCGCTGCTGCGCTACACCCAGGCCACTGCGGCGGCGCTGCACCGGCCGCAGGGTTACATCCAGGCGGTGATGTCCGCAAGGCCGCGGCCCACGGCCACCAACGCCGACCGCCTGGCGCCAGCGCCCGCCGGAGTGCGCCCATGAAGCGCCCCATGCAGCGCCGGATGGAACGCCGCTGGCAGCGCCGCTGGTTGCCGTCACCGCTGCTCTCGCTGGCGCTGCTGGCGCTGTGGCTGCTGCTCAACGGTTCGCTGGGTGCGGGCCAGTGGCTGATGGGTGCGCTGCTGGGCTGGGCCGTGCCGTTGCTGACGATGTCGCTGCGGCCCACGCCCGTGCACATCCGCAAACCCGGCGTCGCCTTGCAGTTGCTGCTGCGGGTGGGCCTGGACGTCATCGTCTGGAACTGGCGCGTGCTGCGCGGCACGATGGCACCGGCCAGCCGGCTGCCCGAGGGTGGCTTCGTGACGGTGCCGCTGGACCTGCGCGACCCCAACGGCCTGGCCGTGCTGGCTGCCATCATGTGCGTCATCCCGGGCACGGTCTGGTCGGAACTGGCGCTGGACCGCAGCGCGCTGCTGGTGCACGTCTTCGACATGCAGGACGCCGACGCCGAGGTGCAACTCATCAAGACGCGCTACGAGCAGCCCTTGATGCAGATCTTCGAAGGCCGGGTGGCCGCATGAGCCCGCTCTTGTTCGGCGCCATCGTCTTCACGCTCGCCTGCTACGTGCTGGCGATGGTGCTGTGCCTGCTGCGCCTGGTGCGCGGGCCCTCGGCGCAAGACCGGGTGCTGGCGATGGACCTGATCTGCACCATCGCGATGCTGGTGCTGATGGTGCTGGCCATCCGCTACCGCAGCGACGTCTACTTCGAAGCCGCGCTGCTCATCGCCCTGTTCGGCTTCGTCGGCTCGGCCGCGATGGCCAAGTTTCTGCTGCGCGGCGAGGTCATCGAATGAGGCTCGAGGCATGAACAGCACGCTGCCGGCGTGGCTGGAATGGGCGGTGGTGCTGCTGCTGATGTTGAGCGGTGTCTTCACGCTCGCCGCCGCGGTGGGCGTGCTGCGCTTCAAGAGCTTTTTCCAGCGCCTGCACCCGCCGGCGCTGGCCTTCAGCTTCGCGGCCTGGTGCGTGTCGCTGGCCACCGCCTTGTACTTCTCGGCCCAGGGTGATGGCCTGGCCCTGCACGCCTGGCTGATCATCATCTTCCTGTCGCTGACGGTGCCGGTGACCACCATCCTGCTGGCGCGCACCGAGCTCTTCCGCAAGCGCGTGGACCTGCGCAGCATCGGCGAGGTGCCGCCGCCGCTGAACCACCAGGCGCAGCCCGGCAGCGACGACTGAAGCAGCGGAACCGAGAAAGCCGACGATCAGACGCTGGCGCGGGCCTTGCGCATGTAGACGCCCAGCAGGCCCAGGCCGGCCACCATCGACAGCACGGTGGCGGGTTCCGGCACCGCGGTCACCGACCAGGTGATGGGGGTGTCCACGGCGCTCAGGCCGTCGATGTAGACCTCGAAGTAGCCGGTCTCGAAGAAGTAGACGTTGGTGTTCGGGCCGCCGCCAGCCAGGCTGAACAGCATGCCGCCTTCGGTGAAGTTGGGCGAGGTGATGCTGAACTGGTTGTCGTAGATGAAGTCCGGGTCGCTGCCCACGGGCACCAGGCCGGTGATGGCCACGCCGTTGCGGAAACCGCTGATGCTGGTGATGTTTTCAGGCACCAGGGCGGCACCGGCGGTGGTGAAGGTGCCGCTGGCGGTGATGCCGGCACCGGTGTAGCTGAAGGCCCAGGTGTCGGCATGGGCGGTGGCGCCGCAGAACAGCGCTGACAGACCGAACGCACCAGCAGTGAGAACACGTTGCAGCTTCATCGGGCAAGACTCCTGGGCGGTGCGGTGGATGGCCGCACACGGCGGCGGCACCGAACCAGTTGAACACAGCGCGGGCGGCGGCGAAACAAGCGGCGCGCAGCGACCCCGTGAACGGGGGGCCGCGCCGGCACCGTCACCGCGGCAGCACGCGCAGCACGCGGCCTTTCGGGTTGTCGGTCAGCAGATAGACCGCGCCTTCGGGCCCCACGCGCACGTCACGCAGGCGTTCGCCGAGTTCCTGGAACAGCAGCTCCTGCGTCCCGGGCGCGGCGGCCGCACCCGCGCCGACCATGGGCACGCGGCGCACGCTGCGCTCCTTCAGCGTGGCCACCAGCAGGCTGCCGCGCCAGGCCGGGAACAGCGCGCTGTCGTACCAGGCCAGGCCGGCCGGCGCCACCGAAGGTGTCCATTCCAGCAGCGGCGCGGTGATGCCGGGCAGGCTGCGGTAGGGCGTGATGCGGGCGTAGGTGTAGTCCACACCCCCGGTCGTGACGGGCCAGCCGTGGTTCGCGCCGGGTCTGATGCGGTTGAGTTCGTCGCCGCCGCGCGCACCGTGTTCGTGTTCATAGAGTTCAGCACCCACCGCCACCAGCCCCTGCGGGTTGCGGTGGCCCAGGCTCCAGATCTCGGGCCGTGCACCGACGCGTTGCACGAAGGGGTTGTCGGGCGGCACGCTGCCATCGGCGTTGATGCGCATCAGCTTGCCCAGGTGGGTGTGCAGGCGCTGCGCGTCGGTGCGCTCGAGGTTGCCGTCACCCATGCCCAGCACCAGCGTGCCGTCGGGCAGCCAGGCCAGGCGCCCGCCGAAATGCTGGGTGTCGCTCTTCGCCGGCATCGAGGTGAAGACCGGCTGCACGTCCAGCAGCTGCTGGCCGTCGAAGCGGGCGCGCACCACGCGCAGGTGGTTCGCCTGCGGCGTGCCATGGGCGAAAGACAGGTAGAGCCAGCCGTTGCTGGCAAAGCCCGGGTGCAGCAGCACCTCGAACAGCCCGGCCTGGCCGCGCGCCAGCACCGCGGGCACGCCGGCCACCGGCGCGGCACGCAGCACCATGCCGCCACCGGTGCCCGGCTCGATGACACGCAGCCGGCCGGGCCGCTCGGTCACCAGCAGTCGGCCGTCGGGCAGGAAGGCCAGCGACCACGGGTGCACCAGGCCCTCGGCCACGCTTTCCACGCGGTAGGGCGCCGCCTGCGCTGCGCCCAGGTTGAACAGGGTGATCCACAGGGCCAGCAGGGCGTGACGCATCATTGGGGAAGTATGGAACAGCGACCACCCTCATGGCCTTGTTGACACCCACCCTGGCTACAGCGCGCACCCGGGCCACGCCAGCTCTGCGACCGTGGCAGGCCTGGGTGGCGGCCTGGCTGCTGGCCACCGTCTGGGGCTCGGTCTTACAGACTCAGCTCAACCTGCAAGCCCTGCAAGCCCTGGGCGTGGCGGTGCCGCTGCCCCTGCGTGCGCTGACCACGCTGCAAGACCTGGCAGGCTTTGCGCCGCTCTACGCGGGCATCCTGGCCGCCGGCTGGCTGCCCGCGCTGGCCCTGGCCGGCGTGCTGGCACGGCGCTGGCCGTCCGCGCGCACGGCCCTCCTCACCAACGCCGCGGGCCTGGGCATGGTGGCTGCCGTGCGGGCGGTGGATGCCATCGCGCCGATGCCGGTGTTCATCGACGCCACCCGCAGCTGGCCCGGGCTGCTGGCCCTGGCCGCCGGTGCGGCGCTGGGCGGCTGGCTCTACGCACGCACGACACGTTGAACACCCGCCCCGGCAACGGGCCGCCCCTGGTGGTGGTCTTCAACGTCAGCGCCGGCCACGGCCAGGCCGACGAGGTGCGCAGCGCCCTGCAAGCCGGCTGCGCCGCAGCGGGGCGCAGGCTGCAGCTGCTGGAAGTGCAAGACCCGCGGCAGCTGGCGGCCACGGCGCGCCGCGCCGTGGCCCAGGCGCAGCAGCAGGGCGGCATCGTCGTGGCTGCCGGCGGCGACGGCACCATCAACGCCGTGGCCCAGGCCACGCTGGGCAGCGGCTGCGCCTTCGGTGTGCTGCCCCAGGGCACCTTCAATTACTTCAGCCGCACGCACGGCATACCGGCAGGCACGACCGAGGCCTTGGCGGTGCTGCTGGCCGGCCACCGCCAACCCGCGCAGGTGGGCCTGGTCGGTGAGCGCGTGTTCCTGGTCAACGCCAGCCTGGGCCTTTACCCGCAACTGCTGGAAGAGCGCGAGGCGTGGAAGCAGCAGTTCGGCCGCAGCCGCCTGGTGGCCTTCGGTGCCGGCCTGGCCACGCTGCTGCGCGGCCACCGCAGCCTGCGCCTGCGCATCGAAGCCCAGGGCGAAGAACGCGAGCTGCGCACGCCCACGCTGTTTGTCGGCAACAACGCGCTGCAGATGGAGCAGATGGGCTTTGCCGAGGCGGCAGCCATCGATGCCGGCGCGCTGGCCGCCATCGCGCTGCGCCCCGTGGGCTTGTGGCAGATGCTGGGCCTGCTGCTGCGCGGCGCCTTCGGCCGCCTCGGCGAGGCCGAGGCGCTGATCCACGTCGCCACGCGCCAGCTCACCGTGCGCCCGGGCCGGCGCCTGGGTGCCTGGCGCTCGCAGCGCATCAAGGTGGCCACCGATGGCGAGGTGAGCTGGATGCGGCTGCCGCTGAGCTTCCGCGTCGCACCGCAGACCCTGGACCTGCTGCGCCCGCCGACACCGGCCCCCGAACGGGCGGTCGACCCCCCAGCCGCGCCATGACGCTGCTGCTGCAGGTCTCAGACCCGCACTTCGGCACCGAACGGCCGCAGGTCGTCGAGGCGCTGGTGCAGCTGGCCCTGGCGCAGCGGCCCGAGGTGCTGCTGCTCTCCGGCGACATCACCCAGCGCGCCACCCGCGCCCAGTTCGCTGCCGCGCGGTCCTTCGTGCAGCGCTTGCAGGTGCCGCAGGTGGTGGCGCTGCCGGGCAACCACGACATCCCGCTTTGGCATTTGCCGCTGCGCCTGCTGCGGCCCTACGCGCGCTACCGGGAGGCCTTCGGTGACGTGCTGGAACCCAGCCTGGACACCGAAGCGCTGCTGCTGATGGCCGTGAACACCACCCGCTGGTGGCGGCACGAAGACGGGCAGCTGTCCGCCGCACAGGTGGCGCGCGTGGCGCGGCGCCTGGCGCAGGCGCGGCCCGGCCAGCGCCGTGTGGTGGTGGTGCACCAGCCGCTGGTGGTGACGCGGCCCGAAGACGAGAAGAACCGCCTGCACGGCCATGCCGCCGCGCTGCAGGCCTGGGGCGAGGCGGGTGTGGACCTGATCGTCGGCGGCCACATCCACCTGCCCTTCGTCACGCCGCTGCCGGCGGGCGGCTGGGCGGTGCAGGCGGGCACGGCCGTGAGCCACCGTGTGCGCCACCCGGCCGGCAATTCGGTGAACTTCATCCGCATCGAGCCCGCGGTGGCCGTGCGTGCGGTGGTGGAGCGCTGGGACCACGACGCCGCAGCAGGCCGCTTTGTGCTGCGCGAGCAGCACCGACTGGCACGCTAGCTTTGCCCGGCCCCGACCGGCGCGATGGTGTCAGCGGCGGCGGCGCAGCGTGCTCAGGCCGGCCACGCCGGCCAGCATCAGCAAAGCGCTGGCGGGTTCCGGCACGGCCGACACCGCGAAGTCGAAGCCATAGTTGGCCACGCCCGTGGCGGTTTCCTGCACCCAGACGGTGTAGGTGCCTGCAGGCAAGGCGCCGCTGAAGCCCACGGCACCGGGGCTGCTGCCCATCTGCTGCAGGATGTCGACGCCGATGTCGTTGTCGCTGTACAGCCACCAGCCCAGCAGGCCCGTGGCGCTGCCGCTGTTGGGGTCCACCGTCATCACCGGGCCGACCTGCATGCCGATGAAAGACACGCCAGAGCCGCCCAGGAAGGTGCTGCCGGGCAGCAAGGTGATGGTGTCGAGCTGCCAGCCGGCGGCCAGCGTGAAGGTGAAGTAGTCGCGGTCCACGATGCCGGCACCATCGCGGCCGGTGGTGCCGCGCACCACGTTCGAGCCCAGGCCGAAACCCACGGCCGTGGGCGTGGCCCCGAGGTTGGCCAGGTCGCCCGAGACGGCTTCGTCCCACGCCGTGGCGGCCTGGGCCCCCGTGGCCAGGCCAGCGGCAAGAAGGGCGGCGGACAGGAGGCGGGTCATGGGCATGGTGGCTTCCGGGTGCAAGGAGGTGCGGGCCTGACGAGCGGCATCCTAGGCCACGGCGCGGCGCCGCGGCAAGCCAGCCAGCCCCCTGCATCGGGTGGTGGCTGCCACGGCCGGGCCTGTGGCCGACAATGGCCGGCCGCGTTGCCACCCCGAAAGACCGCCCGTGAAGCCCTATGACATCGAAGTGCAGCGCCTGAAGTCGATGAAGCACGACAAGGGCATGGTCGAGATCAATGTCGATGCCCTGGTGAGCACGCGCCCGCTGCGTGACGACCAGGCCGCCACGAGCTGCCTGCGCCTGCCGGTGGAACACGCGCGCACGCTGCTCATCCTGCTGAAGCAGCAGATCGCCGAGCTGGACAAGCTGCAGCCGCGCAGCCGGCGCTCGGGGCGCTGCTGAGCGGCGCGGCGGGTTGGTGCGCAGCTGGCGCGGCAGCCGCCCAGCGCGCTTCACGCGAATGGCGCGAATGACGCAGATGACGCGAATGACGCGATTTCCGCGTGCTGCGCGAGCTACGCGTTCAGCGCCTCGGGGGCCGCAGCGCGCAAGCCTGCGATGTCGCGCGAGGGCGGCGCGCCGAACTTGCGGCTGTACTCGCGGCTGAACTGCGAGGGGCTTTCGTAGCCCACGCGGTAGGCCGCGGTGGACGCGTCGAGGTGTTCCGTCAACATCAGCCGCCGGGCTTCGGTCAGGCGCATCTGCTTCTGGTACTGCAGCGGACTCATCGCCGTCAGCGCCTTGAACTGGTGGTGAAAGGTCGAGACGCTCATGCGCACCTCGCGCGCCAGGTCTTCCACGCGCAGCGGCTCGGCATAACGGGTCTTCAGGCGGTCGATGGCGCGCGCGATCTGGTGGCCCTGGCTGCCGACGGCCGCGATCTGGCGCAGCCGCCCGCCCTGTTCACCGACCAGCAGGCGGTAGTGGATCTCGCGCAGCAGCAGCGGGCCCAGCGCGGGCAGGTGCTCGGGCTGCTCCAGCAGGTCCAGCAGGCGGCCGAAGGCGTCGAGCAGCGGCAGGGTCACCTCGCCCACGGCCATCGCCCGGTGGTCGCGCCGATCGGGCCGGTCTTGCCGGTCGTGCGCTTCATGCGGTGCCGGCGGGCCCGCCGTGGGCAGCTGGCCGCTGAGCATCAGCCCGGCAATCTCGCGCAGGTCCAGGCGCAGCACCAGGGCCAGGTAGGGCCGCTCGGGGCTGGCCTCGAGGATGGTGGCCACCGCCGGCAGATCCAGCGAGGTGATGAGGTAGCGCCCGCTGTCGTAGACCAGCGTGTCGCCGCCCAGCACGACGCGCTTGCTGCCCTGCACGATGAGCGCGACGCAGGGCTCGTAGACGCCGCAGACCGTGCCGTTCAGGCCGTCGGCGCGGAAGAGCATCAGGCCCGGCAGCGCCGGGTGCTGGTGCAGGCCGCCGGCAGGGGCGAAACGCATGATGCGGGTGGCCAGCGCGGTGCGTGCGGCGCCGATCATGGCGGCCGCGTCGGAGAGCGCGTCGGCGGGCGCGGGGGGAAGGGGCTGCGAGGCTGCGGACATGGTGCGCCGATGCTAGCCAAGGCATGCCCAAAAGGCGCAGGCTCCGCAGGATCAGGCAAACAACTCGCAGCTTCGGGCTAACGCCCGCAGCGGTCGGCAACCGACACTGCGCGACCTTCACATTGCTCACCTCCCCATTGCCATGACCACCTTGCATGTCAACGGCCGCGAACAGGCGCTGGACGCCGACCCCGGCACCCCCATCCTCTGGGCCCTGCGCGACAACCTGGGCCTCACCGGCACCAAGTTCGGCTGCGGCGCGGCGCTGTGCGGCGCCTGCACCGTGCACATGAACGGGCAAGCCATCCGCTCGTGCGTGACGCCGGTCTCGGCGGCTGCCGGGCAGAAGCTCAGCACCATCGAGGCCGTCACCGGCGGCAAGGACCGCGTCGGCAACGCCGTGTCCGCCGCGTGGGTGAAACACGACGTGGCGCAGTGCGGCTACTGCCAGAGCGGCCAGATCATGAGCGCGACGGCTTTCCTCAAGGGCCTGCAGCAGTCGAAGCCGGGCAAGCAGCCCAGCGCCGCCGAGATCGACGCCGCCATGGCCGGCAACATCTGCCGCTGTGGCACCTATGCCCGCATCCGCGCTGCCGTGGCCGACGCCGCGCGCGCCCTCGCCTGAAAGCCTCACCATGCTGCCTCATTCCCTCCCCGACGCTGCCCAGGAACTGCCGCAGGCCTTGCAGAAGATGCTGGCGCGCGCTGACCAGGGCGCCCCTGGCGGCGCCGAACTGCCGCGCCGCAGTTTCCTGAAGCTGGCCGGCGCCGGCAGCCTGGGCGGCTTGGCCCTTGGCGCCTTTCCCGCCGCCGCCGTGGCGCAGGCCGGCGGTGCCGCCGCCGCCCCGGGCCTGAAGCCCACGCAGCAGCCGCTGGCCTTCGTGCAGATCGCCGAGAACGGCGAGGTCACCGTCACCATCAACCGGCTGGAATTCGGCCAGGGTGTGCAGACCGCGCTGCCGATGATCCTGGCCGAGGAGCTGGACGCCGACTGGGCACTGGTGCGCAGCCGCCACGGCAGCAACGACCCCGCCTACGCCGACCCGCTGTGGGGCATGCACCTGACCGGGGGCTCCACCGCCATCAAGCACAGCTACACGCAGTACCGCGAGCTGGGCGCCCGCGCCCGCGCCATGCTGGTCGGTGCCGCCGCAGCCCGGCTGAAGGTGGACGCCGCCACGCTGCGCACGCAGGCCGGCTTCGTCATCGCCCCCGGCGGCCGCAAGCTGGGCTATGGCGAACTGGCCGCAGCCGCGATGGCCCTGCCCGTGCCCGAGAAGGTGGTGCTGAAGGACCCGAAGAACTTCCGCCTCATCGGCAAGGCCACACCGCGGCTGGACGCCAAGGCCAAGAGCAGCGGCCGCCAGAGCTTCGGCATCGACATGGCGCTGCCCGGCCAGCTGACGGCCCTGGTGGCGCGGCCGCCGGTCTTCGGCGCCCGGCTCGCCGCGGTGGACGACAGCGCGGCACGCGCCATCCCCGGCGTGAAGGCCGTGCTGCGCGTGGCGCTGGACCGCGGCGCCGAAGGCGTGGCGGTGGTCGCCACCGGCTACTGGCCGGCGCGCCAGGGCCGCGAGGCGCTGAAGCTGCAGTGGGCCAGCGATGCGGTGGAGAAGGTCGACAGCGCCCGGCAGCTGGTGCAGTACCGCGAACTGGCCGCGAAGCCCGGTGCGCGCCACTTCGACGCTGACATGGCCCCGCTGGCCAACGCGGCGCACAGGCTGGAGGCCGAGTTCGTCTTCCCCTACCTCGCCCACGCGCCGATGGAGCCCCTGAACTGCACGGTGCGCTTCAACGCCGGCGGCGCCGAACTCTGGGTGGGCAGCCAGATGCCCGGCCTGGACGGCATGGCCGCGGCCACCGCGCTGGGCCTGAAGCCCGAGCAGGTGCAGGTGCACGTGCAGATGGCCGGCGGCGGCTTCGGCCGCCGCGCCATCCCGAGCAGCGACTACGTCATCGAGGCCTGCCACATCGCCAAGGCGGCACGCACCGCGGGCCTGGACGCGCCGGTGCGCACCGTCTGGAGCCGCGAAGACGACATCCGGGGCGGCTACTACCGCCCGATGCACCTGCACACCGCGCGCATCGGCTTCGACGAGCGCGGCAAGGTGCTGGCCTGGGACCACGTCATCGTCGGCCAGTCCATCATGGCCGGCACCTTCTTCGAGGCCGGCATGGTCAAGAACGGCGTCGACGCCACCACCATCGAAGGCATGCGCGAGCCCTACCCGCTGCCGATGCGACTGAGCGTGCACCACCCCAAGGTGAACGTGCCGGTGCTGTGGTGGCGCAGCGTGGGCAGCACGCACACGGCCTTCGTGATGGAGACGCTGATCGACGAGATCGCGCGCACCACGAAACAAGACCCGGTGGCCTACCGGCTCGGGCTGATCGGCGACAAGCACCCGCGCCACCGCGCGGCGCTGCAGCTGGCGGTGGACCGGAGCGGCTACGGCAAGAAGGCCCTGCCCGCCGGCCACGCCTGGGGCGTGGCCGTGCACGAGAGCTTCGAGAGCGTGGTGGCCTACGTGGTGCAAGCCTCGGTGCAGGACGGCCAGCCGGTGCTGCACCGCGTGACCGCGGGCGTGCACTGCAACCTCGTGGTCAACCCCAAGACCCTGGAGGCCCAGGTGCAGGGCGCGGCGCTGATGGGCCTGGCCACCTGCCTGCCCGGCAGCGCCATCACGCTGAAGGACGGCGTGGTGGAGCAAAGCAACTTCGGTGATTACGTGGTGCCGCGCATCAACCAGATGCCGCAGATCACCGTGCACACCGTGCCCAGCGCCGAGCCGCCCACCGGCATGGGGGAGCCCGGGCTGCCGCCGCTGGCCCCGGCGTTTGCGAACGCCATCGCCAGGCTGACCGGCAAGCCACTGCGCCAGCTGCCCTTCCAGCTGGCCTGAGGCCGGCCGCCGAAAACAGGGCCGACTCGTTCGCGACCCATTCGCGACTCATTCGCCGGCGCCAGGGCTGAATGACGGCGTGACGAGTTTCGGCTCGCCACCCCCCCGATTGGAGGGATCAAGGCGATTGACCTGCCCCCGCGCGGCCATTACGGTCAACGCACCGCTAGCCCTGGGTACAGGAAAGTGATTTGCAGGAGGAAGCGTGGCTTGGGGTTCACGCCCCGGGCCCACGCTGCAGGGTCAAAAATAAAACAGACCCCCGGCAGACTCGGCTTGTGCTGGAAGCGGCATGTCTCTCTTTTGTTCACCCCAAACGATAGAACCAGCATGCAAACAAAACCCGCCTCCTCCCTGGACCCCTCCAGCGTCGCGTTGCGACTGGGCATGTGCGCTGCGGCCCTGGCCGGCACCGCTGCGGTGACGACCGACGCCCACGCCGTGGTCGTCACGTTCAGCACGCCGATCGCCATTCCCAACACCTTTGCCGGTGTCTACATCAACCTGCTGACCGGTGCGAACGCCATCACCCCGTCCGCCGTGCCGGGCTGGGACTTCGGTCCCTGGGGCAGCTCCAGCACGCTGACCTTCTTCTTCCCCGGCACCCCCACCGCGTCCAGCGGCGGCGTGGCCAGCGCGACCACGGGCCCCTACCTGGACCTGCCGGTGGGCTCGGTCATCTCCTCGGCGTCCACGTTCTCGACCTCGACCAGCAACCTGCAGACCGGGGCTTTCCAGAGCACCGGCACGCACACCCTGGGTTTCCGTTTCTTCAATGAATCGACGTCGGCCATCAACTACGGCTACATGTCGATCGCCACCACCGGCCCGCTCGGCTTCCCGGCCACCATCACCGGCTGGAGCTTCGAGAACAGCGGCGCGGCCATCACCGTGGTGCCCGAGCCGTCGACGGCGCTGATGCTGTCGATGGGGGCACTGGCCCTGGGCGCTGCCAACCTGCGCCGCATGCGCCGCCAGCGCCGCGAACTCGCCGCCTGATGGTCTGAGCCGCGCTGCCACAGCGCTCGCCGCGCCCGCACCAGTCATTCGGTGCGGGCGCGGTTTTCATTTTTGCCGCGGCTTTCTGCGGTGGTCATGAGCCATCATGACCCGGGCTGTCTGGAGCCCTTTTCTGGAACCCCATGAGCGAAGTGCTTGCGAAGAAGTTGCTGCTGGTCGGCTGGGACGCCGCAGACTGGCAAATGATGCACCCGCTGATCGACAGCGGCCGCATGCCCCACCTGAAGCGCCTGGTCGAGCGCGGCACCATCGGCAACCTGCAGACCCTGCAGCCGGTGCTCTCGCCCATCCTGTGGACGTCCATCGCCACCGGCAAACGCGCCTACCTGCACGGGGTGCACGGCTTCGTCGAACCCACGCCCGACGGCACCGCCTTGCGCCCCACGTCCAGCCGCACGCGCACCTGCAAGGCGCTGTGGAACATCCTGGCCCAGTCGGGCAAGCGTTGCCAGGCCCTGAACTGGTATGCCAGCCACCCGGCCGAGAACATCAACGGCGTCTGCGTCTCGCAGCTGTTCCCGGTGGCGCCGGCCTCCACCACCCCCGAGGCCTGGCCGCCGCAACCCGACGCGGTGCACCCGCCCGAGCTCGCTGAAGACCTGGCCGAACTGCGCTTCCACCCGGCCGAGGTGACGGCGCAGATGCTGCAGCAGTTCATCCCCGAGGCGGCGGCGCTGGACCAGCGCGACCCCGAGGTTCGGCGCCTGCTGCAGGCGCTGGCCTGGCGCCTGGCCGAATGCATTTCGCTGCACGCGCTGACCACGGCGGTGATGGAAGAACACGCGTGGGACTTCTGCACCGCCTACTACGACACGATTGACCGCATCGGCCACGACTTCATGGTCTTCCATCCGCCGCGCATGGAAACCGTGCGGCCCGACCTCTACGAGCCGCTGAAGGGCGTGATGAACGCCATCTACGAGTTCCACGACCAGATGCTGGGCCGCCTGCTGGAACTGGCCGGGCCGGAAGCGCATGTGATGATCGTCTCCGACCACGGCTTCCTGAACGGCGCCACGCGCCCCAGCGGCCCGGTGAGCCCGGAGCTGTGGCACCGCAACCTGGGCATGTTCCTGCTGGCCGGCCCCGGCATCAAGCACGACGAGACCATCCCCGGCGCCACGCTGCTGGACATCACGCCCACGGTGCTGGCGCTCTTCGGCCTGCCGGTGGGTGCCGACATGGAAGGCAAGGTGCTGGTCAACGCCTTCGAGCAGGCGCCGCAGATCGAACGCATCGCGTCCTGGGAAGACGTGGCCGACGCGGTCTACGACGCCCGCGCGCGTGACGCCGGCGACGACGACCCCGAAGCCGCGGCGGCCGCGATGCGCCAGCTGGTGGAACTCGGCTACATCGAGGCGCCGGGCGAGGACGTCGAGCGCGACATCGTGCGCGCACGCGCCGCGCAGAAATTCAACCTGGCCTGCACCTGCATCGACGGCAAGCACCCCACGCGCGCGCTGGAACTGGCGCTGGAACTGGTGGCGCAGTTCCCGCAGGAGCCGGCCTACCTGGAATTTGCCGGCCAGGCTGCCGTCTCGGCCCACGACGCCGCGGCGCTGGGCCGGATCGTCGACAGCCTGCAGCGGCTGGCGCCGGCGCATCCGCAGCTGCCGATGTTCACCGCCTTCAAATGCTGGCTGGCGAATGACGTGGTCGGCGCGCTCGACCACTTCCAGATCGCCGCGAAGCAGGGGCAGGACAACGCCTGGCTGCAATGCCGCATCGGCCGCGCCTACCTGCGCCTGCGGTTGTGGCGCAAGGCCGAAGAAGCCTTCCGCCAAGCGCTGGCGCTGGACAAACACCATGCCGAGGCGCACTACGGCCTGAGCGTGGCGCTGCCGCGCCAGGGCCAGCTGGAAGAAGGCGTGCAGAGCGGGCTGCAGGCCATCGCGCTGGCGCACGACCAGCCGCTGGCGCACTTCCAGCTGGGCGCGGTGCTGTCGCGCATGGGCTGGTACGAACGTTCGCTGCAGGCCTTCGAGCTGTGCCTGTCCATCCTGCCCAACTTCGCCGTCGCGCACCGCTATGTCTCGCTGGTGGCGGCCAAGCTGGGGCAGACGGAAAAGTCCGCAGCCCACCTGGAAACGGCAAGGCGCGTGCTCGCCGAAGGCCTGCCGCAGCCGCAGCTGGACTGAGGTCATGAACCCGGAGTTCATCACCGTCGTCAGCGGCCTGCCGCGCTCGGGCACCTCGCTGATGATGCAGATGCTGCAGGCCGGCGGCCTGCCCGCGCTGAGCGACGGCGTGCGCACGGCCGACGAGAACAACCTGCGCGGCTACCTCGAGTACGAGCCCGTCAAGCGCCTGCGCACCGACCGCTCCTGGCTGCCGCAGGCGCGCGGCCATGCCGTCAAGATCATCCACCTGCTGCTGCGTGAACTGCCGCTGGACGGCACGCTGCAGTACCGCATCGTCTTCATGCAGCGGCCGGTGGAGGAGGTCATCGCCAGCCAGCACAGCATGCTCGCGCGCGAGGGCAAGGCCGGTGCCGATGGCGCGGTGCTGAAGAAGGCCTTTGAAACGCAGCTGGCGCAGCTGCACAGCTGGCTGCTGCAACGGCCCGGCGTGATCGTGCTGCCCATGCCCTACCACCGCGTGCTCAGCCAGCCGCTGGCCGTGGCCGAAGAACTGGCCGCTTTCCTGGGGCTGCCGCTGAACAGCGCGGCCATGGTGCAGGCGGTGGACCCGGCGCTGCACCGCCAGCGTGGTGGCGGCGCGAACCCGGCACCGGCCGCCGGCCGATAACTCTCCACGGCAGCCCGGCCTGCGCGGCGCCGCACCGAGCGGTTGCCGACGCCGGACGCCGGCGGGCGAGCGGACACTGACTGACGCCAGGCGGTCGTCGGGCCTGGCGTGCCAGGCTGGGTGGCGTGGCGGCCGTCCGAAATCCAGCGGCCCGTGCGCTCACGCGAGCGGGCCGCCAGCGCCGCGCTCGGGGTTCAATAGCGTTCCGGGCGCAGCACCGTCACCGATGCAAAGTGCATGGCCACGCTGAAGTTGGCGGCGTAGCTCGCGAGCACGTGTTCGGCGATGCGGTCGGCCACCGCCTCGTCGCAGATCACCTTCATCTCGATCGTGCGATCGGCTTCCCATGCGCCCTCGCGCTCGCCCTCGCAGCCGACGGCACGCACGTCGTAGACCGTCCAGCTCTGCGCACCGGCGGCCTTGACGTCGCGTACGAGGTTCTTCTCCAGCGCTGCTTCGGCGACGATGACGAGCAGGGACTTGGGATGCTTGGCAAGCATGTCGAGGCTCCGTCAGGCGGTGAGCCGGCGCGCCAGCTCGATGTACAGGGGGATGCCGACCACGATGTTGAACGGGAAGGTGATGCCCAGCGCGGCGGTGATCGACAGCGCCGCGTTGGCCTCCGGAACCGCGATGCGCATCGCGGTGGGCGCGGCGATGTAGCTCGCACTGGCGGCCAGCGTGGCCATCACGGCCACGCCGCCGGTGGTGAGCCCCAGCGCCAGCCCCAGGCCCGCGCCGGCCAGCGCCAGCACCGGTGGCACGACCACGCCCACCACCAGCACCGCGGCGCCAAAGCGGCGCACTTCGGCGAGTCGGCCGCCGGCTACCAGACCGAGCTCGAGCAGGAACAGCGCCAACACACCCTTGAAGGGGTCGATGAACACCGCCTTGATCGGCGCCGTGCCGGCCTCACCGGCGACGGCGCCGATCAGCAGCCCGCCCAGCAGCAGCAGCACGCTCTTGCCGAACAGCACGTCGTGGGCGAGTTCCCCCCAGTTCGTGCCAGAGCCGCTGGTGGCGCGCTGCGACCAGCGCGCGAGCAGGATGCCGGCCACCAGTCCAGGGGCTTCCATCACCGCCACCCAGAGCGCAGCGTGGCTCTCGTAGGCAACACCCTGGCGTGTGAGCGCGGCGGTCGCCACCGCAAAGGTGACCACGCTGACCGAGCCGTAGTGCGCGGCCAGCGCCGCCGCATCGACACCGCGCAGCTTCAGCGCACGCAGCAGCGGGAACAGGACGAATGGAATCGCGAAGCCAAGCGCCATGCAGCCCAGCACCTGGGGCGCCAGCGCCGCCAGCGGCTGTTTTGACAGCTCGATGCCCCCCTTCAGGCCGATCGCCAGGAGCAGGTAGATCGACAGCGTCTCGTACAGCGCCTCGGGCAGCCGGAGGTCGCTGCGGACGAGGCGCGCGAACACGCCCAGCAGGAAGAAGTAGACGACGACATCGACGTTCATGGGGCCGCGATGCTGCCACAGCCATGCCGCCGCCCACCCTGTTTGCACTTGTTGGCGTCAAGGTTTGGTCGCTCACAGCGAAGGTGCTGAGCGATCGTGCGCATGGGCGCGGCTGCGGCAGACAACAGCCCACGAGGATCGACTGCAAACACCTCCAGTCGGGGCGACCGATCCACGCAGACGCAAGCCCTGCGCCGCCGCTGGCCAAGCGTTGCCTCGGTATACTTGAAACGCAATGAAGCGTTCATGCGTCCTCCTGGTCATGCTCTTCGCCATGCTTTGGCAATCGGTAGCGCTGGCGCGTGTCGGCTCGACAGTGAACGTGTTGGCGGACCTGCAGCATGCAGCGCTGCATTGGCAGGAAGAAGGTCACCATCATCACGATGACGGGTCCTACCACCTCGACGACTCCAGCGAGTCGGTGCAGCACCTGGCCACAGACCATTTGGGTTCGTCGCCGGCGATCACTGCGATGACTTCGCATCAGTTCCCGGCGCTGGGGGCGGCCGTTCCTGGCGGCCTGCGCGACACACGCGCACCCAACCCCACGCTCGACGGCCTGCTCAGGCCGCCCCGTTCCCGCGCCTGACCCGCCTTCGTGGCGGGCGCCCGGTCATGGGCGCCCGACCTTCCGCTGGCCCGGCACCGGTCGTGCACTCGAGTCCGCCTTCGGCGTGACCTGAGATCGCGTCCAGCCGGCTCCGGCTGTCGAATCGTCAGGATCATCGTGAACCACTTTCCCTGGCTGTCTGCCTGCGTGCTCGCGGGCGGTCTGGTCGGCGGGTCCGTCTGGGCTCAGTCTGCCGCCCTCCCCGTGACGCCCGAGGCGTCACCGCCCGAATCCAGAGCCACGACCACCGCCGTCACGATGCGGGCTGCCTTGCAGGCCGCATGGCAGCGTGCGGTGGCCGGCCGCGAGGCAGACGGCCAACGCCGACGCGCCGAGGCCGACCGCGCCACTGCGAGCAGCTTCTGGGCGGCGCCGCCGTCACTCGAGCTGAGCCACCGAGACGACCGACTGCAAAGCAATGCTGGCAAGCGTGAGACCGAAATCGGCGTTGCGGTGCCGCTGTGGCTGCCCGGCCAGCGCGCTGCACGCTCGGGCGTGGCAGAGGCTGCGGTGTCACAGGCGCTCGCTGCCGAGCAGGTGGCCCGTCTGCGTCTGGCCGGTGAACTGCGCGCAGCGGCCTGGCAGGTCGCGGCGGTGCAGGCCGAGGCCAGGCAGGCTGCGGAGCAGGCCGACGCGCTCAGGCGGCTGGGCGACGATGTCGAGCGCCGTGTGCGCGCCGGCGACCTGGCACGGGCCGACGCACTGGCTGCAAGGGCGGAGCAGCTGGCCGCGGCCGCCGTGCAGGCCGACGCGGGCCAGCGCCTGCAGGCTGCGCGTGCGCGGTGGACCTTGCTCACCGGGATGGCTGCCATGCCAGACCTCACGGGCGAAGCGTCCAGCGAAGTCACCGCCGCCGCTGCTCACCCAGAAGTGCAACTGGCCCGCCAGTCCACGGAACTGGCGCGCAAGCGTGTCGAGCTGATGCGCCATTCGCGCCGCGACGCACCCGAACTCACCGTTGGTGTGCGCCAGGACGTACCGGGCCGGGCCGAGGCCTCCCAAGGCAGCCTGGTCGTCGGCTTCCGCCTGCCCTTCGGCAGCGATGACCGCAATCGGCCGCTGGAAGCCGCGGCGCTCACCGAACTGGACGTGGCCGAGACCCACGAGCAGAGGCTGCAGGAACGCGTGGACAGCGACATCGCCGCTGCGCGTGAAGCACAGCGCGCGGCCCAGGCGCAACTCGAGTCCGAGCAAGCCCGTGCTGCCCTGCTGCGTGAACGCGCCAGCCTCATCGAGAAATCTTTCCGCGCAGGTGAAACGCCATTGCCCGACCTGCTGCGTGCGCTGGCCGCTGCCGCCCAGGCCGACAGTGCCGTCGCGCGCCAGACCGCCGCGCTGGGCTTGGCTCGCGCACAACTCCAACACGCTCACGGACTGCTGCCATGAACAACCGCGACCCTCACAGCGCCTCGGCGCTCCGTTGGCCTGGACTGGCGCTCACCGCGCTTCTGTTGGCTGCCCACATGTCTGCGATGGCCGGCCCGGGTGCCCACGGCCCGAATGGCGAACACCTGGATGCCCCGACCACGATGGGCGCCGTCGCGTCGCTGCCGCGGGTTGAGGCGAACACGGACACCTTCGAGTTGGTCGCCACGCTGCAGGCGGGGAAACTGTCAATCCTCATCGACCGCTACACCACCAATGAACCCGTGCTCGGAGCCCAGCTGGAAGTTGAAAGCGGCGGAGTGAAAGCCAAGGCCGGCTTTCACGCCGACCAGGGTGACTACGCCATTGAAGACCCGAAGCTGCTGGCCCTGCTGCGCACGCCCGGCGAACACGCGCTGGTGTTCACGCTCGTCGCAGGCGCGCAGAGCGACTTGCTCGACGGCACGCTGGTCAGCACCGCCCATGGTCTGGCTGCAGCGGCCGCGGGCGCTGCCCACGGGCACAGCCACGCCGACGACGACCACGGCCATGACCACGCGCACGAACTGGAACGTGCAGCTTGGATCGGTGCCGGTGTCGCCACCCTGGGCCTGATCGGCGGCATCGCCTGGTGGCGGCAGCGCCGCCAGGGCAACCACCCACTGCAGGGGAGCCTGTGATGAGTCAAGACATCAAATCCTCGCGCGTCGGTCTGGGCATGGTGATGCCGGCGGCCCTGTCGGCGGGGCTGCTGCTCAGTTCACTCGCGCTGGCCGGACCGGGGGCGCACGGCCCCAACGGTGAACACCTCGACGGGCCGGTCGCGGCCGTCAACGCCTCGGGCCTGGCGCGCTTGCCCGATGGCAGCGTCAACGTGCCCAAGCTGGCACAGCGCCGCATGGCCATCCGCACGGTGCTCGCGCCTGCATCCCAGGCCGCAGCCACCATCGAGTTGCCGGGCCGCGTGGTGATGGATCCCAACGCCAGCGGCCGTGTGCAGGCCGTGCTGGGCGGCCGTATCGAGCCTGGGCCGAAGGGCCTGCCGGTGGCCGGGCTGCCGGTGAAGCGCGGCGACGTGCTGGCCTATGTGCGCTACAGCGCCGACCCCTACGCGCTGGGTGCACAGCAGGCCCAACTGGCCGAACTGCGCGCGCAGAAGCAGCTGGCCCAGCAGCGCGTGCAGCGCCTGGAAGGCCTGGAAGGCACGGTGCCGCGCAAGGAGATCGATGCGGCGCGCACCGAGGCCACCAGCCTGGCCGAGCGTGAACGCAGCATCAGCAACAGCCTGGCGGCGCGTGAAGCCCTGATCGCGCCAGTCAGCGGCGTCATCGCGCGGGCCGACCTGGCAGTGGGTCAGGTCGTGGAGCCGCGCGACGTGCTCTTCGAGGTGGTCGACCCGGCGCGCATGCTGGTGGAGGCCGCCACCGCCGATGCCGCCACGGCCGCGCGCGTGGCCGGCGCGTCGCTGCAGGGCGTGCCCGGGGTGCGGCTGCGCCTGCTGGGCGTGTCGCGCTCGCTGCGCGACGGCGTGCTGCCCATCACCTTTGCCGTCAGCGCCGCCAAGGCGGGGGCGACTCTGCCACTCGCCATCGGCCAGCCTGTCACCGTGGTGGCGCAATCGAGGGAACGCATCCAGGGTGTGGTGCTGCCGGCGCAGGCCGTGGTGCGCAACCCGTCCAACGAGCCCATCGTGTGGATCAAGTCGGGCGCCGAGCGCTTCATCCCGCAGCCGGTGCAGTTCCGGCCGCTGGACGCCAGCACGGTGGTGGTGACGCAGGGCCTGAGCGCGGACAACCGCGTCGTCGTCCAGGGCGCGCCGCTGATCGCCCAGATCCGCTGAACCGGAGCGCACCTCATGTTCAACTGGATCGTTCGCACCAGCCTGCACAACCGTCTCTTCGTGCTGGCGGTGGCGGCGCTGTTGATGGTGTACGGGGCACTGACGGCCTGGCGCACGCCGGTCGATGTTTTCCCCGACCTCAACAAGCCGCTCATCACCGTGCTCACCGAAGCCGGCGGCATGGCACCGGAAGAGGTGGAGCAACTCGTCACCTTCCCCCTGGAAACCGCCCTCAACGGCATGCCCGGCGTCACGCGCGTGCGCAGCACCTCGGGCGTGGGCCTGTCTTTGGTGTACGCCGAGTTCGACTGGGACACCGACATCTACCGCAATCGCCAGCTCGTGGCCGAGCGCCTGGCCATCGTGCGCGCGCAGCTGCCCGGCGACATCACACCGGTGATGGGGCCGGTGTCGTCGATCATGGGCGAGGTGATGCTGGTCGCGTTGCCGTTGACCGGCGACGGCGCTCAAGCGAGCTCGGCCTCACCGATGGCCGCGCGCGAGTACGCCGACTTCGTGCTGCGCCCGCGGCTGCTGTCGATCCCCGGCGTCTCGCAGGTCATCCCCATCGGCGGCGAGGTGCGCACGCTGCGCGTGGCGCCCGACACCGCGCGCCTGGCGCAGTTCGGCGTTTCGCTGACGCAGGTGGAGCAGGCGTTGAGGGGCTACGCCGGCAACGCCGGCGGTGGCTTCATCGATCTGAACAGCCGCGAGTTCCTCATACGCCACCTCGGCCGCAGCAACCGCGTCGAGGATCTGGCGGGCATCGCCGTGGCCTGGAAGGATGGCCGTGCCATCCTGCTGGAGCAGGTGGCCACCGTCGCGTTCGCCGCCGGCCTGAAGCGCGGCGACGCAGGCTACAACGGCCTGCCGGCGGTCGTCATCAGCGTGCAGAAGCAGCCCGATGCCGACACGGTCAAGCTCACGGCGCAGATCGAAACTGCCCTCTCCGAACTGAAGCGGGGCCTGCCCAGCGGCCTGGCCGAGCCGCGTGTGCTGTTCCGCCAGGCCGACTTCATCAAGGCATCCACGGGCAACGTCGCCGAGGCCCTGCGCGACGGCGCCATCATGGTCGCCATCGTGCTCTTTGCCTTCCTGCTGTCGGTGCGCACGACGGTCATCTCGCTGGTGGCGATACCGCTCTCCCTGGCGGTCACCGCGCTGGTCTTCCAGTGGCTCGGGCAGTCGATCAACGTGATGACGCTGGGTGGCCTGGCGATCGCCATCGGCGAACTGGTGGATGACGCGGTGGTGGACGTCGAGAATATCCTGCGCCGGCTGAAACAGAACCGCGCGGCGGGCCATCCGCGCTCGGTGCTGGAAGTGGTGCGCAGCGCCAGCGTGGAGGTGCGCTCGGGCATCGTCTACGCCACCGTCATCGTGGTGCTGGTGTTCGTGCCGTTGTTTGCGCTGCCGGGCATCGAGGGGCGGCTGTTCTCGCCGCTGGGCATCGCCTACATCGTGTCCATCCTGGCGTCGATGGGGGTGTCGATGACCGTCACGCCGGTGATGTGCTACTACATGCTGCCGACGATGAAACGCCTTGACCACGGAGACAGCCCGCTCGTGTCGTGGCTCAAGCGCCAGGACACCCGGCTGCTGAACTGGTCTTTCGGCCGCGCCAGGCTGCTCATCGCGCTGGCTGCGCTGGCGGTGGCCGCCGCGGCCGCGACGGTGCCCTTCTTCCCGCGTGCCTTCCTGCCGGCTTTCAACGAGGGCTCGCTGGTCCTGGGCCTGGTGATGCAGCCGGGCACCTCGCTGGCCGAATCGAACCGCATCGGCGCGGTGGCAGAAACACTGATCAAGCAGGTTCCCGAGGTCACGCAGGTCGGCCGCCGCACCGGCCGCGCCGAACTCGATGAACACGCCGAAGGTGTGCATTCGGCCGAGATCGACGTCGACCTGAAGCGCTCGGAGCGCGACCGCGAAACCATCATGGCCGACATCCGCGAGCGGCTGTCGACGCTGCCCGCGCAAACCGCCATCGGCCAGCCCATCAGCCACCGACTGGACCACCTGCTCTCGGGCGTGCGCGCCCAGGTGGCGGTGAAGATCTTCGGCGATGACACCGACACGCTGCGGGGCCTGGCCGAGCAGATGCGCGGGCAGCTGGCTGCGGTGCCGGGCCTCGTGGACCTGACGGTGGAAAAGCAGGTGCTCATTCCGCAGATCACCGTGCGGCTGGACCACCGCAAGGCGGCGCAGCTGGGCCTGGCGCCAGGCGAAGCCATCCGCGTGCTGCAGGCGCTGACCGATGGTGCGCACGGCGCCGACATCGTCGACGGCCCGCGCCGCTACGAACTCGTGCTGCGCCTTCCCGACAACCAGCGCAGCCCGCAAGACCTGGCGCGCACGCTGATCGACACACCGGCCGGCCGCGTGCCGGTGTCGAGCATCGCGACGGTGGAAGAGACCGACGGGCCGAACCAGATCGGCCGCGAAAACGGCCGCCGCCGCATCATCGTCTACGCCAACACCGACGGCGGTGACATGGGCCGCGTGATTGCCGACATCCGCAAGATCATCGCCAGCACGCCGTTGCCCACCGGCAACTTCATCAGCCTGGAGGGCCAGTTCCAGGCCCAGGAACAGGCCACGCAACTGATTGCGGGCCTGTCGGTGGTGTCGCTGGCCATGATGTTCCTGGTGCTCTATTCGCGTTATCAATCGGTCGTGCTGGCCGGCATCATCATGGCCAACATCCCGCTGGCGCTGATCGGCAGCGTGGTGGCGATGTGGATCGCGGGCGTGAGTCTGTCGGTGGCATCGATGGTGGGCTTCATCACGCTGGCGGGCATCGCCACGCGCAACGGCATCCTGAAGATCAGCCACTACATCAACCTGTGCAAGTTCGAGGGAGAGAGCTTCAGCCAGGCCATGATCGTGCGCGGTTCGCTGGAGCGGCTGACGCCGGTGCTGATGACGGCGCTGGTGGCCGCCTTCGCGCTGACACCGCTGCTGCTGGCCGCCGATGCACCTGGCAAGGAGATCCTGCACCCGGTGGCGGTGGTGATCTTCGGCGGGCTGGTCAGCTCGACGCTGCTGGACACGCTGCTGACACCGGTGCTCTTCTGGCTGTTCGGCGAAGAGGCCGCGCAGCGGCTCACCCAGACCGGGCCCGCAGCACCGCAGTCAGCGGGCGCTGCCCAAGAAGCGTTTTGAGTTGATCCCAGGTTCGACATCAGGCCCGCGGCGCCGCCTGTTCCAGTGCGCCGCAAACTTGAAGGAGATGGTCGTGATGATGAAGAAGTTGATCACCGTGGTGATGCTGGGTCTCTCGGCGCTGACGCTCAACCCGGCCTTCGCCCACGGTGACGCCAAGGCCAAGCGCGGCGGCGTGGCGGTGATGGCCAGCGACCTGGGCTTCGAACTCGTGGGCACGCCGGCCGGTGCGGCGATCTACATCGAAGACCACGGCAAGCCGCTGGCACCCACGGGCATGACGGGCAAGTTGACGGTGCTCAAAGGCGCCGAGAAGTCGGAGGCCGTGCTGACCGTGGCGGGCGACAAGCTCGAAGCACAGGGCGTGAAGCTGGCGCCGGGGGCCAAGGTCGTGGCCGCGCTGACGACCCCCGCGAAGAAGGCCATCACGGTGCGCTTCACGGTCAAGTAAGCGGTGCTGCGCCTGGATCGCTGGCCCGCCCTGCAAGGCGGACTGTTCGCGCTGCTCGCCGCGGCGCTGTTTGGCATCAGCACGCCGCTGGTGCAGCTGTTCGGCGTTGGTCTGGGCGCCTTCAGCACCGCGGCGCTGCTTTATGCCGGCGCGGCGGCCGTGGGTCTGATCTTGCGCCAGCCCATCGAGCGCGAGGCAGGGCTGCGGCGCAGCGACCTGCCGCGCCTGCTGGCGATGGCCGCCTTCGGCGCGGTGCTAGGCCCGGTGGCGCTGGCCTGGGGCCTGCAGCACACCAGCGGCACCAGTGCTTCGCTGATGCTGACGCTGGAGGCGCTGTTCACTGCCGTGCTGGCCTGGCGTCTGTACCGCGAGACCATGGACGGCCGCGTGTGGACGGCGATGGCGCTGCTGCTGGCCGGCGGCGTGGTGCTGGTGCTGGATCAAGGGCTGAGATCGAATTCGGCGGGTGTGCAGCTCTGGGGCCTGCTGGCCGTGCTGCTCGCTACGGCGGCCTGGGGCGTGGACAACACGCTGTCGCGTGCGCTGGCCGAGCGCGACCCCGGACAGGTGGTGATGGTCAAGACGCTGCTGGGCGCCACGGCAACCTCGCTGCTGGCGCTCGTCTTCGGTGAACCCATGCCACCGTTGGGCGCCGCGCTGGCCTTGTTCGCCATCGGTGCCACGGGCTATGGACTGAGCCTGCGGTTCTACCTGCTTGCGCAGCGGGCCTTCGGTGCGGCCCGCACGGGTTCGGTGTTTGCCTTCGCACCCTTCATCGGCGCTGCGTGCGCGGTGGCACTGGGCGACCGCTCGGCCAACGGGCTGATGGCGCTGGGCAGCGCCTTGATGCTGGCCGGCGTGCTGCTGCACCTCGCTGAGTTGCACGGTCATGCGCACACGCACGAAGCGCTGGATCACGAACATGCGCACCGCCACGACGACGGGCACCACCATCATGGCCACGAGCCTGCAGACGACGGCGATCACAACCACCAGCACCACCACCCCGCGCTGCATCACGCCCATGCACATGTGCCCGATGCCCATCACTCACATCGGCACCCGTGAACGACAGCCAGGCCCGGCGCGTGTGCTTGCCGGCCTTCGCAGGTGCGCACGCGCGCCCCGCTCGGCCAGCGCTGCCCGGCGTCGGCTTCTGCCAGTGCGGTCTCTACCAAGAGTTGCAGCGAGGCCGCTGCTGCCGCGCAGCTTTGCGACAGACCTCTGTCACGCCCGACGGACCGGATTCACACAGATGGAACAGACACGGATCTGAGCGATTTCCAGTTGCCGGCGGTAGCCTGCGAGGTAGAAACCTGTGTGAGCTCAGCAGCCTTGACGCTGCCGCTGGTGGGCGGCTCTGGCCTGCCCGTAAGAGCCGCTCTCGACTTTCAGCTGTGCGATCAGCCAAAGTCAACAGATCTGCCTGGACAAGTTGACACTTTCATCGGGCTTGAAGCCCACCTGACGGTACGTGTCACCATCCGCGCGTTCGACCAGTCGGTTCTGCTGCACGTCACCGCTTCGGCCCAGGCCATCGCGCCGGTCTGATAAGCGCTGTTCACGCTGTGCTGCGCGGTCGCCGTGTCGATTCAGCAAACCACCGTCTGCACAGCATTCAGCGCGGGCACCGGTCCCAACGCTCGGGCAGCGCGGTGGGCATCGGATTCACGATCTCGATGCGCACCTCGCGTGGCTCGAAGGCCAGTCCGGTGGTCCTCAGCCCTGCCTGCAGCGACAGGCGCGTCGGAACGGCGCACACACTGAAGGTTTGGCCGCCTTGGGCGGCGAGGTCGATCACCCACAGCTGGCCGACGGCAAGGTCCACCGTCTGCTCGGGCGCCCGCCACTCGCCCGGGCCTGGGTTGACGACCAGCCGTGTGATGCGAACCGGCGCCGTGCCGCGGTTCAGAACTGCCACCACCATGCGCAGGTCGAGGCTGACCGCGGCGCTGCTGTCGGCAGGCAGCCGGCTGACCAAATACCAGTTGGCAGACAGCTGCGGCACGTGACCGCAGGCCGCCAGCCCGAGCGCACCCAGCGCTGCAGCAAACCGGGCCCTCATCGCTGCACTCCTTCGCCGGCGCCGCGTGTGCTGGTGTGGGGCGGCGTCTGCGCTGCGCTGTTTCGGATGTCGCGCAGGTACTTCTCCAGCGTCTCCAATCGCCGCTCGGCCTGCACGGCGGCCGCTGCGGCTGCTGAGGCCGAGGCGCTTGCGGAGAGCAGGGCCCGGCTGTCGTTTAGGTCCAGGCGCACCGTCAGCGTCTGCTCCGACGCGCGCGGCAGCGGCGCCGCAAGCCGTCGCGCGAAGCTGTCTACCGCCGACGCCGCTGCACCGCTGCGCTGCGCCAGCCCCGACGCAGCCGTTGCCGCTGCCGCCGCCTGCGTAGCCATCGCGCCCGTCGCACTGGCGCTGGAGGCCGCGGCATCGGCCATCAGGCGCAACGACTGCTCGAACGGCCTCGTGTCGATGGCAGACACAACGCCCGACGCGGCCGAAGCCGCCGGCGTGGGCACCAATTCCACCCGCGGATTGGCGATGGTCACGCGCGGGTCCGCCAGCTCGACGCGGGGGTTGGACAGCGTGACGACGCCCGTGACGGTTGCCGCGGTGACAACTGCGCCAGTGGCCAACACTCCGACCCCGCTCTTGAGTCCGTCGAGCAGGCCGCCGGCTGCGGCCGGCCCGGCCGACGACGCAACAGCAGCCGCTGCCGGCAGTGCTGCGCCAGCCGGTGGCGTACCGGGTTCCGGCGGCGGCCCGCCGCCGGGCGACAAGTCTCCGTCGGCAAAGGAGGCCAGCACTGTGTGCAGGCCCAGCATACGGTAGCTTTCGAACTGGGCCTCGTCGAAGAACTGGTCCGAGGTCGGCTGCTGCGGAAAGCGGGTGTCCCGCTTGGCGCTTTGCTCCGCATACCGTCGCACGTCTGCCGGCAGCCTCGGCCCGTCGGGTGGGTCGGCCAGCAACGTGGGCTTGATCAGCACCAGAGTGCCGGGCGGCGCGCCTGCATCGGCATCGCCATAGTGCATGACGCCGACGGCGACCGCGCGGCCACTGCGCTGCAGGTCGACCGGGCCGGGCAAACCGGCGGGGAACTCGATGACGATACCCATGTCGATGCGGATCTTGCGCAGCGTGGACAGCAGATCGTCGAAGCGGTAGCCCGGGTCGGCCGTGGCGTCGACGAGCACGATGCGGCGGCAGCGCCGCCGCACCATCTCGTACAACCCCATGTTGTCGAAGTGGCCGCCGTCCGAAAGGTTGACGAAGCGCGAGTCGTCCGAGGTGAGGCCAGCCGCCTCGGTCCACAGCGCTGCCAACGCAGCCGTGGGTTCGTCGCGCTTCCAAGGCCAGGTGTCTGTGCCGCCCTTCAGCGCCGGCCAGCGCGGGTTGGGCATCCACAGGCCCAGCCGCACGTTGAACAAGCCCATCACGAACGCCAGCGGTGCCGAGCTGTGGTAACCCATGTTGGGCGACGCGGCCGCGCCCGAGACGGTCATTGCGGCACCGGCGCTGATGCCCTGGTGGTGAGCACTGGCGACGTAGAGCGAGGAGTCGACGTAGCCCGTCACCTCGCTGCCGCTGTACAGCGGCGAGACCGTGAACGGCGCTGCCTTGCGGTCCTGCCACTCCAGCCGCCTGCCCGAAGGCGCGACGAGGTTCAGCGCGATGCCGATCACCTGCAGCAGGCGCGGCGCCTGAGTGCCTTCAGTGGTGCGCGGTGGCCACAGTTCGGACATCGCCAGGTTGTCCTGCGGGTCGAAGCCGGTGAACCAGTGCGGCCGCCGCGCCTCGGGGGGGCGGCTGGCTGCCAGGTAGGCCCGCACCAGTCGGTTGCCATACAGGCTGTGCAGCGAGAACGCGTTCACTCCGATACGCCATGACGCCAATAAGGCCAGCGCCCCTAGGACAAAGATCCCGAGCAGCAGCGGCCAAGCGTTGGCATCCGTGAGGGAGCGCTCGTAGCGATGGCTGGCGCGTTCCGACCACGGCGCGCACGAAGTACCGGCACACGGCGCCGGGTTGCACGCCGTGCCGACTGCGAACAGCGGCGCGGCACCCGCGGCCTTGAGGGCAGTGCACATCGCCTTGTCGGCGGCCGGCTGGTCGACGTTCGCCTTCAGCGACGCATCCAGCTGCGCGCGCTGTTCGCTGTTCAGAGGCATGGCCACCGACAGACCAAACGACAGGCCCACCAGCAGCAGCACGATGAAAACGATGGCCGCCAGGTCGAGCAACCGCAGCCCGACCGCCTGCGCGACACCTTCCACCTGCTGGCGCCACGCCGGGCCTTGCTTGCTGGCGTAGCCGGCCAGCGCCACGAGCGCACCCAGCGCCCCCGTTCCGACGCCGACGGCCGCCGACGACGCCCCCTGCAGCCCGCCCCAGGCCAGCAGCGCGCCGGGCAGGTACAGCACCAGCCCGAAGCTCAGCAGCCAGACGACGGCCGGACTCATCCAGCGCGCCGCAGCGCGTGCCCACCACTCGCGCTCGTCCTCATGCCCCTCGGGGCGGCGCCAGCCGGCGTACAGCGTCACGCCGATCCAGAACAACGCCATCATCGACGGCACGCCCCACAGCGCCAGCGCACGCAGGTCGTCTCCGTCCGCTCCGCGCGGCAGCGCCCACAAGCCCCGCACCAGGTAGTGCAGGCCGACGCCTGTGAGGGCACCGACCACCGTGACCGCCAGCGCGGCCGTCGCGGTGGCGGGCCGGTGCCCTGACTCCCCGCCTCGCACGCGGCGCAGCACGATGCCGCCGAAGACAGAGGCCAGCGCATGCGTCAGCCCGCCGACCAGCGCCGCCGCCGTTAGCGTGCCCACGTGCTCGCGCACCGGGCTGTCGTTGGCGAGCAGCGGTTGTGCTGTGTCGGTGTGCCAGCCGACCAGCCAGGTGAGCAGCAAAGCAGCGCAGAGCAAGGGCAGCACGAGCGGGACGAAGATGCCTCGCGCCTGCCGTGGCGCCTGGTGGGTCAGCCGCCTGCCCTCGGGCTTGAGGCTTCGAGGGTCGGCGGGCAGGTCCGAGGCCATGTACGCAATGGTCCAGGCCACCAGCAGCCAGGCCACGGCCGCGACCCCCAGCGCCAGCCCTGTCGCTACTGGGGGCTGGGGGTCCAGCACCGCCACGTACCAGCGCGGCAGCAAGAGCGCCGCCAGTAGGCAGGGAATCAGCACCATCCAGTTCAGCAGGAGGTTGCGGGCGTAGATGGCCAGCAGCGTGAGTGCGTCGGCCGAGACTCCGCGCATCGGGCTCAGGTAGCTGCTGAAGGCGCGTAGCCTGCGCAGTGGCGCGGGCTCCTGCGGCTGACCCTGGCCGACGCTGCCCAGCGCCTGGAACACTCTCTCGCGGGCGGCCGCGAAGGCGGCCGCGTCCGGTGGTCGCGTGGCATCGCCGCCCAGCCGCTGGCTCAGCGCCTCGTTGCGGACCCACGTGCTCAGCCACGTGCCCGCGTAGCCGCCGCCCGAGACCGTGGACAGGTAATGGAACGAGCCCAGCAGCCTGCGCCGCGCCAGTCCTTGCAGTACGCCCAGCCCAAAGGTGGCGCTGCGGATGCCACCTCCAGACATGCACAGCGCGGCTGGCGCGTGGTTCTCCGGCATGTTGTGCAGCAGCGCCCGCAGCGCCCGGCGCCGCGCGTCTGCAGCTGCGTCCGCAGCCGCAGCCGCAGCCGCAGTCTCGTCGCCGGCGACGACTTTGGGCAGCGGGTGCTTCTGCTCGATCTCGTCTAGCGCCCCGGATCGTTCCGGGAACAGGATCCTCGCCTCCTCGAAGAGGACGACGATGTCCGGTTGGACGGTGCGCGGCTCGAGTTGGCTCATCACGACTCCCACGTCAGAGCCTGGTGTTGTCCGTGCTGAGCGACCTGCTGGCAACCCCAAGAGTAAGGAACGGCCCCGTGTGCGGCACCGTGCACCCGAATGCATTTGGGCGGAGCGGGGCTGCGTCGCACTCGCCAGTCCCGCGAAGGATTGGTGCACATCGCTGCACCAGGCGGTACGACGTCGGCCGCTCTGAGCGGAGCCACTCGTGACGCTTGGCGGCGCCGTCTAGGAGGCCGCGCGGCAGAAGCCGCGCGGCCTCCTAGCCTACGGCGGTCAGTGCTCATGGCGATGAGGCTGCCGAATTGGCGACTCTCAGTCGCTCGGCTGCCTTATGCGCCACATCGTATCAAAAGGCTACGCTATTGAGATCAGGAAAGCTCTACCCTCGCGTCGAGCTGGGCGCTCCCGGTGATGCAGGGCACCACACTCAGGGGGCGCGCCATCTCATGATGCGAAATTCTCCCGACGGACTTTCTTTGGTCCCGACGGACTTTATTTGCTTCCGTTGTTGGGTCAGAAAAAACTCGTAAAAACATCCCAAGCGCTTCTGCGGCGATTGGTCGCATCTACGCGAGTGCTGGTCACTAAAACTCGTAAAAC
>LNFM01002746.1_pt1 | contig 36221 bp, 30 predicted proteins | sample 596031 | NCBI WGS metagenome assembly LNFM01 (sample SAMN04254537, study PRJNA301005) | activated carbon metagenome | isolation source: dual media filters at the Ann Arbor, Michigan drinking water treatment plant | place: USA: Ann Arbor | reverse complement strand
TGGTGGTTCGGCCATCGCCTTGGAAATCCGTTTCGTCGAGCCGCGTCAGTCTTGGCATCATCTGCCCGATCAAACCCGGCAGGGGCGGGGAGCGCGCCAGCAGCACACCATCCTGACGCGACAGGGAAAAGGCACGGCTACCATGGGTGAGCGAGCTGTAGAGCCGGTCGAAATAACGCAGATCAATGGCGGCCAGGATGAGCCCGGCGAAGCCGCCCCCGTGGTCGGTGACCTTGCGGGCCAGGAACATGGTCAAGGTGCCGGTGCCGCGGTTTTGCAATGGCGCGCTGACGAATCCGCGGAGGTCCGGATTGTCCCGCAGCGCCTGGAAGTAGTCGCGGTCGGCCACGCTGATCGGCGTTGTCGGCCACTCGCGGGAGGTGTTGAAGCGGCGGCCTTCCGCGTCGATGGCGATGATGGCTTCGAGCACGGGCAGGTTCTGGACGCGGCTGCGCAGATCATGATGGACCGCCTGGCCGGACATGCGGGCGACGAAATCAGCGGGGGAGTGGAGCGGCTCGATGGTCACGCGATCCGACAGCGAGGATTGCAGCAGCATCACCGATTCCAGCGCCCGATCGGCCTGGTCAGCCAGCGCCAGCGACATGTCACGAAGCTGCGCCCGCGCGTCGCGCAAGGTTGTGGCGCGCTGGTCGAGCAGCAGCAGCAGGGTGATGGCGGCGATGCCGATCGCCATGGCAACCCCGCCGAGCAGCAGCGGCAGTGGCAGCCCCGCGACCATGCGCGCGCCCTCGCGCGGAAGAAATCCGGCCGCCACCCTCATGGCTGGTCGGGCGTGGCGGCGGGCAGGCGAATCTGGAACCACGCGCCGCCGTCACGGTTGCTGACGGTGATGCTCCCGCCCATGTCGGTGATGATGCCATAGCTGATGGACAGGCCGAGCCCGGTGCCCTGGCCAACCGGCTTGGTGGTGAAGAAGGGTTCGAAGACGCGCGGCAGCACCGCCTCGGGAATGCCCCCGGCCTCATCCCGCACCTCGACGACCACCATGCCCTGCTCCTGCCTGGCATGGATGGCGATGGTGCGCTTGCAGGGCCCTGTGGCCCCGCGCCCGACATAGGCGTCACAGGCATTGGCGATCAGGTTGATCAGCACCTGCTCGATGGAAATGGCGGAGCCCATGATGTCCGGCAATGTCGCCTCGGCCTGCCAGTCCACCGTCACGCTGGCGAATTTCATCTTGCTGCGCAGCACGCCCAAAGCATCGGTCACCACCGCCTGCAGCGAGACCGCGGCTCTGGGCTGCTGCTCCAGCCGGCCGAAGACGCGCATGTGGTCGAGCAGCGCGGAGATGCGCCCGGCCTGGTCGACGATCATGTCGAGCTTCTGCCGCACGCCGGGCAGGGAGGGTTCGGGTGCTGCGAGCCGGCGCAGCGCATTCTCGGCGGCCAGGCTGATACTGGCCAGCGGCTGGTTCAGCTCATGGGCCATGCCGGTGGTCACCTCGCCGAGCTGGGCGAGCTTGGTGCTATGGGCCAGCTGCTCCCTGAGCTGCCGTTCGACGGTGATGTCGGACCAGATGCTCACCACCTCGGGTACGCCGTGCGCATTAGATTGGCCGCGCTTGATCGCGCTGATCCACAGCCAGCGGCCATCCTTGTGCCGGAACCGGAATTCGTCGCTGCTGCGGCCCTCACGAAACGCCGCATAGGTGCTGCCCGCCGCGGCTCGATAGTCATCGGGGTGGGTATTGGCGCCGAACCAGTCATCAGCCAGCGCCTCCTCGACGGTGTGGCCGGTCATCTGGAAAACGGCTTTGGTGATGAGGCTGCGGCCCCAGAAGCCGTCCTGACGTCGATGCAAGCGTATCAGCACGCCGGGGATCTGCTCGATCAGCGCGTCGCGCTCTGCCTCGGCCTCGGCCCGGCGCTGCTCCGCCTCGCGCTGCTGCGTCACGTCGCGCTGCACGGAGACCCAATGGGTGAACCACCCCGACGAATCGGCCAACGGGGTGATCTGCAGGTCGGACCAGAAGGGGGTGCCGTCCTTGCGATAATTCAGCAGGGTCTGCCGCACCGGCCGCCAGTCGCGCAAGGCCTGCCTGATATTCGCCAGGGCTTCGGGCGAGGTTTCGGGGCCGTGCAGCAGCCGGGGCGTGAGGCCGAGCACCTCTGCGACCGAATAGCCCGTGGTCGTCTCGAAGGCCGGGTTGGCATAGACGATGCGCGGGCCTGGCAGGTCGATCGGCTCCGCCTCGGTGACGAGCACCACATCCGAGGTCGCCTCGACCATGCGGCGCAGCAGGCGGGTTTCACCCTCGTCGCGGATCCGGTGCAGCATGGGGCCCAGCGCGGTGACGGCCTGCACCAGCAATGCGGCCGGTCCGTCGACGTCATGTTGCTCCTCGCCGAAGCCGATCACGAAGCTGAAGCGCTCCGCCTCCAGCTGGAAGGGCGTGGCGATGAGCTTGCGCATCCCCCGCGGCGCGGCACGCTGCAGCAGGGTGAGCTTCTGGCACTCCGGCGTCGTGATGTCGGGGATCACGATCTGCTGGAGCGAACACAAGGAGCGTAGCGTGGGTGAGCTTGTATCGCGCGTGATCACCTGGCGCAGGGTGGCGAGATAGCCGTCGCCGCCATAGGCCTCGGTGCTCCAGCCGATCATGAACTGCGCGGCGGGTGTCTCATCGGGCAGCAGCCGCCAGAGATGGCAGGTCAGCCCACCGGCGGTGGTGCAGAGCTGCGTGGCCAGCGCCTCGAAGGCGCTCTCCAGGTCCCGCGCGTTGTAGGCCAATGCCAGCAATTCGATGGTGACCCTGGCATGACCGAGCTGGCGCTGGGCATCGGCGGCGGATCCGCGCAGCGCGATGATCTCGGCCACGAGCCCGGCCGATTCCTCGAGCGCCGTGTTTTCAGCATCGCTCAGGTGGGAACGCGGCGCATGGTCGAGAATGCACAGCAGGCCGCCCCCCGCGGCGGGCAGTGGCGTGACGGCGACGACCATCCCGGCCAGGGCAGCCGCCCCCGAAGCCGGCGGCACCGGGGGGATGACGGGATGAAAATGTCCCTGATGGCGGCGCGCGTGATGCAGCAGCCCTGCCGGCAGATCTGTCGCGATGCCCGCGGCGAATTCCACCCGGGCGGCGTCACCATCGAGGATGATGACGGCCGCGCCCGCGGCGTCACAACCGCGCATCGTCTGGCGCAGGACAGCGCCGATGGCGCTCTCCGCGCTTTCCATCCGGTGGGACGAGGTGATCGGCGGAACCGCCAGGCTGGCAACCGGCTTCATCGGATTGTGGGCTCCCGACATTCTATTTTCGACCATCGTTCTCGCGCGCGGCCGACCTCGCTGCAAGGACGCACTCCCCCGCCTGACAATTCCTGACATTCGCGCCGCTGCAGCCCGCCGCCCGATGGGTTAGGCTCATGGCATGTCAGGCAATCCAGCGAAGGGCTCATGATTGGGGGGGAAACAGGTCCGCAAGCCCATGAGTGAAAGCTCGAGCCTCCATGGCGAAGCGCCAAGGCGAAGCCTCACCCTGCTGCGTCTTGCACGCCGCGTCGGTCGCGCCGCGCGCGGCGACAGGCTGCGGCTGCTCGCGCAGACGGCGGTTTTCCTGGGCCTGATTGTCGTTCTGCACCTGACCCTGATGATGGGCGTGCGCTGGCAGATGGAGCGCGACATCGCCATGGGGCTGGAGCGCGCCCAGGCCGATACGCTGACGGTGGAAGGCTGGTTGCGCCGCTCCTTCGACGGCATCGGCCTGACACTGGACCTGCTGCAGGAGCGCCAGCGCCTGCTCGATACCGACCCCGCCCGGGCCGCTGCCGTCGAGGACATCCTGCGTGGCTTCGTGAATACCCGCCGCTTCAACATCATCCTGGCCTTGAAGATCGACCCCGACGGCTTCTCCCGCTGGTCCAACCAGCCAAATATCACCGTCACCGATCTGAGCGACCGCCCGCATTTCCAGGTCCATCTTCAGGGCCATGTCGGCACCTATGTCGCCGATCCCGTGGTGGGGCGCCTCAGTCGGCAGATGGCCGTGATTTTCAGCCGGCGCATGAATCACCCGGATGGCAGCTTCGCGGGCGTTGCCGTCGTGACGCTCGATCCCATGGTCCTGTCCCGTCAATTGGCGGAACTGTTTCCGCCGGCGGAGGTTCGTGTCGGGGTGTTCCGCGTGGGTGGCGAGATCATCCTTCGCAACCTCTGGGCACAGCAGCCGCCCAACGGGCCGCAATTCACCACCCCCAGCATCGGCGCTGCCTTCGCCCGAAATGACATCACGCCGATGCGCACCGTCAGCGCCGTGAATGGCCAAAGCGTGCTGGTGGGCATGCGGCGGATGGATGATCTCGGCCTGGGACTCGTGGTGGGCCATGATGAGGAGTTGAGCACGCGACGGGCGCGGGAGTTGCGGCGCCTTGTCTGGTTCGTCGATGCTGTCGCGGCATCGCTGCTGCTGGCGGGGCTGGCGGTGGCCACCACCCGGCGATCACGCCGCATGGCGCAGGCGCAGGCGAGGGAAGCGGCCGAGCGTGAGCGGGAGGCGGCGGTGACCCAGTCGGAGGTGCGCCGCATGCTCGACACCGTGCCGGGGGTGATTTATCGCGGTCGCTTCTCGGCCGATGGCGATTTCCGGTTGCTCTATCTCAGCCCCAGCTTTTCCGCCGTGGCGGGCTGGCCGCAGGAGGCGGTGATGGGCGGCGCCGCCGGTATCCTCGACCTGTGCGAAACCCCGGTGGACCGCGCTGCGCAGCAGGCCGCGATGGCGCTGCTGCGAACCGGGGCCGTGGCGACGCATGATGTCCGCCTGCGCCAGCCCAATGGCGGCTTCCGCTGGATGCGCTTCGTGGAACACTCGGTGGCGGAGCTGCCGGACGGGCTCGAAATCGTCGGCCTGATGACCGATGTTGAGGCGGAGCGGGTGGCGATGGGCAGCAGCATCGCCGCCTCGCGCCTCGCGACGCTGGGCGAGATGGCGACGGGGCTTGCGCATGAGCTGAGCCAACCGCTGTCGGCGATGTCGATGGCGGCGGAGAACGCGATCAACGCGCTGCGCCGCAACCGCACGGAAGGCGTGATCGAGCGGCTGGAGCGGGTGCCGCAGCAGGCACAACGGGCGCGTGCCATCATCGACCATCTCCGCCTCTTCGGTCGGCAGCAGACGGATGATCGCACGCCGCTGCGGCTGAATTCTGTGCTCGAAGGCGCCATGGTGCTGGTGGAGGGCGTCCTGCGTGATGCCGGCATCGAGGTCACTGTCGATGTTCCCGATGATCTGCCGATGTTCATGGGCAATCAGGTGCTGCTTGAACAGGTCGTGATGAACCTGCTGCTGAACGCGCGCGATGCCATGGCGGCGCAGAGCGGCCGGCCGCGCGTCGTCCGTCTCACCGCCGATGCGACCGCGAGGGCCGTCGAATTGCGGGTGGCCGATAGCGGCACCGGCATCCCCGAGGCCGTGCTGCCGCGGATCTTCGAACCCTTCTTCACCACCAAGCCCGCGGGCGAGGGCACCGGGTTGGGGCTGCCGATCTGCCATGGCATCATCCGCTCGCTGGGGGGAACGATCGTGGCCCGGAACAGCGGCGTTGGCGCTGTCTTCACGATCACATTGCCGGCGTTGCCACAGGAGGCGCAGGTCGATGCCTGAGCCCTCCGAGCCCGACCTCGTCGGCTCCGCCGCCACGAAGCGGCGCGCCGACGCCTGAGAATGATGGAGTTTCTACCATGACGACGGATCTCCGGCACGCCGGTGTCGAGCGCGTGAACACCTATTCGGTGCTCGTGGTCGACGACGAACCCCATGTCGCCGATGAGCTGACCGAGGCGATCAGCGAGGAAGGCTACACTGTCCTGGCCGTTCACTCGGCCATGGCGGCGCTCGAACTTCTGCTCACGCGTCCGGAAATCGCCGTGATCATTTCCGATGTCCGCATGCCTGATTACGACGGGCTGATGCTGACGCGCGAGGCGCTGCTGCTTCGCGGCGAGACCGATGCGCTGGAGGTGATCCTGATCACCGGCCATGCCACGCTGGAGGATGCGATCGCGGCGGTGCGCATCGGCGCCTTCGATTTCGTTCGCAAACCCTTCCGCCTGCAGGAGATCTTCGATGCCACGTCGCGCGCCATGGCGCGGGCGGGCGGGCGGCGGAAGGTGGCCGCGGCGCAGGGCCATCTGGTTGGGCCATCTGGCGCCGGCCCGGCCGAGGGATTCTCCGGCGAGGCTGGGGTCGCGATGACTGAAGCCGGCGGCAGTCTTTCGCCACTCCCGGTGGGCGAGACTGCATTGCGTGGCTTGATGCACGAGCTCCGCACGCCGCTGGTGCCCATCCTCGGCTATGGCGAATTGCTGGTGAACCAGAATATTTCACCCGATGTGAAGGAGTGGTCGGGCGAGATCGTGCGCGCGGCGAACCAGCTGATCGGCACCGTCGACAATATCCTGGCCCTGGCCGCATTGCAGAATGGCATGCGCGCGCCGCTCATCACCGCCTGCAACGCGCGCGCGATCGCAGAGGCCGCGATTGCCGCCGGCGCCAAGCCGGCTTCCCTCAAGGGCGTGTCGCTCGAACTGTCGCCGCTGCCCTGGTCGGAGATTCGGGCGGATGGCGAGATGCTGCGGCGCGCGATCGGGATTGTCCTGACGATTGTCATCGACCTGACCCCGCGCCTTGGCCGGGTGGTGCTTCGGTACGAGCCGCAATCCGCGGGGCATTCGCTGTGGATCGAGGCGGTTTGGGGGCGGAACGAGCCGCCTTCGTCGATGCTGGCGCCGGTCGAGGATAGCAGCGGCGATGCGGCGCAGATCGCGCCGCTGAGCATCCAGTTGGCGGCGGCGCTGCTGGCCCGCCAGGGTGGCGCATTGCGCATGACCAAGGGCGGGCGGTTCAGTTTCCGTGCGGAGTTGTTTGTTCCGGGCTGACCGGACTTCGGTCGGCCCCGGCCTGGCGCGCCAACCGGGGCGATGGTGCTGGAACGAGGCGCGGCGGCGGCGCCGTCGCCGAAGGCTGTGGGCCACCGCCCCGCCTGGCAGAGATGAACGCCGGGTTCGATCTGCTGCGCAGGCGGGGCGGTGTGCCGCAGGGCGCGGCGGACCCCAGGAGGGATGGGGATATCCTGGGGATGATGCACCGCCGCGTGGTCCGGCCGAGGGGGAGCCTCAGCCGAAGAGGAAGTCGCTGGCGCCGAGCTGCGCCGCGCCATAGACCGCGATGCTGTCGGCGCCATGTGCGACCATGGTGAAGCCCTGGCCCTGGCTGATCGCGAGATCGCTGAACTGCAGCCCGCTGCCGCGGAAATCCAGGCTCTGGCCGGTTTGCCACATCAGCACCGAGTCCTGGCCCCAGGTCGCGGTGTCGTAGACGTAGCGGTCGGCGCCGTAGCCGCCGTAGAAGAGATCGTTGCCGGCGCCACCATTGAACACATCGGCCAGGGTCGAGCCGTAGATCTGGTCGTTGCCCGCGCCGGCCCTGATGGTGGAGGCCACGCCCTGGTTGGCCACCAGCACGTCATTGCCCGCGGTGCCGGTGATGGACGAGGCATTGCCGATGAGGCGGACGATCTCGACATTCTCGGGGGCGACGTAGTTCTGCACCTCGACCCAGACGGTGTCGACGCCCTCGCCCGCCCTCTCGATGATCGTGGCACCGGCATTGCGGATGACGTAGTTGTCGTTGCCCGAGCCGCCGCGCAGCACGTCATTGGTGGCGCCGCCGGTGTAGATCACGTCATCGCCCGCGCCGGTCGAGACTTCCGAGCCGCCCGAGGCGCCGATCCAGACCGCGTCATTGCCCGCGCCCAGGGTGATCTTCGACATCCCCAGCCCGGCCCAGACCGTGTTGCCGCCGTCGCCGAGATCGACCACGTTGTTCCAGCCATTGAGCTGGATGATGTTGTGGCCATCCCCGCCGCTGACACGGGCATCGCCGCCGCCGCTGGCGTAGACCACATTCGCGCCATCGCCCATCGAGAGCATGTTGTTCCAGCCCTTCAGGCCGATGAGGTTGTCACCGTCGCCCACGAAGATGGAGGTATTGCCGTCGATCCCCTCGATGGTGTTGTCGCCATGGCCGAGGCGGATGGTGTTGTTCCAGCCCCAGACCTGGATGGTGTTGTCGCCATTGCCCAGAATGAATTCGCTGTTGCCCTCGCCACCTTGGACGAAGTTGTTGCCGGCGCCGGCGGTGACCATATTGGCCCAGCCCTGCACCACGATGTGATTGTCGCCTGCGCCGCCATCGATGGTGGTGTTGCCCTGCGCACCCTCGATGGTGTCGTCGCCCGCGCCGGCCAGCACGGTGTTGCCCCAGCCACGCAGCGTGATCATGTCATCGCCCGCGCCGGCATCGACGGTGGCATTGCCCTCGCCGGCATCGATCACGTCATTGCCGGCACCGGCATGGATGGTGTTGTTCCAGCCCTCGGTGTGGATGTGGTCGTTGCCGTCATCGGCATCGACGGTGTTGCCGCCGCCATCGATGGTGAAACTGTCATCGCCGCTGGACCCTGCGATGGTCGCACCCCAGGACCTCTGCTCGATGGTCAAGCCCGGCGGGGGGGCGATGTCGTCGTTGAGGATGATACCGGTGGCGGTGGCGAGATCGATCGCGGCGTTCACCGGGTTGGTCAGGGTGAGGGTGAAGCCCTCATCATGTTCGGGCAGGGCGTCGCCGGCGATCCTGATGGTGATGGTCTTGCTGCTTTCGCCGATGGCGAAGCTGACCAGGCCGGCCGGCAGCGCGCCGCCGGCGAAATCGGCGCCATTGGCCGGATCATTGCTGGAGCCGGCGAGGGACCAGGAGACGCTGGAGATGCCGGTCAGGTCGCCTGTCCGGGTGATGGTGAAGATGAAGTCGGCGCTGCCGCCCTGCCCCTCTGACACCCCGGCCATGGCGGTCGTGACTGCAAAACGCGCCACGTTATTCAATATTTGGTTGATATTGGGAACGGAAGGTGGAGTTATTGGCATGGTGTCCTCGCCAGATTTCGAGTGAACCCGCTGTGGGATCACAAGGATTGTTTAGGGCGGGACCGGCGGAACTGACAGAAAGGTTATATCCGGCTTTGTCAGGCAAAGTTCAGGTTTTGTCGGGCGGAGTGTTTGGCAGGTTCTCCGGCGGCTCGACGCTGGAGGGGCGGTCGAGAAGCTGACGGTGGCGGATGCGCCGCCCGGACGCCCATGAGTACCGCCAGGCCTACAACGCGCAGGCCGTGGTCTGCGCTGAGGGCTCGCAACTCATTCTGGCGACCTGCGCCTGGCTTTGCCGCGGCGATCCTGGCCTATACCGGCTTCGCCACCGGCCCCGCGGTGGCGGCGCTCGAAGCGCGCGGGTCGATCCACTGGTCGCGATCGGCCGCACCCAGCCGCACCGGCCCCATGATTTCCGCCCCCCGCCATTGCCCAACACCGCACGACGGATACTCACCCAAGTTGAACCCGATGGAGAACGTCTGGGACCTCCTCTACGCCAACAGGCTCTGCAACCTTGTCTGGGACACATGCGAAAAGATCGTCGACGACTGCGTAACCAGCTGGAACCTCACCACCAACGACCCAAACCGCATCCGATCCATCGGCGCAGGGTCATGGGCGTGTGTCAGTGACCAGGCGGGTTGCTAGAACCCCGACGCGCCGCCTGATGAGCAATGCCCAGCACCATCTGCCGCACCACGGCCACGTCGTTCATGCCCGTCGTCTTGGTGCGCCGCTCGGTCTCCAGCAGTGCGGCGCCCAGCGCTTCCAGCTGGGCCGGGCGCCAACGCCGCAAGGCCTGTTCCATCGCCGGCCGCGCACGAAAAAACACCGGCGGGCGCAGGCTGCCCAGGGCATCGCCGGCGGACATGCCCTCGGCCATGGCGCTGGCCGCCTGCTGCAGGCGCTGGACATGGCGCAGCGCGCCGCGCACGGCCTGCACGGGGTTCAGCCCATCGGCGATGCTGGCCGCCAGGGCCTGGTCGGCGGCGGGCAGGTTGCCCAGCATGGCGGCCTGCAGCGCCTCGTCGAGGGTGAGCTCATGGCCCTCGGCCACGCAGGCCAGCACATCCTCCTCGCCGGCACGGTTTCCGGCGCCGACATAGAGGGCAAGTTTCTCCAGCTCGCGCCGCATCCGCATCCGGTCATCGCCCTGGTTCTGCACCAGCCAGTCCAGCGCCGGCTGGTCGATGGTGACGTCGTATTCCGCCAGGATTCTCCGCGCGCTGGCCGCCAGCTCGGCGCCACGCTCGCGGTAGCAGGCGATGACGGCGGCGCGGGGCGCGGCCTCCAGCAGGGCGCGGAGTTTGCCGCGCGCCTGCATCTCGCCGCCCTCCATGATGACGATGCCGGGGCCGGGGCCCTCCAGCGCGTTCTTCGCGGCGGCGGCAAAACCATCGCCGGCATCGCGCACGCGCAGCACGCGGCGGCCGCCCAGCAGCGCCATGGTCGCGGCCTCGGCGGCCAGCAACCCGGCATCGCGCCAGGCATCCTTCGCCACATCGATCACGCACATGTCGTCGCCGCCGGTGATGTTGCGGGTCAGCGTATCGGCGATCTCGCGCGCCAGGCCTGCATCCTCGCCATGCAGCAGCACCACGCGGGTCTCGCCTGGGTCGGCCAGGAAGGCCGCGATGCGCTTGGCGTCAAGCTTCGCCACGGCGCCTGAATTCGAGCACCAGACGGCGGGTGATGTCCTCGGCGACACCTTCCATCAGCCGGCTCTCCATCGCATCGCGCGAGACATCGGCGGCAAAGAACTGGTTTTCCGGGATGTTGAAGGCGTCAAAGCGGCGCGCCGTGCCGCGCAGCCACACCTCGGTGGGCTCCGCCAGCGGCACCACGGCGAACTCGGCCGAGACGACGTAGCGCACGCGCGAGATCAGGCCATCCTCGCGATAGCCCTGCAAATCCGTCTGGATCGCGATCCCGGTGCGCAGCTCATAGACCGCCGGCGTGCCGGGCCTGCTATCCTCCAGCCGCTGCTGCAGGGCGCGGCGGAGCATCTGGCCATTGCGCTCCGGGATCAGCGCCACTCGCACCGAGCCCAGCTCCTGACCGATGTCGCGGCCATTGGCCATCGCCCCCGGGGCGTAGAGCGGGCGGAAGCCGCAGCCGCCCAGGCCCAGCAGCAGGAGGGGGAGCGACCTTCTAAACAACGAAATTCACGATCCGCCCGCGCACGAAAATGCGCTTGCGGATGTCGCGTCCCTCGATGGCGCGCTGCACATTCTCCTCCGCCAGGGCGAGCGCGAAGATGTCCTCCTCCGCCGCATCCACCGGCACCTCGATGGTGGCGCGCAGTTTTCCCAGCACCTGCACGGCCAGGGTGACGCTGTCGGCCGCGACCAGGGAAGGCTCGGCCTCCAGCCAGGGGAGTTGCGCCACCAGCCCCTCGCCCGGGCGCATCGCGGCCCAGAGCTCCTCGGCCAGATGCGGCATCATGGGCGAGGCCAGGCGTGCCAGCGCCTCCAGCGCCTCGCGCTTCGCGGCCGCCGCCTCGGCGGGCGCATCGGCGATGGCATTGGCGAATTCATGGATGCGCGCGACGGCGACGTTGAAGGCGAAGGTCTCCAGCGCCAGGGTCACGGCGGCGATCGCGCGATGGGTGGCCTGGCGGAGTTTTTTCGAGGCCGGGGTTTCCGCCCCCTCCTCCAGCGGCAGCGATGACATCACCAGGCGCCAGACCCGTTGCACGAAACGCGAGGCACCGGCCGCGCCGGATTCACTCCATTCCATGTCGCGCTCGGGCGGGTTGTCGCTGAGGATGAACCAGCGCGCCGTGTCGGCGCCGTAGCGGTTGATGATGGCGCCGGGGTCGACCGTGTTGCGCTTCGACTTGCTCATCGATTCGACGCGGCCGACTGTCACGGGCTCGTTTCCGCCGCGCACCACGGCGGTGCCATCGGCGCGCTTCTCCACCTCCTCGGGATAGAGCCAACGGCCATCGATGCCCTTGTAGCTCTCATGGGTGACCATGCCCTGGGTGAAGAGCCCGGCAAAGGGCTCGGCCACCGCGAGGTGCCCGGTGTCGCGCATGCCGCGGGTGAAGAACCGGCTGTAGAGCAGGTGCAGGATCGCGTGCTCGATGCCGCCGATATACTGGTCAACCGGCAGCCAGGCATCGACGGCAGCGCGGGTGACGGGCTCCGCCGCATGCGGCGAGGCAAACCTTGCGAAGTACCAGGAGCTGTCGACGAAGGTGTCGCAGGTGTCGGTCTCGCGCCGGGCCGGCTTGCCGCAGCTGGGGCAGGCCGCGTGCTTCCAGCTCGGGTGATGGTCGAGCGGATTGCCGGGCCTGGAGAAATCCACATCATCCGGCAGGCGCACCGGCAATTCGGATTTCGGCACCGGCACCACGCCGCAATCATCGCAATGGATGACCGGGATGGGGCAGCCCCAGTAGCGCTGGCGGGAAACGCCCCAGTCGCGCAGGCGCCAATTCACCACCCCCTGGCCCGTGCCCTTCGCCTCCAGCGCATCGATCACCCGGCGCTTGGCGTCGGGCACCGAAAGGCCGTTCAGGAAGTCGGAATTGAAGATCGTGCCGTCATCGGTATAGGCGACATCGGCGATGGCGAAGTTTTCGGCGTCCGCCCCCGGGGGAAGTACCACGGGCAGCACCGGCAGGTCGTATTTGCGGGCGAAATCCAGGTCGCGCTGGTCGCCCGAAGGGCAGCCGAAAATGGCACCAGTGCCGTATTCCATGAGCACGAAATTGGCGATCCAGACGGGGTAGCTCTGCCCGTTGAACGGATGCTTCACCCTGAAGCCGGTGTCGAAGCCGCGTTTCTCCGCCTGTTCGATCACGGCCTCGCTCGTGCCCTGGCTGCGGCATTCGGCGATAAACTCGGCCGCGCCCGGCCGCGTGGAGGCGGCAGCCAGCGGGTGCTCGGCCGCCACCGCCAGGAAGGACATGCCAAACAGCGTGTCAGGCCTGGTGGTGAAGACCTCCACCTCGGTCATCTCGGCGACCGGGGCTTCCAAGGCAAAGCGCACCCGCGCCCCCTCGCTGCGGCCAATCCAGTTCGCCTGCATCAGCTTCACCCGCTCCGGCCAGCGGTCCAGCGTGTTGAGGCTGTCCAACAGATCGGGCGCGTATTTCGTGATGGCGAAGAACCACTGGATCAGCTTCTTCTTCTCGACCGGCGCGCCGGAGCGCCAGCCGCGGCCATCGATCACCTGCTCATTGGCCAGCACGGTGCCATCGACGGGGTCCCAATTGACCCAGCTTTCCCGTTGCTCGACCAGGCCGGCCTTGAGGAAATCCAGGAACAGCGACTGCTGCTGACCATAGTATTCCGGGTCGCATGTGGCGAATTCGCGGGACCAGTCCAGGCTCAACCCCATGCGCTTCAGCTCGGTCCGCATGTTGGCGATATTGTCATAGGTCCATTGGCCTGGGTGGATGCCACGCTCGCGCGCCGCATTCTCCGCCGGCAGGCCGAAGGCGTCCCAGCCCATCGGGTGCATCACCATATGCCCGCGGGCGCGTTTGTAGCGCGCCACCACATCGCCCAGCGTGTAGTTGCGGACATGCCCCATATGGATCTTGCCCGAGGGGTAGGGGAACATCTCCAGCACGTAGTATTTCGGCACGCCAGGCGGCGGCACATCGGGCACCGAGAAGACGGCGTGGCTGTTCCACGCCTCCTGCCAACGCGGCTCGGCGGCGGCGAAATCATAGCGGGCGGGGTCGGCGGAGACTTGGTCCATGGCCGCTTCAGATAAAGCAGAAATCGCTTTCTTGCCATGCGCACAGCGCGCTAGGGGTATCGCCATGCGCATACTGCCCTTCATGCTCTGCCTGCTGCCCTGGCTTGCCGCCGCGCAGACACCCGAGGCGGCCTATCGCGCCACCTTCTCGGCCGCCGTGCTGGGCTCACCCCTGCCGGGGCCCAGCACCGCCACCGGCTTCACCCTGCATTACCGCGGCGCGATGCCGCATGCCGCCTTCGCCCTGTCCCAGGATGGCGATGGCCGGGGCGCCTGGGCCATGAGCTCCGGCCGGCCCACGCCGGAGGCGGCGCGCGATGCCGCCCTGCGAATGTGCCAGGACAGCGCGCAGAATGCCCGCAGTGGTCCGCTGCAGGCGCCATGTCGCGTGGTCGCGATCGACGGCCGGATCGAGGGCATGCCGCCCCTCACCTTGCAGACCGGCAGCACGGGGCCGTTCCGGCACAGCCCGCTGCAACTCTTTCGCGGGCCGGAGGTGGCGCAGGGCGTGGTGGTCTGGGGCCATGGCTATGGCGGCTCCGACCGCGACCAGCGCGGTGCGCCGCTGCCTGGTTTCCTCTCGGCGCTGAACAATGCCGGCTATGACATCCTGCGCTTTGACCGTCATCCCGGCGATGACGCCCTGGCCCAGGCGCTGCCCACGCTGCTGGCCGGGTTGCCGGCGCTGCGACGCTATCGCCGCGTCATCCTGGGGGGGCAGAGCCGTGGCGGCTGGCAGGCGATCATGGCAGCCGCCCAGGCACCAGGCATGGTCGATGGCGTGATCGCCACCGCGCCGGCGGCGCATGGCGAGGTGGCGGGCGAGACCAGGCCGGCCCTGGCGATGGCCGATTTCCGCCGGCAACTCGCCGGCCTGCCGGCCGATTCGGTGCGCGTTCTCATCGCCGTCTTCGAGGATGACGCGTTCGACCCGAGCCCGGCCGAGCGCGGCGCGGTGGTGGCAGCACTGGCCGGGCCGCGCGCCGCACCCATGCTGGCGATATGGCCGGAAGGGCCGAGCCGCGGCCATTCCGGCGCCTTCGACTGGCGCTTCACCCGCGACTTCGCGGGCTGCGTCCTGACGCTGTTCCAGGCCCCACCGGCAGCGGCGCCGCGCGGGCTGCGGCGCGAGGGCTGCGGCGGCGGCTGACCGCTCAGGCGAAGAGCGCGATGCCGCCCGCCGCCAGCAGCACCGCCATGGCGAAGGGCCGATACATGCGCTGCGGCACGACATGGAAGGCCCGCACCCCCAGCGGCACGGACAGGAACATCACCGGCAGCACCACCGCCAGCCGCGCGAAGGTCGCGACGTCGATCAGGCCGAACAGGAACGGCCCCAACACGGAGGAGACGGCGATGATGGCGAAGAAGATGATGAGGTTGGCGCGATGCCGCTTCGCCTCCTCCACCCCCGAGAGCAAATAGAGGATGACCGGCGGACCCGACATGCCGGTGGCGCCCTTGAGCAGCCCGGCCACCCCGCCCACGCTGAGATTGAGCCAGAGCGGCCGCCCGCCGCGATAGCGCCAGCCGCTCATCAGCGCGCAGCCGAAGACCAGCACGAAGCCGCCGATCAGGCGGCGCAACGTCTCCTGATCCAGCGCGAAGAGTGCATATGTGCCAAGCGGCATGGTCAGCAGCGCGGCACCGCCGAGCGTCAGCACCACCCGCCTGTCCGCCTCCGGCCAGGCCTTTGGGGCGAGCTGCATGGTGATCATCAGCTCCATCAGCAGCATCACGGGAACCCCCTCGCGCGTGCCCCACAGGGTCGCGAAGATGGGGGCGAGGATGACGGCGGTGCCAAAGCCAGCATAGCCGCGCATCACACCGGCCACGATGGTGGCGAGGATGGCGCCCAGCATGCGCCAATCCAGCACGGCGGCGGCGATTTCGGGCCAGGGGAGGCTCATGGCAGGATATCCAGCGTCACCAGGGCGGCATTGATCAGCAGCTTGCCGGCATGTTCGAAATTCACCGTGATCCGCATGCCGACAACCGACTGCACCTGTCCCACGCCCCATTCGGGTCGAGCGGGGTTGCACACCCGCATTCCCGGTTCGATCAGCTGCACCCCGCCACCCCGTCCAGCACCACCCAGGCTTGGGCTGGCCTTCAGGTTTCGTCAATCCTCCGGCGTGCATGCTGGGGAAGGGATGTCGTGCCCTGTCGGTGGGATGTCGGGCGCTTTCTACCGAACGCGACAAGGCACACGACAGTTTGACTGACATGGTGTTGCCATGCCCGGCCGATTGTGCGGGTGCAAAAGGAGATGGGCGCATGACCCAGGAACTGGCCTTGAGCCGACCGCGCCTCGCCCAGCTCTTGGGCGCGAGGCTGACGCATGACCTTGGCGGTCCGCTCGGCACCATCATGGCCGCCAGCGACGCGGCCGGGGGCGCCGCGCTGCTGGCGGAAACGGTGGCCGAGCTGCGGCTTAGGCTGCGGCTTTATGCCGTCGTCTTCGGCGAGCCCGAGGCAATGTCGCCGGCCGATCTGCAGGCGCTGCTGGCAGGCTCGCCGGCGGCGCATCGCGTCGACTTCCGGATCGACCTGCCGGCGATGGAGGCCGTGCCGGCGGAACTGGCGCAGATCATTCTGGCCGCGGCGATGCTGGCCGCCGAGGCGTTGCCCCGGGGGGGAAGCGTGCAGCTCGTCCAACTGCCGGGCGAGGGCTCTGGCACCCTCGCGGTGGTAGCGGAGGGGCGCATCGCCGTCTGGCCGCATTCGCTGATCGAACGCATTGCCGGCATGCCGCCCGTGGAGCCTGACAGCCCGCGCGGCTTGCTGGCGCCATGGCTGCTGGCGCTGGCGGAGGGCGCGCATTGCCGGGTCAGCCTGGGCTTCGGCCAGCCCGGCCTGCCGCCGCTGCTGCTCCGGCCGCGAAACGGCGGCGGGCGATAATCCCGGCCCGAATTTACGTTTTCTTCGGTGCCGTGGGCCCATGGCTATGCCTGGGCGGCGCGGCCCGACCGGACTGCATCCGGACGCCACGCCCGCTCCCGAGCCAATTGGGAACCGCGCATGGACGATCTTCTCGCCGACTTCCTCACCGAAACCAATGAGGGGTTGCAAAGCCTGGACGGCGCGCTGCTGTCGCTGGAACGCAACCCCGATGACGCCGCGGTGCTGGGCGAGGTGTTCCGGACCATCCACACCATCAAGGGCACCTGCGGCTTTCTCGGCCTGCCACGGCTGGAGAAGGTGGCCCATGCCGGCGAGAATGTGCTGGGGCGGTGGCGGGAAGGTTCGCTGCCCGTCACGCCCCAGGGCATCAGCCTGATCCTGTCGGCGGTCGATCGCATCAAGTCGATCGTCGTCGGGCTGGAATCGGCGGGCACGGAGCCTGCGGGCGATGACAGCGCCATCATCGCGGCACTCGATGCGGCCTTCCGTGGCGAAGCGCTGCCAGCCGCCGCCGCACCGGCCGCCAACCCGGTCGACCATGACGACACGTCGGCCCCGACGGTGGCGCAGGATGTGCCTGCCCTGCCGGTGGCCGAGGCCGCGCCGGCCGAGGCGGTGGCCAGCCAGGCCGAAGCCGGCCCCGGCAATGCGCCGCAAACCATCCGGGTCGCCGTCGATGTGCTGGAGGATCTGATGGTCCTGGTCAGCGAGCTCGTGCTGACCCGCAACCAGCTTCTCCAGCTCGCCCGGTCGGAGGCGAATTCGCCCTTCACCGTGCCGCTGCAGCGCCTGTCGCAGATCACCTCCGACCTGCAGGACGGCGTCATGAAGACGCGCATGCAGCCCATCGGCAGCGCCTGGCAGAAGCTGCCGCGCCTGGTGCGCGACCTGGCCAATGACCTGGGCAAGAAGATCACGCTCGACATGATCGGCGCCGAGACCGAGCTCGACCGCCAGGTGATGGAGCTGATCAAGGACCCGCTCACCCACATGGTGCGCAACAGCGCCGACCACGGGCTGGAAACGCCCGAGCAGCGCCGCGCCGGCGGCAAGCCCGAGACAGGGCGCATCACGCTCAACGCCTATCATCAGGGCGGCCATATCGTGCTGGAAATCGGCGATGACGGCCGCGGCCTCGCGGTCGACAAGATCCGCGAGAAGGTGCTGCGCCAGGGCCTGGCCAGCGAGGCGGAGCTGGCCGGCATGAGCGAGCAGGACATCCAGCGCTTCATCTTCCGCCCGGGCTTCTCCACGGCCGCGGCCATCACCTCGGTCTCCGGCCGCGGCGTGGGCATGGATGTGGTGAAGACCAATCTGGAACGCATCGGCGGCATCGTGGAACTGCGCTCGCGCGAGGGCCGCGGCACCACCTTCACCATCAAGATCCCGCTCACCCTGGCCATCGCGGCGGCGCTGATCGTCGAAGCCGGCGGCGAGCGTTTCGCCATTCCGCAGAACGGTGTGCTGGAGCTGGTGCGGGTGGGCGAGGGTGACGGTCCGCGGGTGGAGACGATCAAAAGCGCCCCGGTGCTGCGCCTGCGAGACCGGCTGCTGCCGCTGGTGCCGCTGGCCCGCCTGCTCGATCTCGAGCAGGAGGAGCGCGCGCCGGATGCGACGAGCTTCGTGGTGGTGACGCAGGTCGGCGCCCAGGTCTTCGGCATCGTGGTCGACCGCGTCTTCGATACCGAGGAGATCGTGGTCAAGCCGGTCGCGCCGATCCTGCGGGACGTGACGATGTTCTCGGGCAACACCATCCTGGGCGACGGCTCGGTGATCATGATCCTGGACCCCAACGGCATTGCCCGCGCCACCGGGCTGAGCGTGGATGGCGGCAGCGAGCTTGCGGCAGCCAACGTCAAGCCGCAGCGCGTTGGGCGGGGTGGCGAGCGGACGGCGCTGCTGCTCTTCCGCGCCGGGGATGGCGCGCCCAAGGCGGTGCCGCTCGGCCTCATCGCCCGGCTGGAGGATTTGCCGGCCGAACGGGTGGAATTCGCCGGCGAGAAGCTGGTGGTGCAATATCGCGGCAGCCTGATGCCGCTGGTGCCGCTCTCCGGCTATGCCCAGAAGCCAGAGCCCGAGAGCCGCCAGGCGGTGCTGGTCTTCGGCGACGGATCGCATTCCATGGGCCTGATGGTGGATGAAATCCTCGACGTGATGGAGGCGCCGCTGATGATCGACCGGGGCGGCGAGCGCCCGGGCTTCCTCGGCAGCGCGGTCATCGCGGAGAAGGTCACCGAAATCCTCGACTGCGCCTATTGGCTGCGCCAGGGCGGCGAGGATTGGTTCGACCATGCCGCGGTGAAGCAGGCCGCCCCGCCGCGCGTGCTGCTGGTGGAGGACAGCGCCTTCTTCCGCAACCTCGTGGTCCCCGGCCTCTCGGCGGCGGGTTACGACATCCTCGGCGTCTCGAACGGCCGCGAGGCGCTGCGCATGCGCGAAGCCGGCGAGATGTTCGACGCCATCATTTCCGACATCAACATGCCGGAGATGGACGGCTTCCAGCTCGTCCGCGCCATCCGCGACGGCGGGCCGTGGGAGGATCTGCCGGTCATCGCCCTCTCGGGACGGGCCGAGCCCGCCGATGTCGAGAACGGCCGCGCGGCCGGCTTCACCGACTACATCGCGAAGTTCGACCGTCAGGCGCTGGGCATCAGCCTGGCCCAGGCGCTGGAGCTGCGCGGCATCACCTCCCCCATCGACAGCCCCATCTGAGGAGCACCCATGCAGACCGACAGCCATTCCATGGGCCGCGCCTCGGCCAATGCCGCGGCCCTGGCGCTGGGCACCGATGCGGCACAGATGGTGCTGACGCTGACCGTCGCCGGCCAGCTCTGCGGCGTGCCCGTGCTGGCCGTGCGCGACGTGCTGGGGCCGCAGACCATCACCCGCATCCCCCTAGCCCCGCCCGAGGTGGCGGGCAGCCTGAACCTGCGCGGCCGCATCGTGACCGCGGTGGATTTGCGCCGGCGCCTTCACCTCGCCGCACGCCCGGCGGGGCAGAAGCCCATGTCGGTGGTGGTGGAACACCAGGGCGAGCTCTATTCGCTGCTCGCCGACGTGGTGGGCGAGGTGCTGAGCCTCAGTCCGGCCGAACGCGCCGCCAACCCGCCCACGCTCGATGCCTCGTGGAAGGATGTCTCGCTGGGCGTCCATCGCCTGGGTGAGAGCCTGCTGGTGGTGCTCGATGTCGAACGTCTGATGCAGATCGGTTGAAGGAAAGCCCATGAGCACGAGCGCCCTGGTGGTGGATGACAGCGCGGTGGTGCGCAAGGTCGCCCGCCGCATTCTTGAAAAGCACGGCTTTGCGGTGCGCGAGGCGGGTGATGGCCGCCAGGCATTGGACGCGGTGGGCGAGGACATGCCGCGCCTCGTGCTGCTCGACCGCAACATGCCGGTGATGGACGGCATCGAGTTCCTGCGCGCCCTGCGCGCCGAATACGGCCCCTCCGACCCCACGGTGGTGATGTGCACGACCGAGGCCGCGTCGGAGAAAATCATGGAGGGCCTCGAGGCCGGGGCGGATGAATACGTCATGAAGCCCTTCGATGAGGCGATCCTGATGGACAAGCTCGCCATGGTCGGTTTCGGCCCGGCGGAAGCATCCGAGGGATGAGCGCAGACAAGCTGCGGGTGATGCTCTGCGACGACAGTGTGGTCGTGCGCGGCGCATTGGCGCGCCTGCTGGAAAGCGACCCCGGCATCCGCATCGTGGCAAGGGTGGGCGACGGCCAGGCCGCGCTGCGCGCGCTGGAAAGCGCCACCCCGGGCGAACGGCCGGAGGTCATTCTGCTCGACCTCGAAATGCCGGTGATGGATGGCATGACGGCGCTGCCGCTGCTGCTCCGGCGCGAGCCGCGGCCAGTGGTGATCGTGGCGAGCGCGCTGACGCAACGTGGCGCCAGCCAGACCATGGCGGCGATGAAGGCCGGGGCCTCGGATTACGTGCCCAAGCCCACAGCCGCCCAGGGCGGCATGGCCGACCCGGCCTTCCGGGCCGAGCTGCTGGCCAAGGTGAAGGGCTGGGCGCGCATGGGCGGCAGCCGCGCCGCCAGCGCCGGCCGCCCCACGCGCCCCGCCCCTGCCGGCGGCCTGGGCATGGTGCCGCGCGCGCTCGCCATCGGCTCCTCGACCGGCGGGCCGCAGGCCCTGGCTGCGCTGGTGAAGCGCCTGCCGCGCAACCTGAACCTGCCGGTGCTGATCACCCAGCACATGCCGGCGGGCTTCACCGCCATGCTGGCGCAACACCTCGATGGTCTGGGCGGCCCCCACTGCACCGAGGCCAGGGAGGGTGACGTGCTGCGTCCGGGCCATATCCTGGTGGCCCCCGGCGACCGGCACATGATCATCCGCCGGGGCGATGGCGGCCCACCGCGCGTCAGCCTGACGACCGATCCGCCGGAGAATTTCTGCCGGCCCGCGGTGGATCCCATGCTGCGCTCGCTCGCGGCGATCTATGGCCGTGATCTGCTGGCCATCATCCTCACCGGCATGGGCCAGGACGGCATGCTGGGCTGCCAGGCGGTGGCCCGCGCCGGCGGCGCCGTGATCGCACAGGATGAGGCGAGCAGCGTGGTCTGGGGCATGCCCGGCGCCGTCGCCCGCGCCGGCCTGCCAAAATTCCTCGCCCCCCCTGAAGCACTGGCGGACCATGTCCTGGCCGCCCTGAGGCAACCCGCATGAACCCCTCCACCTTCCAGTTCCTCGCCGGCATCGTGAAACAGCGCTCCGGCGGCGTGTTGACGGCCGACCAGGGCTATATGCTGGACACCCGCCTCGCACCGCTCCTCAAGCGCGAGGGGATGGCCAGCCTCGATGCGCTGGCGCTGAAATTGCGCGGCCCCGGCAGCGAAAAGCTCGCCCAGGACATGACCGAGCTGCTGACCACCAATGAGAGCCATTTCTTCCGCGACGGCAAACCCTTCGAACACCTGAAGGAGCTGCTGCCGGCGCTGCACAAGGCACGCGCCCCGGGCATTCCCATCCGCATCTGGTCGGCCGCCTGCAGCACGGGGCAGGAGGCCTATTCCATCGCGATCATCCTGGCCGAGATGCAGGAGATCGGCGACGCCAGCCTGAAGGCACGCCGGTTCGAGATCATCGGCACCGACCTCACCCAGGCCGTGTTGGACCGCGCGCGAGAGGCCGTCTTCACCCAATTCGAGGTGCAGCGCGGTCTGCCCGTGCGCCAGCTCATGAAGCACTTCACCCAGACCGACAGCCGCTGGCGCGCCAAAGATCATCTGCGCGCCTACACGAAATTCCAGCAGGCCAATCTGCTGACTGACTTGCGCGCCTTCGGCAAGTTTGACGTGATCTTCTGTCGCAACGTGCTGATCTATTTCGACATGCCGACCAAGTCGCGCGTTCTGGGCGGCCTGGCGGGGCAATTGGCGGCCGATGGGTCGCTTTATCTCGGCGCGGCGGAGACGGCGCTGGGCATCACCGACAGGCTGGAACCGATTCTCGGCCAGCGCGGGGTCTATCGCCCCGCTTCGGCCGAACCGGCCCGCGCCAGAGCGTAGCGCAGGGCGAAGAGGCGCAGGCGGCTGGCCAGGGGCTCGCCGGTCTCGCCCCGCGCCTCATCCTGCGCCGCCACCAGCGCAGCCAGCGGGCCTGGGGCCGCGGCCTGTTCCAGCACCACCCAGAATTCCGGCTCCAGCGCCACCGAGGTGCGGTGGCCCGCCAGGCTCAGACTGCGCTTCTCAAGCATTCGCGTCTGGGACGCGGGGGCCGAGCATATCCGCCGGTCGTACCCAGCGGTCGAAATCCTCGGGCGTCACGAGGCCCAGCCGGGCGGCGGCATCGCGCAGGGTGATGCCCTCTGCCAGCGCCAATTTGCCGATGCGCACGGCGCGGTCATAGCCGATATGCGGGTTCAGCGCGGTGACCAGCATCAGCGACTTTGCGAGGTTTTCCGCGATGCGCGGAAGGTTCGGCGCCAGCCCAGCCACCATGTGCTCAGCAAAGCTCTCGGCCGCATCGGCCAGCAATCCGGCGGATTGCAGAACCGCGAAAATGATCACGGGCTTGAAGACATTGAGCTCGAGATGGCCCTGCGCGCCCGCCACCGTCACCGTCGTGGTATTGCCCATCACCTGGGCGCAGACCATGGTCAGCGCCTCGGCCTGGGTCGGGTTGGTCTTGCCGGGCATGATGCTGCTGGACAGGCCATCGGCCGGGATCACCAGCTCGGCGATGCCCGAAGACGGCCCGCTGCCCAGCAGCCGGATATCATTGCCGCATTTGTTGAGCGACACCGCCAGCACATTCATCACGCCCTGCAATTCGACGAAGACGTCATGCGCCGACATCCCCTCGCCCGGCAGGTCGCTGGCGACGAAACCCAGCCCGCAGCGCGCGGCCAATACGGCGCAGAAACGCGCTGCGAAATCGGGATGAGTGTTCAGCCCCGTGCCCGCCGCCGTGCCACCCTGCGGCAGCACCAGAAGGCGCGGCAGCACGTCGCGCAGCCGCGCCTGGCCGAGTTCCACCTGTCGCGCCCAGACGGCGAATTCCTGGCCCAGCGTCACCGGCACCGCATCCATCATATGCGTGCGGCCCAGCTTCACGACAGCGGCCCATTCAACGGCACGCGCCGCCAGTGCCGCGCGCAGCACCTCCAGCGCGGGCAGCAGGCGCCCCGTCACCGCCTCGGCCGCGGCGATGTGCATGACGGCCGGAAAACTATCGTTGGAGGACTGGCCGAGATTGACGTGATCATTGGGATGCACCGGCGCCCGCGCGCCCAGCTTCGCGCCCAGCATCTCGTTCGCGCGGTTCGCGATCACCTCATTGGCATTCATGTTGGTCTGGGTGCCGCTGCCGGTCTGCCAGATCGGCAGCGGGAAATCGGCGTCGCGCCCGCCCGCGATGATCTCCTCCGCGGCGGCGGAGATGGCATCGGCCAGTTGCGCCGGCAATAATCCAAGGCCCGCATTGGCCCGCGCCGCCGCCCATTTCTGCAACCCCACCGCACGGATCAGGCCGGGCGAAAACCGCTCAGTGCCGATGCGGAACAGCTTTCGCGCCCGTTCGGTTTGCGGTCCCCACAGCCGGTCCGTGGGTATCTCCACGGTTCCCAGGCTGTCGGTTTCGGTTCTCACTTCGGCGGGTGCTCTTGGAGCCAGTGGCGGGCGATCTCCTCGCGCGTCGCCACCCATACATCCGGGCAACCGGCGGCGTGGTCGAGAAAACGCGCCAGCGCTGCGGCGCGAGCGGGGCGGCCGACGAGGCGGCAATGCAACCCCACGCTCATCATCCGCCCGCCCTCGCGGCGCAGCAGGTCCAGGCTGTCGCGCAGATGCTGCTCATAGCCGTCATTGCTGGAAAACCCCGGCGGCACGGCGAACTTCATGTCGTTGTTGTCGAGCGTATAGGGCAGGATCAGCTGCGGCTTGCCGGCGACCTGCACGTAATGCGGCAGGTCGTCATCATAGGCGTCGCTGTCGTAGAGAAAGCCGCCATGCTCGGCGACGAGCCGACGGGTGCGCGGGCTGAAGCGGCCGGTGTACCAGCCCACCGGCGGCTTGCCGCAGAGCCGGGTGATGGTCTCGACGCAGGCGGCGATGGAGGCGCGTTCCTCCGCCTCGGGCGTGTTGTGATAGTCGATCCAGCGCCAGCCATGGCTGGCCACCTCATGCCCCTGCGCGGTGAAGGCCTGCGCCGCCGCAGGGTTCAGCTCCAGCGCCCGGCCCACGCCATAGACGGTGAGCTTCAAACCGCGCTCGGCGAAAAGCCTCAGCACCCGCCACACGCCGGCCCGGGCGCCATAGTCGAATTGGCTTTCGACCGAGCGGTTCCTCTCGCCCAGCACCGGCGAACCGCCGGGCACCTCATGCAGATACAATTCGCTGCCGGCATCGCCGTTCAGCACGGAGTTTTCCGCCCCCTCCTCGTAATTCAGCACGAAGCTGAGCGCGACACGCGCGCCCCCTGGCCAGCGCGGATCCGGCGGGTTGGCGCCGTAGCCGGCGAAATTGCGGGGATAGGGGTCTTGGGCGTCAAGGATCGTCATGCCGTTACTCTACACCGGAACGGAACGGTCCGCCTCTCCCAAAGGCCGCTGCATGGTCACCACATCAACCCAGCGGCCAAATTTCAGCCCGACCGCGCGCATGACGCCGACCTGCCGGAAGCCCAGCGAGAGATGCAGCCCGATCGAGCCGACATTCTCGCTGTCGCCGATCACCGCGATCATCTGCCGGAAGCCCCGCCGCGCGGCATGGTCCAGCAGCGCCGCCACCAGCGCCTTGCCGACCCCCTGCCCGCGCACATCGTCGCGGACGTAGATGCTGTCCTCGACGGTGAAGCGATAGGCGCTGCGGTCGCGGAACTGGGAATAATAACCATAGCCGGTGACCTGGCCCTCATGCTCCGTCACCAGCCAGGCGCAGCCGGCGGCCTGAACCTTGGCCAGGCGCTTGCCCATCTCGGCCGCGGTCGGCGCCTTCTCCTCGAAGGTGCCCACGCCATGGGCGACATGGTGGGCATAGATCGCGGCGATGGCCGGCAGATCCTTCGCCGTGGCCTCGCGCGGGGTCACAGGCCCAGCTCGTCCGACACGAATTCGGCCAGGCGCAACAGCATACGGTCCCGCCCGGCCGAAGCGACGAGCGACAGCCCAATCGGCGCGCCATTCAGCCGCGCCGCGGGGATGCTCACCTCGGCCAATCCGCCCAGGCCGGCGATAGCGGTCACCCCCATGGTTCGCTCCCGCACCGCGTTCTGCTCGTCCTGACCGGCGCTGAGCAAAGGCGCGGGGATGGGCGAGGTGGGATAGGCCAGCACCCCGCCGCCGGCCAGGAGCGCGCGCATGCGGTGCTGAAAGCGCTTGCGGAAGGCACGGCCCGCGGCCGCCTTCTCGGCCGGCATGGCCGCCGCCGCGGCGAAGCGCTCGGCCACGCCGGGGCCGAAGGCGGGGCTGGTGCGGGTCACCCAGCTGCCCAGCGTGGCCCAGGCCTCCTGCGCCTGCATGCATCGGAAATTCTCGTAGAGCTCAAACAGGCCCTCGGGCATCAGCTCCACCCGCAGCGCCCGGCCCAGCACCCTTTCGGTGGCCTCCAGCGCGGGCAGCAGCAAGCACGCCACCTGCGGATCGGCGTTGATCCAGACGTCATCGGGCCGCATCAGCGGGCCGGCCGGCAGGCAATTCGGCCCGCCCGCCTCCAGCGGCAGCAATTCGCGCCCGACACGGCCCAGTATGGCGGCGCTGGGCGCGAACCAGCCCGGCGTGTCGAAGCTCGGCCCCAGCGCGCAACAGCCGGCCAGGCTGATAGCCCCCCAGCTCGGCCGAAAGCCGAAGACGCCGCAATAGCTCGCCGGGATTCGCACCGAGCCGCCGGTGTCACTGCCCATGGCGAAATCCACCTCGCCCGCGGCCACCGCGGCGGCGCTGCCGCAGGAGGAGCCGCCGGGGAAGCGATCGGGCGCGTGGGGGTTCACCGGCGTGCCATGCCAAACATTCTCGCCGGTCAGGCCAAAGGCGAGTTCCACCGTCTTGGTCTTGCCCACCAGCGTGGCGCCGGCCTCGATCAGGGTCAGCACCACCGGCGCGGTCGTGGCCGCCACGCCATGCGTGCGCGCCCAATCCGGATTGCCATAGGACGTCACCTCACCGGCGACGTCGTAGAGGTCCTTCACCGCGAAGCGCATTCCGGCCAGCGCGCCGGCCGGCGCGCCGGCGATCTCCACCCTCGGACCTGGGATGAACGCGCCGTCGCGCTCCAGCTCAGTCAACATCAGATCATCCCTTGCAGCCCATCGATGGCGCGACGTTAACGCAAGCCGCAAACAGGGGAAAGCAAGCCCCCCGGGATCAACGCGCCCGCAGCAGTTCAGGCACGCGCAGCAGCACCATCTCGTTATTATCCGGCACATTCGGGAAGCGGCCTGCGGAGAAGGGATAGTTGTTGTCGTTGCCGACGATGATGTGGTCGGCATCGACCATCGCGACATTCTCGATGGTGAAGAAGGGGAAGGTGAAGCGGCCGGCGGGGGCATCTGCCGGCAAGGCGCCGCGCTCACGCGCCAGGCCCTGCGGGTCCTGCATGGCCATCAGGTCGATATGGCCGAGCTTGCGCACGAAGCCCTCGGCATCAGGCGCACCCAGATCGATGAGGTAGACCCGCTTGAAGCGCGCGGGCAGCGGGAAGCAGGGGGCGGTGCCGGTCGGCGCCACGCCCTGGGCGCAGGCGAGACCCGGGTCGCCCTCGCCATTGTCGCGCTCGATCACAAGGGCGCGGCGCTCGTCGATCATGTTGAAGTCGCCAATGGCCGTGGCACCCGGCTCCAGCCGGTAGCGCAGGTTGCGGCCGGTCCAGGCGCCGCGCGCGGTGCTGAACTCGATCACCCGCAGGAACTGGCCCTCGGGCTGGTCGGAACCGGCGGCAAAAATCGGCTGCTCCAGCATCGCCCATAGCGTCTGGCCGTCGGGCGTCATCGCCATGCCCTCGTAGCCGCCGGAGCGGCGGGCGCGGTAGGGCACGGTGGCGGTGGGCGTCGGCGGCAGCTGCAGGGCGTGGTTGTCGGGGCTGCGCAGCAGCTGGCCGTCCAGCATGGTCTCGAAGAAGCGCAGCACCCGGCCTTCCGCATCGGTCTGGAAGATGTAGGGGCCGAATTCCTCGCCGAACCAGAAGGTGCCGTCCGGCGCGTTCTGGATGCTCTCGATGTCGAGATCGGCGCCGGTCAGGTAGCGGGTGGGCGAGGGGTCGGTGACGATGTGGAAGGGCACCACGCGATTGGGGTCGGAGAGGAAGATGGTGCGTTCGACGGTGGTCACGCCGGTTTGGAAGTTGGGGCGGATGCGGTGGAACATCAGCAGCGCGTCGGGGCTGTTGCGGCGCGTGCCGAAGCCATTGTCGGTGGTCACCCAGTAGGAGCCGTCACCGATCGGGCGAATGCCGGAAAAGCCCTGCACGGGCTGGCCTTCCAGCGGCAGGGAAACGCCGGTGCGGCGGTTGCCGTGCATGGCGCCGGTATCGGCGGGGATGGTGCCGCGGGCCTCGACGCGGATATTGCCCGGGCCGGTGAAGCGGCCGGAGGTGGCGAAGCCAGGGGGGGCATTGGCGGGCGGGGCGATCAGCGTGGCGGCGGGCAGGACAGCATGGCCGACCACGCGCGCCTCGAAGCGCTCATCGGCGCGGGCGAAGTTGGTCAGGGCGATGGCGGCGATGCCGGCCAGAAGCAAATTGCGCATTGGGGTCTCTCCGGATTGGACGCCCGCTTTAGCCAAGCCGCATGACAACCGCCTGACAATTCGATGACGGCTGGACTCAAATCGCCCTGACCGTGTCAGGGCGATGGGAGTCTCGCTTTGCTTGGCCCGGCAATTGGCGCTCCGGGTGTTTCCACCCAGTGCGATTGCGGGTCAAAAGGAAGGCGTGCCCCGCATGCCGTGGCACAGGCGCGGCCTGGGTCGCTTGTCGAGCACGATCACGCTGTCATGGGCGTGCAGCCCGGTGAGCCACCCCTCGGCCCAGGGCGCCGAGGGCGGGCGGCCATGCCAGGCGGCATGCAGGTCGTCGATCAGCCCCTTGGCGAGTTCGACGAAGCTGCCGGGGTGCTGAAAGCCGCCCTCATAGCCCCAATCCCAATAGGCGGTGTGGGTATCCTCCACCAGGTAGATCCCGCCCGGGCTGAGCAGGGGATAGAGCGTCTCGATGCTGGCGCGCTGATGGCTGGCGACATGGCTGCCGTCGTCGATCACGACATCCACCCCACCCATCTCCGCCACCACCGCGGCGAGGAAGGCGGGATCGGCCTGGGAGCCGATGCGCACCTGCGCCGCCTCGCCGTCGAAAGCGGCGCAGCGCGGCTCGATGTCGATGCCGAAGATCGTCGCCGCCGGGCCGAAATAACTGCGCCAGAGCAGCAGCGAACCGCCCTGCGAGACACCGATCTCCAGCAGTCGCAGCGGCCGGGTGGTGCCATCCAGCGCGGTGAAGCCGTCGCGATAGGGGCTGAAATAGCGGTCATAGAGGGGCAGGTAATGCTCCCATTTATGGATCAGGCGGCCGTGATGGGCGCGCAGCCGGGCCGCGATCGGGCCGGGGCAGTCCAGTGCCGGGAAGGCTTCGCCCTCGGCGGCGGCGAGGGCGCTGATATCAGGCGGTTGCGATGACATGACTGGCCCTGACCGTTCTGATGCCCTAGCGGCGCAATTCCATGGTGATGGGCCCCTCGCGCTCGCCGCGGGCGAACTGGTCCACCATGGCATTGCCGGTCTGGCCCAGGCTCGCAGCCGGGCCATCCCAGACGATCCGGCCCTTGTAGATCATCGCCGCACGCTCGCCGATGCGCCGCGCGCTGGCCATGTCATGGGTGATGGAGATGGCGGTGGCGCCCAGGCGCTGCACGCAATCGACGATCAGGCCGTCGATCACGGCGCCCATAATGGGGTCGAGGCCGGTGGTCGGCTCATCGAAGAACAGCAGGTCGGGCGAGGCCGCCACGGCGCGGGCCAGGGCGACACGTTTCTGCATGCCGCCCGAAAGCTCGGCCGGTGGCAGATCGCCCACGCTGGCGGCCAGGCCAACCTGGGCCAGCACCTCGGCCGCCTTGTCGCGCGCGGCGCGGCGGGTGATGCGCTTCTGCGCCAGCAGCTTGAAGCAGACGTTTTCCCAGACCGGCAGGCTGTCGAACAAGGCGCCGTTCTGGAACAGCATGCCGATGCGGTCCATCATCGCCGCCCGCTCGCGACGCGACAGCGCGGCCACGTCGCGGCCATCGATCAGGATGCGGCCGGAATCGGGCGTGATCAGCCCCAAGATGCATTTCAGCATCACCGACTTGCCGCTGCCCGAACCGCCCAGCACCACCAGCGAGGAACTGGCCGGCACGGCGATGTCGACGCCCTCCAGCACCTTCTTGCCGGCGAAGCTCTTGCACACGCCCTCCAGGGTGACCGTGAGGGTCATTGCGCGAAGAAGGCCTCGGTCACGACATAGTCCAGCGCCAGGATCAGGATCGAGGCCATGACCACGGCCGAGGTCGTCGCCATGCCCACGCCCTGCGCGCCGCCGCGGCTGCGGTAGCCGCACCAGCAGCCCATCAGCGCGATGACGAAGCCGAAGACGGCCGCCTTCACCAGGCCGCTGACCACATCCATGGTCTCCAGCACGTCCCATGTTGAATCGAGGAAGGCGGCGGAGACGAAGCCCAGCTTCACCGTTCCGACGAGATATCCACCCATCACCCCGATGATGTCCGCCACCAGCACCAGCAGCGGCATGGCCAGCGTGGCGGCGAGCAGGCGGGGTGCCACCAGATATTTCATCGGGTCGGTCGAGAGTGTGGTCAGCGCGTCGATCTGGTCGGTGACGCGCATGGTGCCAAGCTCGGCCGCCATGGCGGCGCCGATGCGCCCGGCCACCATCAGCCCGGCCAGCACCGGGCCGAGTTCGCGGGTGACGCTCAGCACCACAACCGAAGCCACCGCCGATTGCGCGTTGAAGCGGGCAAAGCCGGTATAGCTTTGCAGCGCCAGCACCATGCCGGTGAAGAGCGCCGTCAGCGCCACCACGGGCAGGGAAAAATAGGCGACCTCGATGAAATGCCGCAGGAATTGCCGGCCATGAAAGGGCGGGCGGACGAGATGCGACACCGCCTCCAGCGCGAAGAGCGCGAGACCACCCACCTCCTGGCAGGCGCGCAGCACCGCGCGGCCGAGGCCTGCGAGAACGCCCAGCACCATCAGGCGTAAATGCGTCGGTAACGCGAACCCAGCGCGGTCAGCAATTCATAGCCGATGGTGCCGGCCTTTTCGGCCAGCAGATCGGGAGGATTGTCGGGCCCCATCAGCGTGAGCATGTCGCCCAATGCCGCCGGTACGCCTGTCACATCGAATTCTGTCAGGTCCATCGACACGCGTCCTACCACGGGTACCGGCTGCCCGGCCAGGATGCCGATGCCCCGGCCCGACAGGGCGCGGCAATAACCATCGGCATAGCCGGCGGAGACGATGGCGATCAGGCTGGGCCGGGCCGCGGTCCATGTGGCACCATAGCCCACCGGCGTGCCGGCCGCGACCTCGCGAAGCTGCAGGATCGGCGCGTCCAGCCGCAGCACCGGGCGCATCGGGTTCGGCTGACCGGGCTGCGGGTTGATGCCGAAGAGTGCCGCGCCGGGGCGCGCCAGGGCCGAACCGAAACCAGGCCCCAGGAAGATACCGGAGGAATTGGCGAGGCTGGTCGGCACGCCGGGAAACCGCGCCGCGACCGCCGCGAACCGCTCGCGCTGCAGCGCGTTCATGGGGTGCCCTGGATCATCGGCGCAGGCGAGGTGCGACATGACATAACGCAGATCCAGCGCCGGCAGGGCATCGCATTCCGCCGGGTCGAGGCCAAGGCGGGCCATGCCGGTATCGACATGCAGCAGCACCGGGCCGCGGTCGGCATGCGCCCGCGCCATCGCCAGATTGTTCACCACCGGCCAGATATCGGGCGGCGCCGCGCCGGGCATGAAGCCGTTCAGCACCGCCACCATCGGGCCGTCCTCGGCCAGGGCCGCGCGCAGGGCGATGCCCTCGGCCGGATGCGCGACGAAGAAATGCCGGCAGCCGGCATCACGCAGCGCCCTGGCCACCGGCGCCATGCCCAGACCATAGGCATCGGCCTTCAGGACTGCGGCCACGGCGCCGCCGGCATGCTGCTCGCGCAGCATGTGCCAGTTGGCGGCGATGGCGCGGAGGTCGATGCGGAGCAGGGCCTGCATGGTCAGGAGGGGGTGCCGATAGCCCCGGAGAGGGGCTTTGCCCCCCTCCCTCCCCAACCAATAGATTCCACCGCGGTCCAGGGGCCCGTCGGCCCCTGGTGGGTGGGGGCATCGGGGGAAGGCAAAGCCCTCCCCCGGACCACAAGCGCCCGCCTAATCATACCCGCGCTCGTCATGCGTCACATCCAGGTCGCCGAAACGGGTGTACTCGGCCTCGAAGAACAACGGGATGGTGCCGGTCGGCCCGTGGCGCTGCTTGGCGATGATGAGGTCGGCCTTGTTGTGGGCGCGCTCCATATCGGTTTTCCACCGGTCCATCGCGGCCTGGTACTTTTCGGAATTGTCGAAGGCCGCTTCCTTCGGTTCGCGTTGCTTGAGGTAGTAGTCGTCGCGGTAGACGAACATCACCACATCGGCATCCTGCTCGATCGAGCCGGATTCGCGCAGGTCGGAGAGCTGCGGCCGCTTGTCCTCGCGCTGTTCGACAGCGCGCGAGAGCTGGGAGAGGGCGATGACGGGGACCGACAATTCCTTCGCGATGGCTTTCAGCCCCTGGGTGATCATGCTGATTTCCAGCACCCGGTTGTCCGGCTTCGTGCCGGCCGCGGGGCGCATGAGCTGGAGGTAATCCACCACCACCAACTCCAGCCCACGGGTGCGCTTGAGCCGCCGGCAACGCGTTCGCAGCGCCGAGAGGGTGATGGCCGGCGTGTCGTCGATCATGATCGGCAACAGGCCAAGCTCGCGACTTGCGGCGTAGAACTTGTCGAATTCCTGCTGGCTGATTTCGCCGCGCCGGATGCGGTCGCCCGAAATCCGGCTGCTTTCGGCGAGCAGGCGATTGGCCAGCTGCTCGGCACTCATTTCCAGCGAGAAGATGGCGACCGTGCCCTTCGCCACCTCACCCGGCTCCAGGTCGCGCGCCAGGGCCTGGGCCGCGCCGAAGGCGATCTTGGTGGCCAGCGCGGTCTTTCCCATGCCGGGTCGCCCGGCCAGGATCAGCAGGTCCGAGCCATGCAGGCCGCCCAGGCGGGCATCCACGTCGCGCAAGCCGGAGGGCAGGCCCGAGACGCCGCCGCCATGCGCCTTGGCCTTGGCGGCGGCCTCCACCGCGAGCGCCAAGGCGCGGTCGAAGGTGATCGCGCCGCCCTCATTGGCGCCGCCCGTTGCGAGATCGAAGAGCTGCTGTTCGGCCGCCTCGATCTGCTTGGTGCCTTCAAGCTCCGGCTCGGCGCCGAAGGCACGGTTCACCACCGTCTCCCCCACATCGATCAATTGGCGGCGGACCCAGCAATCATGGATCAGCCGGCCATATTCGCCGGCATTGATAATGCCCACCGTCGCGCTGACGAGCTGCACGAGGTAGCTGGTGCCGCCGACCTCCTCCAGCACGCCGGAATGCTCGAACTCGCCCTTCAGGGTAACGACGTCGGCCAGCGCGTTGTTCTCCACCCGCCGGCGAATCGCCGAGAAGATGCGGGCATGGATGGGGTCGGCGAAATGCTCCGGCGCCAGGAACTCCGATACCCGTTCGAAAGCCTTGTTGTTCGACAGCAGGGCACCGAGAAGCGCTTGTTCTGCCTCAAGATTTTGCGGCGGCAGGCGGAGCGATTGGCCGAAAAGGCCACCGCCCTCCGGCGGGTTGATGCTGTTCATGGGCGCATCTTAGTCCCGCCGCCCGCGTCGCGTCCCATGTGCATCGCTGTGGATAACGGGTGTGGGTGCGGATTGTCGAAAACCGCCGCGGCGCGATGACGCTTGCGGCGGTCACACGTCTCGCGCCATGTTAAATACAACCTCAGGTGGCGGCTTCTCGGGCGATGACACGTGTCTGCGTGATTGGACTTGGCTATATCGGCCTGCCCACGGCGGCGCTCGCGGCCCGCCACGGCATGCGGGTGTTCGGCGTCGATGTGAACGCCGCTGTGGTGGCCGCGCTCAATGCCGGCCGCACCCATCTGCACGAGCCCGATCTGGACGGGCTGCTGCGGCGCGTGGTGACGGAGGGGATGCTGACCGCGCATGCCACGCCGCAACCCGCCGATGTCTTCATCATCGCCGTGCCCACGCCGCTGGCCGAGGGCAGGCGCCCGATGCTCGACCACGTCCACAGCGCCGTGCGAGCCCTGGCCCCGGTGCTGGCCCGCGGCAATGTGCTGATCCTGGAAAGCACCTCGCCCGTCGGCACCACGGCGGGCATCGCGCGCATGCTGGCGGCGCTGCGGCCGGACCTGGGTGTACCCGGGGTGGCGGAGGCGCCTGATATCGCCCTGGCCTATTGCCCCGAACGCGTCTTGCCCGGCCGGATCATCGTCGAGCTGGTGGAGAATGACCGCTGCGTCGGCGGCATCACCCCGGCCTGCGCGGAAGCCGCGGCACGGTTCTATGAAGGCTTCGTCCGTGGCGAGGTGCTGCGCAGCGCGGCCGCGACCGCCGAGCTGGTGAAGCTGACGGAAAACGCCTTCCGCGACGTCAATATCGCCTTCGCCAATGAGATGTCGCTGGTGGCCGAAAAGGCGGGGGTGGATGTGTGGGAGCTCATTCGCCTGGCAAACCGCCACCCCAGGGTGAATATCCTGCAGCCCGGCCCGGGCGTGGGCGGCCACTGCATCGCGGTGGACCCCTGGTTCATCGTCGATGCCGCGCCGGAGGAGGCGCGCCTGATCCGCACCGCGCGGGAGGTGAATGACCACAAGGCGGAGCATGTCCGGGCGCGGGTGGGCGAGGCGGCGCGGGCCATGCCGCAGGCGCCCATCACCTGCTTCGGCCTGGCCTTCAAAGCGGATGTGGATGATTTGCGGGAAAGCCCGGCGCTCGAGATCGCCCGCCATCTCGCGGCGGATTTCCCGGGGCGGCTGGCCGTGGTGGAGCCCTTCGTTCGGGCCGCGCCGCCCGGGCTGGATGCGCCGCTGATCGACCTGCCCGAGGCGCTGCAACGCCGCGGCATCTATGTCCTGCTGGTGGATCATACGGCTTTCCGCCGGGTGCCGCCGGAGAGCCTGGCCGGCCGCCGCGTGATCGACACACGCGGCGTCTGGGGTGTCAGCCCTGGCGTTCCACCATCAGCGTCTTGATCTTGCCGATCGCTTCCGCGGGGTTCAGCCCCTTCGGGCATGCCCGGGTGCAGTTCATGATGGTGTGGCAGCGGTAGAGACGGAACGGGTCTTCCAGATTGTCCAGCCGCTCGCCGGTGTACTCATCGCGCGAGTCGGCGATCCAGCGATAAGCCGCCAGCAGCACGGCCGGCCCCAGATACCGGTCGCCATTCCACCAATAGGAGGGGCAGGAGGTCGAGCAGCAGAAGCACAGGATGCATTCCCACATCCCGTCCAGCTTGGCGCGTTCCTCCTTGGACTGGCGGCGCTCCTCATCCGGCGGCGCGGGGGTATCGGCCTTCAGCCAGGGCTCGATGCTGCGATACTGCGCGTAGATCTGGCTGAGGTCGGGCACCAGATCCTTCATCACCGGCATGTGCGGCAACGGCATGATGCGCACATCGCCCTTCACATCCTCGATGGGCTTGAGGCAGGCCAGCGTGTTCAGCCCGTCGATATTCATCGCGCAGGAGCCGCAGATGCCCTCGCGGCAGGAGCGCCGGAAGGTCAGCGTGCTGTCGACCTCGTTCTTGATCTTGATCAGCGCGTCCAGAACCATCGGGCCGGTCTGGGCGAGGTCCAGCTCATAAGTGTCGGTGCGCGGGTTTTCGCCGGCATCCGGGTCCCAGCGGTAGATCTTGAACGCCCGCACATCCTTCGCGCCGGGCTCCGCCTTGAAAACCTGCCCCTGGCTGATCGTGGAATTCTTCGGAAGCGTAAACGTGGCCATCGACTAATACACCCGCGCCTTGGGCGGAAACACCTGGACCTCGTTGGTCAGCGTCCGCATTTTCACATCGCGATAATCCAGCTTCACCTCGCCCTTCTCGTTCATCCAGGCCAGGGTGTGCTTCATCCAGTTCGCGTCGTCGCGATCCGGATAATCCTCCTGCGCATGGGCGCCGCGGCTTTCCTTGCGCGCCTCGGCGCCGACGATGGTGGTCATGGCGTTGCCCACCAGATTGTCCAGCTCCAGCGCCTCGACGAGGTCGCTGTTCCAGACCAGCGAGCGGTCGGCGATCTTGATGTCGCCGTAGCCGGTATGGACCGCCTTGATCTTCTCGACCCCCTCCTTCAGCAGGTCGGAGGTGCGGAAGACGGCGGCATGTTCCTGCATCGCGCGCTGCATGTTTTCCCGAAGTTCAGCCACCCGGGTGGAGCCTTTTGCGTTGCGGATGCGGTCGAAGCGGTCCAGCGAGTTTTCCCCCGCGCGCGGGGGCAGCGGCGGCTGGGCGGCGCCGGGCTTGATGGTCTCGGCGGCGCGGTGGGCGGCGGCGCGGCCGAAGACGACAAGGTCAAGCAGCGAATTGGTGCCCAGACGGTTGGCGCCATGCACCGACACACAGGCCGCCTCGCCCACCGCCATCAGGCCGGGGACGATCGCGTCCTCGTTCTGGCGGGTGGGGCGCAGCACCTCGGTGTGGATGTTGGTCGGGATGCCGCCCATGTTGTAGTGCACGGTCGGCAGCATCGGGATCGGCTCCTTCGTCACGTCCACCCCCGCGAAAATCTTCGCGGTCTCGGAAATGCCGGGCAGGCGCTCATGCAGCAGATCGGCGCCGAGGTGCTCGAGGTGGAGATGGATGTGGTCCTTCTTCGGGCCCACACCGCGGCCTTCGCGGATTTCCATGCTCATGGCGCGGGAGACGACGTCGCGCGACGCCAGGTCCTTCGCCGTCGGCGCATAGCGCTCCATGAAGCGCTCGCCCTCAGAGTTCGTGAGATAGCCACCCTCGCCACGCGCACCCTCGGTCACCAGGCAGCCGGCGCCGTAGATGCCGGTGGGGTGGAACTGCACGAATTCCTGGTCCTGCATCGGCAGGCCGGCGCGCAGCACCATGCCGCCGCCAT
>LNFM01002745.1_pt1 | contig 36236 bp, 36 predicted proteins | sample 596031 | NCBI WGS metagenome assembly LNFM01 (sample SAMN04254537, study PRJNA301005) | activated carbon metagenome | isolation source: dual media filters at the Ann Arbor, Michigan drinking water treatment plant | place: USA: Ann Arbor | reverse complement strand
GCCGGGACGTGCGGCCGAGGTTGCGGATCAGGTACTCACGGCCGTTCAGCTCCAGGAAGCCACCGGACGTGTTGGCCGAGTAGCCCTTCAACGCGCCTTCGAGCTGGTCGTGCGTGATACCCAGCTCGGCCATGCGCGTGGTGTTCGGCTGCACCTGGAACTGCCGCACTTCGCCGCCGATCGGTATGACCTGCGCGACGCCTGGCACGGACAGCAGCCGTGGTCGCAGCACCCAGTCGGCGTACTCGCGTACCGCCATCGCGCTGATCTTGCTCGGATCGACCGGAATCGCGATCTGCATGATCTCGCCCATGATCGAGCTGATCGGGCCCATGCGCGGTACCGCGCCTTCGGCGAGGCCTTCCTCCATCGAGGACAGCCGCTCCGACACCAGTTGTCGGGCGCGGAAGATGTCGGTGCTCCATTCGAAAGTGACGTAGACGAAGGAGAGGCCAGCCGACGAAATCGAGCGCACCGACTCCACCCCGGGCAGACCGTTCATGGTCGTCTCCAGCGGGAAGGTGATCAGCTGCTCCACCTCCTCGGCGGCCATGCCGCCGGCCTCGGTCATGATGGTGACGGTCGGCTTGTTGAGGTCGGGGAACACGTCCACCGGCGTGGTGGACAGCGTGAACGCGCCATAGGCCATCAGGACCACGCTGCCGATGATCACCAGCAGCCGGTTCGTCAGGCTGTTGTCGAGGAGCCACTTGAACATGGTGGCTTCCTCAGCGGACTTGGTTGATCAAGGTGGCGCCCTGAGTGACCACGCGATCGCCCGCTCTCAGGCCCGAGGTGACCGCGGCGTGCACGCCGTCCAGCGGCTCGGTCGTGACGCCCCGTGGCTCGAAGCGTTCAGGCGCTGTCTTGACCCACACCACGGTCTGGTTGGCCGCGTTCTTCATCAGCGAGGCCACCGGCACCGCGATGCCCTTGACCCGGTCTCTCGTCTGCACGAACACGCGCACCGGCTGGCCGACGGCCAGCTGTGTCAGCACGTCACCCTGGGCGCGAAAGGCCAGCGGCAGCGCCTGTTCGCGCAGGCTGCGCGAGGCGCCGATGAAGGTGAGCGGAACGCGTTGATCACCAACTGCCAGCGTCGCGCTGCCGATGTTCGCAACGATGGCGGTGTCGAAAGCCAGCGCCTCAACGCGCAGGCGCTGTGGATCCACGATCTCGAACAGAAGCTCGCGGGCATCGACCACCTGGCCCGCCACCACATGGGCTGACGCCACCACACCGGCCACTGGGGCCACCAGTGCCTCGCGCGCATCCAACCCACCACTGACCGCCGCGATGCGTTCGGAAAGGCTCGCCGCCTCGCTTTCTGCCGCTTCGATCTCCTTGCGCGGCACGGTGTCGGCGAGTTCCTTCAGCCGGGTGGCGCGCTTGTCGGCCAGCGACTTCGCCGCGCGCAGTTCCGCAAGCTGCGCGGCCTGGTTGGAGCGTTCGATCGCCGCTGTCGAAGACCGCACGTAGGCGAGCACGTCGCCCTGTCGCACCGCCTGACCCAACGTGGGCAATCCGCGCGGTCCGGGTTCGATGCGGCCCGCGTTCAGCGGCTGCACCTGGCCACCGGCATTCGGGTCCATCCGCACCGTGCCGTTGAGCTCTACCGAGCGGGCGAGCTCGGCTTCTTCGGTCAGCGCCGTGCGCACGCCCAGCTGCCGCTGTGCGGGCTTGGGCAGGAACACGCTGCCGTCGCTCTGACGCTGCGGGCCGTTGGCGCGGGGTGATGCCGGCGCATCGCCATGGTCGTGGCCGTCGTCGGCCTGAGCCGTGCCTGCCAGCAGGCTCAACACCAGGACCATCGTGAAGGTTGTGCGCTTCATGCCGCACCCCCAGACCGCGCCGATGGGGCGATGCGCACGCGTCGGACGCTCCAGACCAGCAAGACGATCGCGAGCATGGCACCCACCAACCAGGCTGCGGTGGGCTGCCAAGGGTGTTCGCTGGCTGCATCGTCATGTGCCTCCTCGTGGAGATCGAACTCACCGGCCAGCCGGTCGGTGTTGGCGCCTGCGATCACGGTGGCGGTGACCGGTGTCACGCCGGGCTTCAGGGCCTCCGTGAGTGTTGCCTCGTAGACATCCTGCTCATGCGCTTGCACCGGCACCTTGACGCCGCCGATCTCCAGCCCGATCTGCGCGCCCTGGACGGGGCTGTTGTCGGCATAGCGATCGAGGTACAGCGTCAGCTGCTGACCGTCGAGCACGCCGACCATCTCGAAGGTCTCGGAGACGGCTGTGAAGCGCGGTAAGGCGTTCCCGGCTGCAGCGGCCGGCGCATCACCGTGATCGTGTCCTTCGCTGGCCCACGCCACGGTGGTGCACCACAAGGAGCCGATTGCGAACCACCGCGCGGCGTGAAATGAGAAGGATGTCATGGTGAAGTCTTTCCAAGAAGGGCGGTATGCGTGCCTGCGTTTGCAGCGCGCGCGTTCACGGCAGCAGGCCGAGTGATTGGCGCCACGCAGAGATGGCCGCTGCCAGGTCGATGCGTCCGCGTGCGGCCTGCCGTTCTGCGTCGACCGCCTCGGCTTCGATGCGCAGCCGGGTCGGCAGGTCGGTCTCGCCGAGACGAAAGGATTTGTCGAAGAAGCCGCGCGACTCGCGCGCCAGCTGCGTTCGACGCTCCGCCGCTGCCAGTTGCACGCGCGCCGCATCCACCTGACGGCGATGCGCTTCGCGCTCGGACAGCACGCGCTGGCGTTCCAGTGCCAGCTGTGCCTGCGCCTCGGCCGCGTCGGCGAGGGCCGTGGCGGCCCGGGCCTCGTGGCGCGGACCCTCGCCGAACGGGAAGCGCACACCCAGCGTGATCGTCTGCTGATTCGTCTCACCGAACGCAGCACGCTCGCGCGTGGTGGCGAGCAACAGCTCGGGATGGGCACGTGGCTGCGCTGTGGCCAGCGACGCCGCCCGCTCGGCAACCGTGGCCTGGTCTTTCAGCGCCAGGACCGCGGCGTGGCCGTCGACGTCTACCGGGCTGTCATCGGGCGTTGGCTCGGTAGCGACCACGGCCGACTGCAGCGCGCCGGATGCACCGCCGGTGTGCGCCACCAACTGCTGCAGCGAGGCGCTGACACGCGCCTGCGCTTGCGCCAGCACCGACTCTGCCGCCGCCACTGCACCGTCGGCCTGGTGCTGATCGGCGCGTGCGAGGTCTCCGGCCTGGAGTCGCCGCGACACATCGGCCGCAAGGCGTTGAGCGCTGGCCAGTTGATCGCGCGCCATGTCGGCATCGACCTGATCGCGCTGCCACTGCCACCACAAAGGACGCAGCACCCCCGAGACGCGCAACTGGGCCGCCGTGGCACGGCTCTCGACCGCAGCGACCTGCGCGCTCGCCAAGGCGTTGCTGCGCGAGCGCTCGTCGGGCAACCACAGTGGCACCACCACGCCGACTTCGAGCTCGCGCGCTCCGCGGTTTCGATTCAGTCGGTCACTTTTCTCCGAGACCTCCAAGGCAGCAGGCGATGGCGTCCAGGCCTGCGCGGCTTGCTGCGTGGCGCGCGCAGCTTCTCGACGCGCGGTCAAGGACAGCGCTTCGGGCTGGCGTGACCACGCCGCCTCGAAAGCCTGCTTCAGGCCGAAAGCTGCCGTGCCCTCTGGCAGGCTCTCGGGCGGCACCACTTGGGCCTGGGTGTTCAGCGTCCAGGCGGCCAGCCAGGCAAGCCCTGCATGCCGCAGCCTATGAGCGGTCCTGGCGGACCCATGATTCATCTGCATCCGATGCGCTCCGGTTGAAAACAACGCGAGGAGATCGGCGAGCCACGACCCGAGGGTCGTGACGCGAGACCCGCGCCGTCAGCAATGGCGCGCGGTCAGGCGCGAACGGATGTCAGTGCAGTCACGGACCCGGCTCGCCGATCAGGCGAGCGGAGTCCATTGAGGGCGTTCGGGGCGAGTGGGCGCTTGGGTGGCTGCCGCGTCACCGGCCCATGTCAGGTGTCGTTCCGCACCGGCCAAGCAGGGAATCACCGTGACCAAAGACAGGATGCCGACGCAATGGCAGTGGTGATGGCAGTGTCCATGATCGCAGCCCGCATCGAGCACCTCAGTCGGCAACGCAGCGTTCGCATCGGAGGCCGAGTCAGTGTCTGCATCGGCGGTGGCGGCATGGTCGGCGTGCGCGGCATGGCCCGATGCGACGCTTTCCTCGCAGTGCGACGCTACCGCCGCCCAATTGAATTGGAGCGGTAGCAAGGCAAGCAACACGATGACCATCAGGCGGCGCATGGCGCGGAGTTTATCGACAGTTCCAAAGGGGGTGCCGCGCTGTCTCCAGGCTCCAGTGGCTTGGTGCGACGGACAGATCAGCTGGCCCGAGCCTTGCCTACAGAATCGTGCATGGCGATCGCCGACCCCTCCACCCAAAGCCCCATCGCGTCTCAGCCTGCGCTCGGCCCGGCGATCGCGCCGGTGCCGGGTCGAGCCCGCGGCGAAGCGGTGCAGCGCGTCGTCAAGGTGCGCCGCGACTACAACAGCTGGGTCGCGCGCGAGACGATGGAGGACTATGCGCTGCGCTTCACGCCGCGGAGTTTTCGCAAGTGGTCGTCACTGCGGGTGGCCAACACGGCGTTCGGTGCATCTTCGTTCCTGGTGCTTGAGGCGGTCGGCGCCACGTTGCTGGTCGAGTACGGCTTCATCAATGCGTTCTGGGCCATTCTCGCGACCGGGCTGATCATTTTCCTGGCCGGTCTGCCGATCAGCCATTACGCCGCACGCTACGGCGTCGACATGGATCTGCTCACGCGCGGCGCCGGTTTCGGCTACATCGGCTCGACCGTCACCTCGCTGATCTACGCGAGCTTCACCTTCATTTTCTTCGCGCTCGAGGCGGCCATCATGGCCTACGCTCTTGAGCTGGCATTCGACATCCCGCCGGCCTGGGGCTACCTGATCTGCGCGCTGGCGGTGATCCCGCTGGTGATCTATGGCGTCACCGCGATCAGCCGCCTGCAGGTGTGGACGCAGCCGCTCTGGCTGGTGCTGATGATCGTGCCTTATGTCTATGTGTTCCACCACAACCCGAACCTGCTGTCCGAGCTGTCGGGCTATGCCGGTGCAGACGGGCAGGGCGGGCAATTCGACCTCGCCCTGTTCGGTGCTGCGATGACGGTGGGCATCGCGCTGATCACGCAGATGGGCGAACAGGCGGACTATCTGCGGTTCATGCCGGAACGTACCGCCGCCAACCGCCGCCGCTGGTGGGCTGGCCTGCTGCTCGGTGGCCCCGGTTGGGTCGTGCTCGGGGTGCTCAAGATGCTCGGCGGGGCGCTGCTGGCGTATCTGGCAATCAGCCATGCGGTGCCGGTCGAGCGCGCTGTCGACCCGAACCAGATGTACCTGGTGGCCTACGAGAGCGTGTTCGCAGGCCAGGTGCTGCACCCGCTGACCTGGGCCATCGCGGCCACCGCGCTGCTGGTCATCGTGTCGCAGATGAAGATCAACGTCACCAATGCGTATGCAGGTTCGCTGGCATGGTCGAATTTCTTCGCCCGACTGACGCACAGCCACCCCGGGCGGGTAGTCTGGATGGTGTTCAACACCCTCATTGCGCTGATGCTGATGGAGCTCAACGTCTTCCAGGCGCTGGGCCAGGTGCTGGGCCTGTACTCCAACATCGCGATCAGCTGGATCATGGCGGTGGTGGCTGATCTGGTCATCAACAAGCCGATGGGCTGGAGCCCCAAGGGCATCGAGTTCAAGCGCGCACACCTCTACGACATCAACCCGGTGGGCGTAGGCGCCATGGCGCTCGCCTCGGTGCTGTCGATCAGTGCCTACCTCGGGTTGATGGGCCCGATGGCCGAGGCGTTCTCTGCGGCGATTGCACTGGTCACCGCCTTCGTCACTGCGCCGCTGATCGCGTGGTACACGAAGGGACGCTACTACCTGGCGCGATCCCCACGCACACGTGAACCCCGCGCTCTGGATCTGGCCACGCCCGTGGATCCGGCTCCGCCGGTCCACCAGGCGGCGCCCAAGGGCCACGGAGAGGCCCCTTCGGGTCCATGGGGCAGGAGCGCAGCGACTGGGGGGCCAACAACCATCTGCACCATCTGCGAACGCGACTACGAAGCCGAGGACATGGCCTATTGCCCGGCCTACCTTGGGTCGATCTGCTCGCTGTGCTGCTCGCTGGATGCCCGCTGCAACGACATGTGCAAACCACACGCGAGCTGGTCGGCCCAGTGGCAGGCGGTTGGCCGCAAGCTGCTGCCTCCTGATGCGTGGGCGCGCCTCAACACCGAGCTGGGCCGCTACCTGCTGCTGATGTCGGCGATCGCACCGCTGCTGGCACTGCTGCTCTGGATGATCTACCGCCAGCAGCTGACCACCTTCGACACCCCGGATGCGAAGCTGGCCACTGCGCTGGCCATGGGTTTCGTCAAGGCCTACGCCGGGCTGGTTGTGGTGACCGCGATCGTTGGCTGGTGGTTGGTACTCACGCACAAGAGCCGACAGGTGGCGCAGGAGGAGAGCAACCGGCAGACGCATGCGCTGAACGAGCAGACCGAGGTGCTGCGCGAAGAAATCGCCTCGCACCGCCGCACTGACGAAGCGCTGCAGGAGGCCAAGCGACTGGCTGACACGGCCAACCAGGCGAAGAGCCGCTACATCACGACCATCAGCCACGAATTGCGAACGCCGCTCAACAGCATCATCGGCTATGCGCAGTTGCTGGACGAGGACGACGCGATACCGGCGCATCGCAAACAGGCGGTCAGCGTGATCCGGCGCGGTGGCGATCACCTGCTGTCGTTGATCGAAGGCACGCTGGACATTGCGCGCATCGAAAGCGGCCGCTTCGCGCTCGATGTCAGGCCGATGCGGCTGCGCGATTGCCTGCGCGAGATGACCAGTCTGTTCGCGTTGCAAGCCGCCGGCAAGGGGATTGAATTCCGGCATGCGGTGGCCGACAACGTGCCCGAGCTGGTGCGCACCGATGAAAAACGACTGCGGCAGATCCTGATCAATGTGCTCGGCAACGCAGTGAAGTTCACCTCGCAGGGGCACGTGATCTTTCGGGTCAGTCATGCGCGCCAGATGGCGTTGTTCGAGATCGAAGACACCGGCCCGGGCATCGCGCCGGACGAACTGGAGCAGATCTTCGAACCCTTCGCACGCGGCTCGGCCATCGGCGGTGGTGCTTCGGGCGCCTCGGTCGGCAGCACCGGGCTGGGCCTCACCATCAGCAAGATGCTGACCGATGTGATGGGCGGCGAGATGACGGTGGGCAGCGTGGCCGGGCCGGTGGCGCGCACAGGCACGGTGTTCCGCATCCGCTTGTTCTTGCCGGAGGTGCGCGCCGAAGCGGCCGATGGCATCGATCTGCCACGCACGCAGCGCATCGGCTACACGGGTGTGCGACGCCGGCTGCTGGTGGTCGACAACGAGGAGATCGACCGCGAGCTGCTGCGCAACGTGCTGGAACCCTTGGGCTTTGAATTGCGGCAGGCCGCCTCGGGCTTGGACTGCCTGGAACATCTTCGTGACTTCAGCCCCGACGCGATCCTGATGGACCTGGCCATGCCGGGCATCGACGGCTGGGAAACCATCCGCCGTATCCGGGCCGAACAGTTGAGCGATGCGCCCATCGCGATCGTGTCGGCCAACGCCTTCGAAAAGGGCGCCGACAACATCGTGGGCATCCCGGCCGAGGACTTCATCCTGAAGCCGGTGCGCAAGTCGGAGCTGCTCGATTGGCTCGGTCGCGTACTGGCCTTGCAGTGGTTGGAGGCGCCGCAGCGCGCCACCTCAGGTGCGGTGCTCGCCCTGACCACCCCGCAGGCCGAGCCGATGGTGTTGCCCTCGCCCGAGCGGCTGCGCAACCTGCAGGAAATGATCGACCTCGGCTACTTCCGCGGCATCGTCAAGCAACTCGATGAGATCGCGGCCAACGACCCCGGCACCGCACCGTTCGTGCACCACATGCGCCAACTCGCGCAGCAGTTTCAGCTCGAAGCCATGACCGGCGTGATCCGCAAGGCCCAAGATGCTGCCTGAGTCGCTGAACCCACTGAACCGCAACATCGCCGACGTGGTGCTGATCGTCGACGATGTGCCCGACAACCTGTCGGTGCTGCACGACGCGCTCGACGAGTCGGGCTACACGGTGCTGGTGGCCACCAACGGCGAGGCGGCCATCCAGCGGGCCGCGCAGGCGCTGCCCGACATCGTGCTGCTCGATGCGGTGATGCCCGGCATGGATGGCTTCGAAGTGGCACGGCGGTTGAAGGCGCGGCCCGATACCGCGCACATCCCGATCGTCTTCATGACCGGGCTCACCGACACCGAGCATGTGGTGCAGGCCTTTCAGGCGGGTGGCGTGGATTACGTCACCAAGCCCATCCGCGCCAAGGAAGTGCTGGCGCGCATGGCTGTGCATGTGCAAGGCGCGCGGCAGGCCCGCCAGGCGCGCAATGCGCTCGACGCGTTCGGCCACGCGACGCTGGTGGTGCGGGCGGCCGATGGCAAGGTGGTGTGGAAGACGCCGCTGGCGCGCGATCTGCTGCTGCAGCATTTCGAAGGCGGCGAGCTCGACGCCGCGGTGCTGGCCTGGGTGCGCGATGAGCTGGCACGTCGTGCGGTGGCGGGTGGCATGCCCGGTGAGCCGCTGACACTGGCACGGCAGAACCGCCGCCTGATCCTGGCGCTGCACGAGCAGACCGGTGACGACGAGTGGCTGATCGTGATGCGCGAAAGCTCCGACCAGGCGGTGATCGATGCGCTGGGCGCGGCCTTCAAGCTGACCACCCGCGAAGCCGAGGTGCTGTACTGGCTGGCCAAGGGCAAGACCAACCGCGACATCGGCGACATCCTCGGCTCCAGCCCGGCCACGGTGAAGAAGCACCTGGAGCGCGTGTACGTCAAGCTGGGCGTGGAAACCAGAACCGCTGCGGCCTCGGTGGCCATGAGCCGCCTGCGGCCCGTGGGGCAGGGCTGACTGTGGGCCTCAGCGGGCGCTGGGCGTGCGTTGTGCGAGCCAGGCGCGGGCCGCGATTTCGTCTTGCGTGATGCCTTCGCGCAGCGCCTCCATCGACGCGTAACGTCGCTCGTCGTGCAGCTTGTGCAGCAGCTCGACGCGGATGCAGCGGCCGTAGCCGCCTTCGAGACCCAGCGACTCGGGCCAGTCGAAGCAGTGCGTTTCCAGCAGCACGCGGCCGGCATCCTCGACCGTGGGCCGCACCCCCAGGCTGGCCACGCCGCCGATCGGTTGAGGGTCGGACGTGAGTCCGTGCACCTGCACGACAAAGATGCCCATGGCGGCCGGACGCGCATGCGGGAAGCGCAGATTCAGCGTGCGAAAGCCGAGGTCTCGACCGAGCTTGCGACCGTGCACCACATGGCCGCTGATGCTGTAGGGCCGGCCCAGCAGCGCGTGCGCACGTTGCATGTCGCCCGCGGCCAGTGCGTCGCGCACCGCCGAGCTCGACACCCGCAGGCCGCGCACCTCGTAGCTGAGCATGCGCGCCACGTCGAAGCCCTGGACCTGACCGGCCGCATCCAGCATCGCGTAGTCGCCCGCACGCCTGGCCCCGAAGCAGAAGTCGTCGCCCACCAGCACATAGCGCGCATGCAGGCCGTGCACCAGCACCTCGTCGATGAAGGCCTGAGGCGACTGCGCTGCAAAGCGGTCGTTGAAGGGGACAACAATGGTCTGATCGATGCCGCAGCGCTCCAGCTCGCTGAGCTTGTCGCGCAGCGTGGAGATGCGTGCCGGAGCGCGATCGGGGTGGCCGCTGCGCGCGGCGAAGTGGTCGCGCGGATGGGGTTCGAACGTCAGCACGCAACTGGGCAGGCCGCGGTGCTGGGCCTCGTTGCGCAGCAGCGCCAGCATGGCCTGATGCCCGCGGTGGACGCCGTCGAAATTGCCGATCGTCAGCGCGCAAGCCGGCGCAACACCCGGATGCTGGAACCCGCGAAAAACAAGCATGCGTCGATTATTGCGGTGTGGCGGCCACCGGCAGGGTGGGCACCACCATCTGCGGCCCGTCCAGCCAGCGCCATTGACCTGGAGCCAGATCGGTCGGCAGTGTCAGCGCGCCGTAGCGGCTTCGGTGCAGCGCCTCGACGCGATTGCCGACTGCCGCGACCATGCGCTTGACCTGGTGGTACTTGCCTTCGGTCAAGGTCATCCTCAGGCCGTACAACTCGCCGGCATCGCGCGGCTGCGGCCCGTCGAAGACTCCCGTGGCCTCTGCGGCCGCGGCGCGCACTGGCACCGGATCGTCCAGCAGCGTCACGCCGCTTAGCAATTGCTGAACCTGCTCGGCATTCACAGGATGCTTGCAACCAATCTCGTAGACCTTGGGCACGTGGTGCTTGGGCGAGGTCCAGCGGTGGATCAGACCGCCGTCGTCGGTCAGCAGCAGCAGGCCGGTGGTGTCCTCATCGAGTCGGCCGACCGCCTGCACATCGCGGCGGCGCAACGGGGGCGGCAGCAGGCTGTAGACACTCGGGTGGTGCTTGGGCTTCTGCGAGCACTCGTGACCTGCCGGCTTGTTCAGCACGATCAGTGCCTTCTCGCGAAACGGCCAGCTCTCGCCGCGCACGCTGAACTGCAGGCCCTGCGGATTGATGTCTTCGAACGGGTCGTCGTGCACCTCGCCTGCGATGCGAACGAAGCCGGAGACGATCAGCCCCTCACACTCGCGTCGCGCGCCAAAACCCTGCGAGTAAAGCACCTGCGAGAGCTTCACCGCTTGTCCAAGGTCAGGCGATCGTTCTCGCGCTTCATCTGGAAGCGGGTCAGGAAGCTGTTGCCGAGAAGTATGTAGGGCATCGGTTGCGGCAGCACCGCGGCCTCGACGTTGTAGACCTGGACATCGCCGACGCGCACCACGTCCAGCGACGCCTTGTAGACCGGCACGTTGCCATTGGCCGTGCCGACGATGTAACGCGGGTTGTTCTTGTACTTGAGGCCGATGCGGTCGGCGTCAGCCTCTCCCATCGAGATGGTGGTGGCGCCGGTGTCGACAACGAACTCGACAGCGCGGCCGTTGATGCTGCCGCCCGTCACGAAGTGGCCTCCGAGGCCTGCGGTCAAGACGATCTGTGTGCCGCCACCCGCGCTGTTGGCGCCGCCCAGGCTGACTGGTGAGCCGCCTAGCGGCAGCGTCTGCCGCTGTCCCTTGACCTCGACCACCACGGCATTCGAATTGACACTGACGAGTCGCACCGCGCCGTGTGCGGCGCCTGCGGCCAGTGTGCGAGGCGTGCCGTCGATCACCAGCAACGCCCGATCACCCATGCTGCCGCTGTAGGACACGCTTTGGGCGCAGGCCATGGCGGTGCAGCCGGCGCCGATCAGCGCCCCCGCCCAGGCCCGGATCGCAGGGGGCGCCCTCACGCTCAATCGCGGAAGTTGTTGAATGACAGCGGCACCTCGGGCAGGTCCTTGCGGATCAGCGCCATCGCCGCTTGCAGGTCGTCGCGCTTGGCGCCGGTGACGCGCACCGTGTCGCCCTGGATCGCGGCCTGCACTTTCAGCTTGCTCTGCTTGACGGCGGTTTGCAGCTTCTTGGCGGTTTCACTGTCGATGCCGTTCTTGATGACGATCAGCTGCTTGACCTTGTCGCCGCCGATCTTCTCGATCTTGGCGCTGCGGTCCAGATATCGCACATCCACACTGCGCTTGGCCAGCTTGGCCAGCACGATGTCCATGACCTGCCCGATCTGGAAGTCGCTGTCAGCCCAGACCGTCAGCTCCTTGTCTTTCAGCTCGACCTTCGAGGACGAGCCCTTGAAGTCGAAGCGGGTGCCGATTTCCTTGCTGGCCTGGTCGACCGCATTGCGCACCTCGACGAGGTTGGGTTCGAGCACGGTGTCAAAGCTGGGCATGGTCGGCGGTCTTTCGTGGGGTCATCACCTCGGAGTGTTACGGGTGATCGTTGAAAATTCTGCCATGCACATCGAATCGAGCGTCGGCCTTCGAACCTACAACACGTTTGGTCTGCCGGCCGTGGCCCACACCTTGGTGCGGATTGCCAGCGACGCCGATGTGCGCAGCGCTGTCGATCATCCCATGCTGGCGGGCGCCCCGAAGTTCGTGCTGGGCGGTGGCAGCAACATCATCCTGACGCGCGACATGCCGCAGGTGGTGCTGAAGGTCGAGGTGATGGGCCGGCGACTGGTGGAAGAACGCGCCGATGCCTGGATCGTCGAGGCCGGCGCCGGCGAGTCGTGGCACGGGCTGGTGATGTGGACCCTGGCGCAAGGCTACCCCGGGCTCGAGAACCTGGCACTCATCCCCGGCACGGTAGGGGCGTCGCCGGTGCAGAACATTGGCGCCTACGGTGTCGAACTGCAGGACCGCTTCGACTCGCTCGACGCGGTCGACCTGCGCACCGGCGACACGATCACGCTGGGCGCCGATCGCTGCGCCTTCGGGTACCGCGACAGCGTGTTCAAGCGGTCGCTGGCAGGGCAAGTGGTCATCACGCGCGTGCGCTTTCGGCTACCGCGGCCGTGGCAGCCTGCGCTGGGTTACCTGGAACTGGAGCGCAAGCTGGCCGAACTGCGATCGGCCGATCCCCAAGCGCAGCCGAGCCCACAGCAGGTGGCCGATTGGGTGATCGCGATCCGCCGCGCCAAGCTGCCTGACCCGGCGTGCCTGGGCAATGCCGGCAGCTTCTTCAAGAACCCGGTGGTCACGCCCGAGCAGTGTCGCGACATCATCGGCCGAGACCCGGAAATCGTGCACTACCCGATGCCCGATGGCAGCGTGAAGCTGGCGGCGGGCTGGATGATCGATGCCTGTGGCTGGAAGGGCAAGACCGTGGGCCAGGCAGGCGTTTATGAAAAGCAGGCGCTGGTGCTGGTCAACCGCGGCGAAGCGATCGGCTCCGAGGTGATGACGCTGGCCCGTGCGATCCAGGAAAGCGTCTATGGTCGCTTCGGCATCCGGCTGGAGACCGAGCCGGTGATCGTCTGAGGCGGTCAGCGCAGGGTCAGTCCCACCGGCCCGTCGCTCACCTCTCCAATCACCGCCGCTTGCGCAAAGCCCTGCTCGTGGAAGATGCCCAGAACGCGATCGACCGCATCGGCACGGCACGACACCAGCAAGCCGCCGCTGGTCTGGGGGTCGTTGAGCAGCGCAATGTCAATGTCGGAGAAACCGGCAGGCAGTGTGATCTGGGTGCCATTGGCCACCCAGTTGCGGCCAGAAGCGCCAGTCACCATGCCCTGTGCAGCCAGCTCGCGCACGCCTGCCATCAGCGGGACGTTTTTCCAATCGATGTGCGCTCGCAGCTTCGCGCCGCGCGCCAGTTCGAGCGTGTGGCCGGCGAGGCCGAAGCCGGTGACATCGGTCAGTGCATGCACGCCCTCGAGTTGAGCCAGCGCGATGCCGGGCTTGTTCAGCCGGGTGGTGCTGTCGACCATCTGCGCGTAACCCTGGGCGCTGAGCGCGCTCTTTTTCAGTGCCGCCGACAACACGCCGACCCCGATGGGCTTGCCCAGCACCAGCTTGTCGCCCGCGCGCGCATCAGCGTTGCGTTTGACATGACGCGGATGCACCAGGCCGAGCACCACCAGCCCGTAGATGGGCTCGACCGAATCGATGGTGTGACCCCCCGCGATCGGGATGCCCGCCTCGGCGCAGATGCTTTCGCCACCCTGCAGGATGGCTGCGATCGTCTCGATCGGCAGCACATTGACCGGCATCCCTACCAGCGCCAGCGCGAAGATCGGCGTGCCACCCATCGCGTAGACGTCGCTGATGGCGTTGGTGGCGGCGATGCGGCCGAAGTCGCGCGGATCGTCGACGATGGGCATGAAGAAGTCGGTGGTCGCGATCAGCGCCTGCTCGCTGTTCAACTGGTAGACCGCCGCGTCGTCGGCGGTTTCGATGCCGACCAGCAGTTCCTTGGGCATCGGGAAGCCCGAGGTCTGCTTCAGGATCTGAGACAGCACGCCCGGTGCAATCTTGCAGCCGCAGCCCCCACCGTGGGCGAGCGAGGTCAGTCGTGGTGGCGTGGTCGAGGCAGTGGCGATGGGGGTCATGGCAACCATTTTCAGGGGACTGCTGAGCGATGGGCAGCACCACATCATCGCTCGCCTACCTGCATTGGCGCTGCCGGTGGTGTTGACTCCGGGGTCAGAATCACAACCCAGCAGCCGATCAGACACGCCGGTTGCAGGGAGTGACGTGGACAACAACGCACCACATCGGCAGGACAGTCGCGCACCCGATGTCAGGTCACCCTTGCTGCGGCGCGCAGGCAAGGACTTGCTGTCGCTGGCGCTGATGGACGCCCGGAATCAGACCTTGCGCTGGTTGTCGGCGTATGAGGCGGCGCTGGCATCGGATGGATGGCGGGTGCCCGTTCTGCCCGACATCAGCCCGCCGCTGTGGGAGGCCGGTCACATCGCCTGGTTTCAGGAGTACTGGATCGGCCGACACGTTCAACGCCAGCGCGGCACGGCTTGCGATCCGACCGGCATCCGTCTGGCGTCGATCCAACCCCGTGCGGATGCCTGGTATGACCCGGCGAGGGCGCCACATGAGCGCCGATGGGCCCTTGATCTGCCTGATCTGCAACGGACCAAGGACTACCTGGCCGACACCTTGGAGATCACGCTCGATCTGCTGGACGCTACCGACACGGATGTGGCCAACCCGGATGCGGTCTTGTACTTCCATCGCCTCGCGCTGTTTCATGAAGACATGCTGTGCGAACGCCTGGCCTCCATGGCACAGACGCTGGGCGTGCCCTTGCGAGCGTCGGTCGACGCCCCTTCCGCTCTGCACGACTTGCTGCCCGCGCTGAATGTCCAAAGCAGCAACGCACAGCGGCCACCGCTTGCCTTTGTACCTGCACGCTGGACGCTGGGTGTTTCCCGCGGCGACGGTTTCGCCTTCGACAACGAAGTCTCGGCGCATGACATCAAGCTGCCGGAATTCGAGATCGACTCCCAAGCCGTGAGTTGGGTGCAGTACGCCGACTTCGTCGAAGACGGCGGATACGACGACGACCGCTGGTGGTCCGCCGATGGTTGGCAATGGGCGCAGCAACAAGAACGACGTGCGCCGCGCCATGTGGCTCAGATTCGGCAGGGGGTTCTTCAGCGCCGTTTCGGTGTGCTGGTGCACCTGCCGATGCAGCAGCCGGTAGTGCATGTCAGCTGGTACGAGGCCGAGGCTTGGTGCGCCTGGGCGGGGCGACGACTGCCTACCGAGGTCGAATGGGAAGCCGCTGCGCATCTGGGTGCGAGACGTGGCTTTCGCTGGGGTGACGTCTGGGAATGGACGACCACCACATTCCGGCCCTACCCCGGGTTCCGCCCAGATCCTGACCGGAGCTATTCGGAACCTTGTTTTGGCACGCACAAGGTACTGCGAGGCGCGTCGTGCGCGACCTCTGGCCGACTGAGGGACCCGAAGTACCGCTACTTCCTAAGACCCGAGCGAGATGATGTTTTCTGCGGATTTCGCAGCTGCGCGGTGTGACCTCAGCTGATTTTGCGACGCAATGCAACAAATCCGATAGCGCCCAAGCCTGCCAGCATCATGGCGTAGGTTTCGGGCTCTGGTACCGCGGTCACCGTGTAGTTCGCACCGATCAAGGCGAGCCCTGGATACTGGCCGGAACCATCGAGCGTCCCGCTGGCCTTCACGATGTAGTTGCCTGCCGCCACGTTGGTGAAATGAAACCCGGCAGCCGTTGCGTCCAAGTCGTTGACCAGCGCACCCACGGTACCGCTGGTGAAGCTGACTTGATCCAGCGTCAGCGTGTAGCTGAACGGGTCGGGAAACGTCACGCTCGTGGCGGCAAACAAACTGCCCGTCAAGTCAGACAGGGAGCTCACCGAAATGGTGCCTATCGTGATGTTGCTGAACGAAGAGCCAGCAACAGGGCTTGCCAAGATCGTGAGCGCGGAGGCGTTCAGCGTCGTCGCAGCCAGTACGGCAGCGACTGAGGCGCTTCTGCAGGCGAATTTGGTGAGAGATGACTGCATTTGTTACTCCAAGAGTGAGCGGTTGGGCGTGTGACTATTGAAGGTAAGCAAATAGTGTGCTTACTATGCCGTTCGACACGCGTGACTGCATCCCGCACTTGAGGGGGTGTGGCCCGATCTTCAGCAAGAGTTTGTAACCGCTGCGCGGTATCGACGTACCGCTTGACACGTTTGCCTGAGGGTTGGACGCATTGCACCGCTTGATGAGCGTCTGATGGCGCACAAGGGAGCACCCAAGCGCTGTGATGCGGAACATTCAAGGTGCGTGCCCTGTGCCTACCGACATCGCCTCCACCAGCGTCCGCGCGTTGTGCTCGAACATGTGCAGGTAGGTATCTGCCTCGCTGCCGGGGAGCGATAACGCGTCGGAGTAAAGCTTGCCGCCGACCTTCACTGTGGCTTCTCGGGCGATGCGTTCAATCAGTCGCGGGTCGCTGATGTTCTCGACCAGCAAGGCGCTGGCCTTGGACTCGCGGGCCTGGCGGACGATGCGGGCCACGGCGGCGGCCGATGGTTCGCTGCCGGTGGTCCAGCCGCGTGGCGCGATGAAGGTGATGCCGTAGGCCGCTGCGAAATAGCCGAAGGCATCGTGCGCAGTGATGACGCGACGGCGCTCGGCGGGCAGGGCGGCGAAGCGAGCGCGGATGTCGCGATCGAGCGCTGCCAGACGCTGTTGATAGGCGGCCGCCCGCATATCGACCTCGGCAGCGCGCTCGGGCGACTTGCTGGCCAACGCGGCCGCCAGTGCTGCGCGAATGTTCTCCGCATAGCGCTGTCCGTTGGACAGGTCTTGCCAGGCATGCGGGTCGGCGCCGCCCGACAACTGTCGCAGCGTGACGCCGCGGCTGGCGACGACGACAGGGCCGCGGTAGCCCGAGGCCTTGATCAGGCGGTCGATCCAGCCTTCGAAGCGCAAGCCGTTGGTCACGACGACATCGGCCCCTGCCACACGACGTACGTCGGATGGCGTGGGCTCGAACACATGCGCGTCGGCGTTCGGGCCCACCAGCGCGCTCACCTCGACCGCAGCGCCGCCGACCTCTCGGGCGATGTCCGCCAGGATGGAGAAGGTGGCCACGACCTTGAGCGGCGCCACCGCCGTCTCGGTGGCTTGCGCCAGTGGCCATGCGGCTGCGCTGCCGAGCCCCCACAAAAGCTGGCGCTGGAATGCGCGCCGTGTCGAATTGAAATCCAAGGTCATCCCTTTCGATGTGCGCGCTGTGACATCTGCCGCGCCAGCAGGCTGTCGCGCCGGCCCATCAGCAGCGACAACACGTAGAAGCTACCGGCCAGCAGCACGATGGCCGGACCTGAAGGCAGATTGGCGTGGTACGACAACAGCAGGCCACCCCAGCCACTCAGCACCGCGAACAGCGCCGCCACCGCAGCCAGGCTCCACACCTCGGCCGCCCAGAAGCGCGCGGCGGTGGCCGGGAGCATCATGAGTCCAACAGCCATCAACGTGCCCAGCGCCTGGAAGCCGCCCACGAGGTTCAGCACCAGCAGCGTGAGAAACAGCCCGTGCACCCAGGCACCGGCATGGCCGAGATGGCGCAGGAAGCCAGGGTCGAAGCACTCGACCACCAAGGGCCGGTAGACCAACGCCAGCGCCAACAGGCTGGCCGTGGTGATGCCTGCGATCAGCAGCAGCGACGCATCATCGACCGCCAGCACGGTGCCGAAGAGCACGCGCATCAGGTCGACGCTGCTACCGCGCGTCGAGATGATCATCACCCCCGCGGCCAGCGCGATCAGGTAGAACGCCGCGAAGCTGGCGTCCTCGCGCTGTGGTGTCAGCCGCGCGACCAAGCCTGCAAGACCAGCGACCGCCACCGCAGCCACGAAGCCACCGATGCTCATGGCCCAGATCGAGAAGCCGAACATCACGAAGGCGAGCGCCGCCCCGGGCAGCAGGGCGTGCGCAATCGCGTCCCCGACCAGGCTCATGCGACGCAAAACCAGCAGCGTGCCGATCGGCCCACAGCTCAGGCCGAGCGCCAGGCAAGCGACCAGCGCACGGCGCATGAACCCGAATTCGACAAAGGGTTGAATCAGCAGCGCGTGCAGCGTGGCCAGCAGCGTCATGACGCCCCTCTCGATTCGGTGACCGCATGAGGCACCGCACACCAGTCAGCGTGCTCATCCCATTGCTCGGCCATCTGCTGGGCCCGCATCAGGTGTTTCGGGATCAGCACCTCGTCCGTCGGGCCATGCGCCACGCATTCGCGTGCCAGCAACAACGACATCGGGAAGTGTTCGCGCACCTGCGCGAGGTCGTGCAATACCGCGATCACCGTGCGGCCTTCGGCGTGCCAGTGCAGCACCAGACGCATCAGGTCAGCGGTGGTACGGGTGTCGATCGCGTTGAAGGGCTCATCGAGCAGGATCACTGGCGCGTCCTGCATCAGCACCCGTGCGAAGAGCACGCGCTGGAACTGGCCGACCGACAACTCCGAGATCAGCCGATGCTCGAAACCGATCAGCCCGACCAATGTCAGCGCCCGAAGTGCGGCCTGCCGTTGCGCTGCCGTGGCGCCACGAAACCAGCCGATGCGTGGCCAGGCCCCCAGCATCACCACATCGAGCACGCCGAGCGGAAAACTCCGGTCGATGCCTGATTGCTGCGGCATGTAGGCCAGTCCGCCGCGCCTCAGGCCGCCAGTGCGCACCCGTCCGGTGCTGGGCTGCACACGGCCGGTCAGCGCGTCCAGCAGCGAGCTCTTGCCAGCACCGTTCGGACCGATCACTGCGGTGAGTGAGCCGGGCTCGAAGCGGCAGCTGACGTGGTGCACGGCGGGGTGCTGGCGGTAGCTGACCGTGAGGTCTTCGACCGTGATGGCCGGTGGCTGTACCGCCGACGTGTCGGTGGCGGCGTGGATGACCGACTCGATCGTGCTCATGGTGTACCGGAGAGTGCCCAGGCGACGGCGGCCCAAAGGAGCACGGTCAGCACCACCGCGCCGGCCAGTCGCCAGGGCGCCGAACTCATCAGCAGGCTGGAACGCGGCTCGCCGGCCGCAGCGGCCGGTGGTGCCTTGGGCGCATGGGAGTGTTCACCATGGTCGTGGGCATGTGGATGCGAGTGCTCATGCGGATGCGAGTGGCCATGTGCGTGCACGTGAGGATGGTCATCTGTGTGTGCGTGGTGAGATGCAGCCCCACCCAGCGGTCGGACGTCGGGCTTCATGCGGATGCTCCGTTCACGCAGCTGGCGCAGCGACCGCGTAGGGTCAGGTCGTGGCGCTGCACCTCAAAACCGGGTGGTGCCAGGTCATTCATCGGCCCAGGGCAGGCATGGATTGGAAACACACGATCGCAAGCGGTGCAATGGAAGTGGTGATGGTGCTCAGGGATCGCATCGGCCGGCGATGCGTGAAGGTGATGCCGCGCAGCATGCGAATCATCGTGGTGAACAGCGTCGGCCCGCACGTTGGCGCTGGCGGCCACTTCGAAGCGTGGCGGTTGCCCCGGTAACTCAACGCGGACGATGTCGCCGGCGTCTTGCAAACCCTTGATCTGACGGTAGACCGTCGACAAGTTCAGGCTGGGGACGGCCGTCTTGGCGCGCTCCAGCAGCTCCTGCGGACTCAGCGCTTGCCCGCTGCGTGCCAGGGCATCGACGACCGCTTGGCGTTGGCGGGTGAGGCGTTCCATTTCGCAATGCTAATGCAATTGCATTAGCAATAGAGCTGGGGTGGGCCCTCGAACCGGAGTCGAATGGCTCTCAGGCGCTCGCGCTCAGGTGTCGTCAAAGGGTGCTGGCGCCGGAGCGGCCTCGGGATTCCTGCCCTGGGCGTCCCAGCCCCGCTTCTGGCGCACGGCCCTGGCCTCCTCGCGCTCCTGCGCGAACAACTCTTCAAGTTGTTGTCGGCCGGTCTTGGCATTCGCAACCCGCCAGGCCTCGTCGCGCCAGTTGGGCGCGGCGGCGTCCAACTGGGCCAGGTTGTGGCGGCGGAAGCGCAGCGCCAACGTGCGCGCCTGGTGTGGTTGCCAGCCCATCGCCTCAAGCACGCTGCGCGCGCTCATCAGCGCCGAGTCCAGTGTCTCGCGCTCGATCAACTGCACGCCCAGATCCCGCAGCGCGTAGTAGTGCTGCACATTGCGAGCTCGGGCAATGACGGTGAGCTGCGGAAAGTGTTCGCGCGCCATTTCCGCCAACTTCAGGCTTTGCGTCACATCGTCGATGGCCAGCACCAGCACGCGCGCACTGGCTGCGCCGGCGGTGCGCAGCAGGTCGAGCCGGGTGGCATCGCCGTAGAACACCCGCCAGCCGAATTTGCGCAGCGCCTCGACCGCTTCGGCGTCGTGATCAAGCACGGTGGCCTTGAGGCCATTCGCATACAACAAGCGGCCGACGATCTGCCCATAGCGACCGAAGCCCGCGATGATGATCGGCGCTTCCTGCGGCTCGTTGATTTCGGGCATGGCCGTTGTTTGTTCGCGCAGGCTGCGCTCCAGCCGAGGCGCAATCACCCGGTCGGCGATCACCAGCAGCAGCGGACTCAACAGCATCGACAGCGCCACCGTGGCGACCAACAGCGACGACGCCCCGTTGCTGATCACCCCCGCCTGCGCTGCGGCCTGAAACACGACGAAGCCGAATTCGCCGCCCTGCGCCAGCAGGATGATGAACACCGGCCGCTCCAGCAGCGGCAACTGCATCAGCCTTGCCATGCCCCACAGCACCAGCGCCTTCACAGCCAGAAAGCCAACCAGAAGCGCAGCGACCAAGCCGGGCTGCTGCAGCACCACGGCGAAGTCGATCGTCATGCCGACCGCCATGAAAAACAGGCCGAGGAGCAGGCCCTTGAAAGGCTCCAGATCGGTCTCGAGCTCGCGCCGGTATTCGCTCTCGGCGAGCAGGACGCCTGCCAGAAAAGCACCGAGCGCCATCGACAACCCGACCGACTGCATCAGCGCGGCGGTGGCCACCACCAACAGCAGCGCCGCCGCCGTGAATATCTCGGGCGTCGCGCTGCCGGCGATCCAGCGCAGCGCCGGACGCAGCAGCAGTCGGCCGCCGAAGACAATCGCTGCGATCACCGCGATGGCCTTGCCGGCGGCCAGCCAGTTGGCGGCGCCGTCGCTGCCGTGTGGTCCCACGCTGCCAGTCGCCTGCACCGCCAGCAAAGGCAACAGCGCCAGGATCGGGATCGCCGCCACGTCCTGGAGCAGCGCGACGCTCAGCACGCTCTGGCCGGAAGTGGTGGGTGTCAGGTTGCGCTCTGCGAGCACGGCCAGACCAATGGCGGTCGACGACAGCGCCAGGCCCAGCGCGGCCACCAGCGCAAGCCGGGCATCGCTGCCGCAGGCGATGCCCACACCCACCATCAAGGCGGCCGAGCCAAAGAGCTGGACGCTGCCCCAGCCGAAGATCGGCTTGCGCAGTGTCCACAGCCTTTTCGGTTCAAGTTCGAGGCCGACCAGGAACAGCATCAGCACGACCCCGAACTCGGCGAAGTGCAGGATGTCCTGCGGATCGGTGACCAGCTTCAGCCCCCAGGGCCCGATCACGATGCCAGCCCCCAGATAGCCAATGATCGCGCCCAGTCCCAGCAGCCGCGCGAGCGGTACCGCCAACACCGCAGCAGCCAGGTAGACCAGGGCGCTGCTGAGCCAGGTTGTGTGCTCCATCAGGCGGCTCCGCCGGTGCTTGCCGCGGGAGACACCGGCACTGCCTCGTTCGGGCGTGCCAGCGGTGGCACGACACAGGCGGGGCATTCGGCGAGATCGGCCAGTTCAGGCCAATCGGGGTAGCTCGCCAGCCGCTGCGTGTACATCGCGGCGTGGGCGTCGAGTTCGGGCTCGTCCACGCGGTGCGCGCCGTGCAGCAGCAGGGGTGGCAGAAAGCGCATGCCGCAGAGCGTGGCGGCCTGTTCGTAGGGCGGCAAGAAGGCATCGAAGAAGTAACGGTTGTGGCCGCTCGGGTGGTAGGCCTCCTCGGGGCTGCCGGTGGAGGCGACCAGCCAGAGATGCTTGCCAGCCAGTGCATGCCCGCCGGGCCCGTAAGCCCAGCCAAAGCCCAGCACCTCGTCGAGCCACAACTTCATCAGCGGCGGCATGCCGTACCAGTGGATCGGGTGTTGCCACACCACCAGTTGTGCGGTGGCCAGCACCGATCGCTCAGCCTGCACATCGATCAGGTAGTCGGGGTACAGCGCGTAGAGATCACGCACCACGATGCGTGCGGGCACTGCGCCAGCGCCGTCGAGCGCTGCCACGGCATGCAGCAAACGCTGATTGATGCGTGACTGCTCCAGGGACGGGTGGGCGACGAGCACCAGCACCTCGGGTGCAGTGGACACGGGATCAGCGGAAGGCGCCATGACGGACCCAAGTGAAGCAAGCGGGATGGAGAGATGCAACAGCTGCCCGCAAACCGCAGGCCAGCCGGAACCCGCCGCTAACATAACGTGATTCCAGGGAGGCGGGAGTCGAACATGCCGGTGATCGTGGTCGCCAATCCGAAGGGGGGTGTGGGCAAGAGCACGCTCTCCACCAATGTCGCGGGCTATTTCGCGTCGCAGGGCAAGGCGGTGATGCTGGGCGACATCGATCGCCAGCAGTCGGCGCGCACCTGGCTGGGCTTGCGTCCGCCGACCGCCGCAGGCATCAGCGCCTGGGATACCGTGGACGATGCGCGGGTGCGCACGCCCAAGGGCACCACCCATGTGGTGCTGGACACCCCAGCCGGTTTGCACGGCAAGCGGCTCGATGAGGTCCTGAAGATCGCCACGCATGTGCTGGTGCCGCTGCAGCCCAGCATTTTCGACATCCACGCGACGCACGATTTTCTGGTGCGCCTGGCCGAGCACAAACGGTCAGAGAAGCTGCGGGTCGGCCTCGTGGGCATGCGATCGCGAGACGGCACGATCTCGGCGGATCAGCTCAAGACCTTTCTCGGTCAGCAGTCCTTTCCGGTGGTGACGCATCTCCGCGACACCCAGAACTATGTTCATCTGGCGGCACACGGCCTGACGCTGTGGGATGTGGCACCCAGCCGCGTCGAGCGTGATCTCGAGCAATGGCGACCCCTCACTCAGTGGATTGAGGCTTGATCACGACGCGAATGCCCCCGTTTGGGGGCCTGCACGCCTCGCTGCGACCCAGCCATGCCGCGGTTCGCTGACTTAGGATCTGGCGGGTGTTGATCCAGAAGGAGCCACCATGAAGGTCTTGCTCATCGACGACCACCCGCTGATCCTGTCGGCGCTTCAAACCATCATCCAGGGGCTGAGCGACAACGTCAGTGTGGTCGCGGCCAGCACGGCGCGCATGGCCCGCGACACCTTGGCGCACGACAGCGCCTTCGACCTCGTTCTGCTCGATCTGCGCCTGGGCGATGCCAATGGATTCGACGTGCTCACCGAGTTCCGCGCCGCCTATCCGTCCTTGCCGGTGGTGGTGGTGTCGGCGAGCGACCGCACCAGCGACGTGATCCGGGCCATCGACCTCGGTGCCATGGGATTCGTACCGAAGCGGTCTTCCAACGACACCCTGTTCGAAGCGCTGAGCATGGTGATGTCAGGTGGCATCTATGTGCCGCCGATGAACATGGGCGACGAAAGCGGATCTGCCGATCGCTATGACGACGAGCCCAGTTCGGTGCGCCAGCGTGCCCACGACGAAGGTTTCCAGACCCACGCGCCACTCGACTCGCTCGGTCTGACACCGCGGCAGACCGAGGTGCTGGGCCTGCTGCTACAGGGAAAGCCGAATAAGTTGATTGCGCGCGACCTGAATCTGTCGGTGGAGACAGTCAAGGACCACGTTGCGGCGGTGTTGCGAACCCTCAACGTCAGCTCGCGCACGCAGGCGGTGCTGGCGGTGGGGCAGATGTCGCGCCAGCAAGGTGGCTTGCATGGCTGGAGAAAGAGCAGCCGATGACCCCGGTGCCGGCATCCTCGTCCATCGAGCTGTCGGCGTCATCGCTGCCTGAGGAGGTACGCAGCTCGTTCGATTACCTGCCGGCGCAGTTGGCAGGCAATGTGGCGGGCATCAGCGTCATCCTGATGATCTTCTGGACCAGCACGCCAGCCTCGGTGATGCTGCCTTGGCTGTCGGCGTTTGCAGTGATGTGGTTGGCACGTCTGTGGCTGCTGCAACGATTCAAGCAGGCCACGCCTAGTTCGTTGGTGGACTGGCAGCGCTGGCGGGCGCTGTGGAACATCGGCACGCTGACATCGGGGGCGCTGTGGGGTGCCACCGCGTGGATCTTCTACCTGCGGGGCGGTCACGTGCAGCAGATCGCACTGATCATCACCGTCTACACCTTCTGCATCGCCGTGGTGCCGGTACTGGCGACACAGCCCCGGGTGTATCTGTTGTTCTCGGCGCTGTGTTTCGTCCCGATGGCAGCCCGTGTGGCCACCGATGGCACCCCCGACAGCTACCGGCTCGCGGGTATTCTGCTGCTGATTTTTTCGCTGAGCACCTTGCTCGCTCGCACCTACCGCCAGGCGCTGCAGCGGGTGCTGGAATTGAAATTGCAAGCCGACCATCTGTTGTCGCAGCTGCGCGTCGAGAAGCTCGCCGCCGACGCCGCGCGGCAAGAGGCCGAAGTTGCCAACCGCGCGAAAACGCAGTTCTTCACGGCGGCGAGCCATGATCTGCGCCAGCCTCTGCATGCGATGGGGCTGTTCGCCGAGGCGCTGCGTCAGAAGAACCACGACGTCGAGGTTGCGCACCTGGTCAACAGCATCAACGAATCGGTCGATGCACTGGAAGGTCTGTTTTCCGAATTGCTCGACATCACCCGCATCGACAGCGGCGGCATCGAAGCCCATCCGCAGCACTTCCCCTTGGCAGATCTGTACCGCAAGCTGCGGCTGCATTTCGAGCCTGCGGCGTTCGAGAAAGGCCTGGCCCTGCGTTTTCGCGGAGGGCGGCATGTGGTCCATGCTGACCCGCTGCTGGTGGAACGCATCCTGCGCAACTTGGTCTCGAACGCCATTCGATACACCAGCGATGGCACGGTGCTGGTCGGTTGCCGCCGCCGTGGCGACCACCTTCGGCTGCAGGTCTGGGACACCGGTCCGGGTATCGCCGAGGATCAGCAGTCACGCGTCTTCGAGGAGTTCTATCAGGTACCGCATGGTCCGCGCGCCGAGCCCCATCAGCGCAAGGGACTGGGCCTGGGCCTCGCCATCGTCAAGCGACTGGCCGATCTGATGGGCGCCCGGGTCTCGCTTCGTTCACAACTGGGCCAGGGAACGGTCTTCACCCTTGAACTGCCGCTGGGTAAGCAGGCTCCGCAAGCGCAGCCCCTGCTTTCTGGCAAGGGATTGCACGGCCTGACCCTGGCAGGCCGAACGATTGTGGTTGTCGAAGACGAGACGGCGGTGTTGAGCGCGCTTGAAGCCTTGCTGCAGGGTTGGGGCGCAAGCATCCTGGCGTTCGACACCGTGGCGGCCTGCCGTGCCTGGGCGCAGAACGCCCCTGGCTCGATGCCCGCGCCCGATTTGCTCATCGTCGACTACAGACTCGAGAACGGCATGACGGGTGCCGATGCCTTGGCGCTGCTGCGGGAGCGATTCGGCGCGGATCTGCCGGCCATCGTCATCACAGGCAGCACGATGTCGTCGCTGGACCTGGAGGCACAGCAGAAGAACTTCCACCTGCTGATCAAGCCCGTGGTGCCGAACAAGCTGCGCGCCATGATCGCGTTCAAGCTCGGCGTGAAGACAGGCTGAGGGCGCTGCAAACCATGGGATGGCCGGGCCGGCTCGCACTGAACTACCGCCGCGACGGCGACCGCACGCTGGCTCACGACCGCCACAGCGGCCCGCTGCGGGTCTTGCAAAGTCTGTATCCCGAAGGTCAGGGCATCTGCCACCATGTGCTGGTGCACCCCCCCGGGGGCATCGTCGGTGGCGATGCGCTGCATGTTGAAGCGAACCTCCAAGCCGGCTCGCACGCGCTGATCACCACGCCCGGCGCCACACGGTTCTATCGCAGCGCGGGTGAGGCTGCCCGTCAGTCGGTGGTGGCCCGGATTGCTGAAGGCGCGCGCCTCGAATGGTTGCCGCTGGAAACCATCTGCCATAGTGCGGCGCTCGCCGAAAACCAGTTGCGTTTCGAGATCCAACCGGGCGGCGAGATGATGGGTTGGGACGTGGTGGCACTCGGCCTGCCAGCCAGCGGCCAGGCTTTCGAGGCAGGGCATTACGCGCAGCGCATCGAGCTGCCGGGCGTCTGGCTGGAGCGCGCGACGATCCGCGGTGACGACCATCGGCTGCTTGACTCTCCTCTGGGTTTCGCGGGCCATCGGGTACTGGCAACCCTGTGGTTCGCAGCGGGCTCGCCGATGTCGTCGGACCGCCGCGAGACCTTGCTCGACGTCGCGCGCGAGATGGCATCGAACCATGAGCTGGCGCAGACCGTTGGTTGCACTTCACCGCATGCCGAGGTCGTCGTGCTGCGGTTGCTCGCGCCGCGTGTCGAACCGGCAATGCAGTTGCTCAGCTCGGTGTGGGCCCGCTGGCGTGAGGTGGCGTGGGCATTGGGCGCTGTGGCACCCCGCGTGTGGCGAACCTAGCGCGCCAAGCGCAATGCCCGCACCGCGATCGGTCTCAGGCAATGCCAGCTCGGCTGAGTCTTGAGCTGACATTGCGCTCGTCAGCTGCAGGTCGACTTCTGCACGGTGTGAAACACGCGCCCAATAAGCCAAGCCTGAGCGCGGCGTTGTGGGACTCGCTCATGCGACCGGCCAGAGCGCGTTCGCCCACTGGAAACGCGCCGCACGCGCTGGGATTCTGAAAAATCAGCCTTTCAAGAACACAAACATCGGATAAAGCTGAACACAAGACAGGACTGCGGGTGCAGACTCCAGGGCTACGTCTGCGCCGCTGGGCGAGCGTTGCGGCACGCGAGCCGTCTAGCATGTCACCCTTTGGAGAAGTCCTCGATGCCCAACGCTCGAACTGCCAATGCCGTCCGGTTGGAGTTCTCTCCTGACTCCCTGGTGCAATCCAATTTGTCGGGGGCGGCTTTCACCGGCGACTGGCTTTGGGTGGCGGGCGACGAAGCTTGCGGCCTGGACCGCCTTCGTTTGCTCGATCCGGTGGGGCGCGAGGCCTTGCGCTTCGGCGAGGTGCGCGATTTCCCACTCGCCGACCTGCTGGACCTGCCCGGCGCGGCCGAGGAAGAGGCTGATCTCGAAGGCATGGCCGTGGCCGATGGGTTCCTCTGGGTGGTGGGCTCGCATGGCCTGAAGCGCAAAAACGTCAAGCCGGATCGAGGTCACGCCGACAACGCCAAGCGCCTGGCGAAGGTGACGCTGGACGGCAATCGCCGTCTGCTGGCCTGCCTACCCATCGAGCCCGACGCCACAGGTGCGCCGTGTCTGGTACGTCAGGCCCAGGACGGCCGACAGGCACAGCGCCTGAAGGGCGATGCGCAAACGAACCTGCTCACCCGCGCGCTCGCCGATGACCCCCACTTCGGACCGTACATGGCTATTCCGGGCAAGGACAACGGCTTCGACATCGAAGGCTTGGCCGTGGACGGTCGCCGGCTGTTGCTGGGCCTGCGCGGCCCGGTACTGCGTGGCTGGTCGGCGCTGCTTGAGATCGCGGTGGAGGCGCGTGATGACCAGTTGCGCATGGTTCCCCTGGATGACAGCGGCACGCTGATCCGCAAGCATTTCCTGCAGCTTGACGGCCTGGGCGTGCGGGACCTGCACTTCTCGGGCGACGACCTCTACATTCTGGCTGGCCCGACGATGGTGCTGAATGGCGACATCCGCGTCTTCAAGTGGCCTGCCGCCCGCACACTGCTGGCTGCCAATCGCGAGCCAGTGCGCTTCGAGTCGGCGCTGACCGAGTCGGTGCCATTGCCACACGGCCGCGGCACCAACCGCGCTGAGGCCATCTGTGATCTGCCGCCGGCGCTGTCAGGCGGCAAGGCGCGCTGGCTCGTCTTGTATGACGCGCCTGGCGCCGATCGCAAGGAGGGCGAGCACACGGTCTTCGGCGACCTGCTGCGCCACGATTGAGATCTTTTGGCCTGGTTCGTCTCAGCGGCCTGGCCGAACTGGCCAGCGCGGTACAGGACGCCACCGGATCTCTGTTTGATGTGACTGTCTGCTCTGTTTCGAGGTGATAAAAAATGGAAAAAATGCTCTCCGGGATCGGTTCATTTCTATACGGCATGAGATTCACCATGCTGTTCTTCTATGTGGGTCTGGTCGCGATCATCTTCGGCATCCTGGGCAAGTTCTTCCTGGAGACCTACAAGCTGATGAGCACCTTGCTGTTCGGCGAGCTTGAAAAGATCGATCTGATCATCAAGGTGCTTGAGCTGGTGGACATGACGATGGTGGCGCAGCTGGTTTGGGTGGTGGCGCTCGCCGGCGTATCACTGTTCGTGACCACAGGGCATTTCGACAAGCAGGACATGAAAAAGCCCGACTGGTTGGACCACGTCAACACCTACAACCTCAAGTTGAAGCTGGCGTTTGCCATCATCTCGATCTCAGGCGTGCATGCGTTGAAGACGTACCTGAGTGGCGACCTGACGATGGAAAACATACAGGTCGTGACGCTGGTGGCTGTCATCCACTTCACCTTTGTGCTCTCCGCCATCGGAATCTCTTTTGCAGAGCGATTGACCCGGGACCAGGCCTGAGCGCGCCCGGGGCCATGGCCGCTCTCCCGGAAATAGACCCCGCGTCCTCGCTGCAGTTCATCGTCAATGCGGCGGCAGGTAGCAGCGACGCGGAGGTGAAGCGGGAAGTCATCGAAGCGGCGTTGCAAGCGGGAGGACGGCGAGGCGACTTGCTGTTTTGCGACCCTGCCGAGTTGAGCCACATGTCGCACCAGGCTGCGGCACGGGCGACCGCCACCCGCACGGCCGTGGTTGCCGTCGGCGGCGACGGCACGCTCAACACCGTGGCGCAGGCCGCACACGCCGCAGGCTGCGCCATGGGTGTGGTGCCGCAGGGCACGTTCAACTACTTTGCCCGCACGCATGGCATCCCTGCAGACCCGGCCGATGCGGTCCGCCAACTGCTGTGTTCGGTGCCGGCGCCGGTTCAAGTGGCCGGCATCAACGACAGGGTGTTCCTGGTCAACGCCAGCCTCGGGCTCTATCCCGACCTGCTGGAAGATCGGGAAGCCTACAAGGCTCGCTTCGGCCGCAGTCGCTGGGTCGCGTTCCTGGCGGGCTGTGCGACCTTGCTGCGTGCGCAGCGCCGTCTGCGGCTGCGCATCGAAATGGGCGGCAAAGCCCGCGATATGCAGACCTTGACGCTCTTCGTGGGTAACAACCGCCTGCAACTGCAGCAGTTCGGCGCGGAACCCGAGGACACCCTGGCCGGCACGCCAGGCGACGGCACCATGGCTGCGCTCGTGCTGCGGCCTATCGGGACGCGGTCGATGCTTGGCCTGATGCTGCACGGCGCCATGGGCAGGCTGGGCGAAGCGGCAGGTGTCGAGCGCTTCGAATTCCAACATCTGGTGGTGCGGCCGACACTGCCGCAGAGCCGCAGCGGGGTGAAGGTGGCCTTCGATGGCGAAGTGACGATGATGCGCGCGCCGCTCGAGTTCCGCGTGCTCGCCAAACCGCTCTATCTGCTGAAGTCACAGCTCAGTGAAGTCCGGTTGCACCGGGCATGAATGCAGCTTCACAACAGGCGCAGGATCTTCTGAACAGTTCGAGTTTTCCTGAGCTGCAGTCTTGAAAGTACCGCTTCTTCCGAAGCGCGACCAGGTACATATTCCGTCCGGTCATGCCTTCCAAGACCAACCCGCCTCCATGGAGAACCACTGTGCGCAGCTACCCTCACAACAGCCCAGAAGCCGCCGCGCGCATTGTCGCGTTGGTACTCATCTCCGACGGTCACGTTTGCAAATCCGAATTCGAAATCCTCAAGCAGCTGGGCGCGGAGCGAGAGCTCGGACTGGAGCCACAGCTCCTGCCGCACATCGTTCATACCTTGTGCGAAGAACTGCTGGCGGGTGGATACGAGACGGGTTCGCTGATAGGCAATGTCGATGACAGCGCCTTGGCTTCATTGATGGCTGAGATCTCCGACCCGGCGCTGCAAAGGAAAGTGCTGCGCCTGTCCCTGGCCGCAGCGCGGGCCGATGGCCACCTGGCCGATGGTGAAGCTCTGGTGTTGGAGGCCGCGCGGCGCCATTGGAAACTGGTCGATGGCGAAGAGCCGAGCGCCACAAAGGCAACCCACCGCCATGCTGCTTGATCGACGTCAATCGGGGTGCGTTCAAGACCGTGCGGCGGTCAGCAACTGAGTCACCAGGGGGTGGTGCTGGCCGCGCCGCGACCGGATGGCGTGGATCTCCTCCTTCACGTCATCGCTGCTGCCGAGCAACCGCAGTCCACGCATCAGACCGATGTCGTCGGCGCCGAGCCGACTGACCGGGAACACGCCAAGCCCTCGTGCCGCAAACACCGCCAGAAGCGCACTGTCTTCGAACTCGCCAATGATGCGAGGCCGCAGCCCTTGTGTCTCAAACCAGTGGTCCAGCGCCGGGCGCAGCGCGGAATGTCTGGTAGGCAAAAGCACCGGCAGGTCGTTGAGGCTTTGTGGAAAGCGGTCGCGCTCGGTCTTGCGGACCAGCCGGGCGGGCCCGTACCACTCGACCGGCGAATCGACGAGCTTCTCGCTGGTAAGGCGCAGGTTCGGGTTGCGCGGCGCGGCTTGGCCGGCGAGCACGATGTCCAGGTGATGGAGCGCCAGTTCGCTGAGTAACTGCTCGAACTCTCCTTCGTGGCAAATCAGACGGAGGTGGGGTGTGCTCAACACGGGCTCCAGCAAAGCATGGGCGGCGAGCTTGGACAGGCCATCGGAAAGACCGACCGCAAGGCGTGCCACCTTGCCGCTGGCCGCTTCGCGCACCTCGTCGGGAAGGCACTGGCCCAGCTGAAAAATTTCCTCGGCGCGCGCAAAGGCAGCCTGACCCGCTTCGGTGAGGGCCACGCCACGGCCTGAGGGCTTGAGGAGCTGGTGGCCCAGCGCCTTCTCCAGCTCGCGCACCTGTGCGCTGATGGTCTGCACCGCCATGTTCAGCCGCTCGGCGGCACGGGCGAACCCGCCTTCCTTGGTGACGACCCAGAAGTAGTGCAGATGACGGTAGTTCAGCATGCGTGCTCCTGTTCGTAAAAACCGAAGTTTGATTGCGTTTAGATCTGATTTGTTCGACGCGGATTCATCACCACACTCCCAGTCATTCGAACACTACAGAAAGCTTGATCATGTTCTACGCCATCAGCTGGTTCTTTGTCGTCGCGCTGCTTGCGCTGTGGTCGCTGGCCGCCTGGGCTCTGCATGCAGCCGCTGTATGGGCGGTCTCGAACGCGGGCACCCTCACAGGGGCGGCATCAGGCGCTGGCACCATCACGGTCCCGGACTGGCTGGCCCCCTGGGTGCCGCCCGAAGCCGCTCAGTGGGTCAGTCAGCTCATGGCGGGCGTCGCGCCGTTTGTCGACAGCCTGCTGCAGGCCGCACCTGCGCTGGCAGACGGGCTGACCGTGGCAACCTGGGTGATCTGGGGCATGGGCAGCATCCTGCTCGTGCTGCTGGGTGTCGGGTTGCACCTGCTCATCGCGCTGTGGCGCCGCCGCGGTGGCAATGGATCCGGCCCCCGCGGCGGCTCTTCGCTTGCGCCAAGTTGATGGATGCGGCCTCATCGACACCTTCCACGCATGGCATCTGGGCAATGAGACGCGAAATGTCGTGTGGCTTGTCGGGTTCAGCAGCCTGATAGGCACGGGCATGACCATCGCGACGATCGTCTTCATCTGAAAACAAGACATGGATTTCCTGCTTCCCTTCCTCACTTCCGACTTCATGGGCAAGCCAGCCTGGATCTGGCTCAGCTTCGTCGGCATCGTGGTCGCCTTGCTGGCCTTCGACCTGGGCGTTCTGCACAAGGACGACAAGGAAATCGGCGTTCGCGAGAGCCTGCTGCTGTCGGCCGGCTACATCAGCGTGGCCGTGCTTTTTGGTGCCTGGGTCTGGTGGTACCTCGGCGCGCAAAGCGGCATGGACTACTACACCGGTTTCATGATCGAGAAGTCGCTGTCGATGGACAACGTGTTCGTCATCGCGCTGATCTTCAGTTTCTTCGCCATCCCGCGGCAGTACCAGCACCGGGTATTGTTCTGGGGCATCCTGGGCGTGATCGTGCTGCGCGCGATCATGATTGGCTTGGGTGCCACGCTGGTGAGCCAGTTCAGCTGGGTGCTGTACCTGTTCGGCGCCTTCCTCATCTTCACCGGCATCAAGATGTGGATCATTGCCGACCACATGCCGGACATCGCCAACAACCCACTGCTGAAGTTCCTGAAGCGGCACATGCGCGTGACCGACGGGCTGCGCGGCAATGCCTTCTGGGTGCGCGAGACCGACACCCAGACGGGCAAGCTGGAGCGCTTCGCGACGCCCTTGTTTCTGGCCCTGGTGCTGGTGGAGTTCGTCGACCTGATCTTCGCGGTCGACTCGGTGCCGGCGATCTTCGCGATCACTACCGACCCGTTCATCGTCTACACCAGCAACATCTTCGCCATCTTGGGTCTGCGGGCGTTGTACTTCGCGCTGGCGGCGATGATCCACCGCTTCAAGTACCTGAAGTACGCCCTGGCCCTGGTGTTGGTGTTCATCGGCAGCAAGATTTTCCTGGTGGGCATCATCGGCAAGATCCCGGCAGTGGTCTCGCTCAGCGTGACCTTCGGCTTGATCGCCGGTGGTGTGCTGGTATCACTGTGGAAGACCCGGGGTCAGTCTGCTGGCGCGCAGTCCACCTGAGGTTGTTGCGGATGGAGAATCTCTGGGACAGCGAGTGGATCCTGGACTGAATTTGACACTGTGTAGGACTGTTCGATGATCTATGCGACCCTGAAGACTGTTCATGTGCTGTCCATCATCTTGTGGATCGGTGGCATGGTGTTCGCGCACTTCTTTCTGCGGCCAGCGGTCGCTCAGCTGGAGGCGCCGATGCGGCTGAGGCTCATGCACGACGTGCTCGGGCGTTTTTTCCAAGCCGTTTTGGTGGCCTCTCTGCTGACTCTCGCCAGCGGCGTGTGGATGCTGGGTCGTGTGGCCAAACAAGTGGTCCAGGCGGGGGGCAACTTCGAGATGCCGCTGGCCTGGACCGTCATGGCGGTCCTGGGCGTCGCGATGGTGGCGATCTTCATGCACATCCGCTTCGCGCTCTTCAGGCGCCTCGGCCGGGCCGTGGCAGCGTCCGATGGGGTCGCCGGTGGCGCGGCACTGGCGCAGATTCGCACCTGGGTATCGATCAACCTCGGCCTGGGCGTCCTGGTGCTGCTCGTGACGCTGATGCGCTGAATCACCCCAAGACGAAGTGGTGGGTGGCGCTAGATCGACATCCTGGCCCGCACGCCCTCGGCTTCCATGTCCTTGCCCCGCCCGCGCTGAATGATCTCGCCGCGTTCCATCACCAGGTACTGGTCGGCCAGTTCGGCGGCAAAGTCGTAAAACTGTTCGACCAGCACGATCGCCATCTGCTGGCCCGGTGTCATGCCGCGATCGGCCAGCATGCGGATCACCCGACCGATGTCCTTGATCACGCTGGGCTGGATGCCTTCGGTGGGCTCGTCGAGGATCAGCAGCTTCGGCCCTGCCGCCAAGGCCCGCGCGATCGCGAGCTGCTGCTGCTGACCGCCTGAGAGGTCACCACCCCGGCGCTTGATCATTTGCTTGAGCACCGGGAAGAGCTCGAATATCTGAGGCGGGATCGGCGTGCTGCCACTCTTGTAGGCCAGGCCCATGCGCAGGTTTTCTTCCACCGTCAGCCGCCCGAAGATCTCACGACCCTGCGGCACATAGCCCACGCCCTTGCGCACCCGCTCGTACGGCGTGTCACGGGTGATCGCCGCGCCGTCGAGCGTGATGCTGCCGGTCTTCACCGGCACCACGCCCATCAGGCTTTTCAGCAGCGTGGTCTTGCCCACGCCGTTACGGCCAAGAATCACCGTGACTTCACCGAGCTTCGCTTCGAACTCGACGTTGCGCAGAATGTGCGAGCCACCGTAGTACTGGTTGACGCCTTCGACCCTCAGCATCTCAGTGGCTCCCGCCGTTGGCGCGGGATCGGGACCGCGGGGCACTCTGCTCCGCTCGTGTCACCCGGCGCCCTCAGCCCGAGCGCATGGTGGCAAGTCATCTCAACGGCCAAGATAGACCTCCACGACCTTCTCGTTGGCCTGCACCTCGCTCAGCAGCCCTTCAGCCAGCACGCTGCCCTCGTGCAACACGGTCACCTTTTTCCCGTTTTTGCCGTTTTGCGTCAGCTCGCCGATGAACTTCATGTCGTGCTCGACGACGACCAGAGAATGATTGCCTTCCAGTGACAGGAACAGCTCCGCCGTGCGCTCGGTCTCCTCGTCGGTCATGCCCGCGACGGGTTCGTCGAGCAGCAGCAGCTTCGGGTCCTGCATCAGCAGCATGCCGATCTCCAGCCACTGCTTCTGGCCGTGGCTCAGCAGTCCGGCGTTGCGCTGCGCACTGTCTTTCAAATGGATCAGCGTCAGCATCGCGCCGATGCGGTCGAGCTGCTCGCCGCTGAGGCGGAAGAACATCGACGCGCGCACGCCACGGTCGGCGCGCAGCGCCAGCTCCAGGTTCTCGAACACGCTCAGCTGCTCGAACACGGTGGGCTTCTGGAACTTGCGGCCGATGCCGATCGACGCGATCTCGTTCTCGCGCAGGCGCAGCAGGTCGATCGTCGAGCCGAAGTAGGCGTGCCCCAGGTCGGGCCGCGTCTTGCCGGTGATCACGTCCATCATCGTGGTCTTGCCGGCGCCGTTCGGGCCGATGATGCAACGCAGCTCGCCAGCGCTGATGCTCAAGGACAGCGCATTCAAGGCCTTGAATCCGTCGAAGCTGACGGTGATGTCATCGAGATACAGGATGGCGCCGTGTGACACATCGAGTGTGCCGGGCTCGTGCAAGCGGCCGTAGCTGGCCTGGCGACCCCCGGAGCCGTTTTCAACGAGTGACCTTTCGTCGCGGGCGCGGCGGATTTTGGCGCCGGCCTTCATCAGATCGGGGGTCATGAGGGATCGTCCTTCTTGCGACGCAGCAGGCCCACGATGCCGTTCGGCAGGAACAGCGTCACCGCGATGAACAAGGCCCCCAAAAAGTACAGCCAAAACTCCGGGAATACCTGTGTGAACCAGCTCTTGGCGCCATTGACGAAGAAGGCACCGATGATCGGCCCGATCAGGGTGCCGCGCCCGCCTACTGCCGCCCAGATCGCGATCTCGATTCCGGCGGCAGGGGACATTTCACTCGGGTTGATGATGCCGACCTGCGGCACGTACAGCGCCCCGGCGATGCCGCACATCACGGCCGAGATCACCCAGATCGACAGCTTGTATTTCAGCGGGTCGTAGCCGGTGAACATCACCCGCGTTTCGGCATCGCGGATGGCCTGCAGCACGCGGCCGAACTTGCTCGTGACGAGCCAGCGCGCAAACAGGAAGAAGCCGATCAGCGTGAGCCCGGTCAGCACGAACAGCGTCATGCGCATGCCCGGCGTGGCAATGGGCAGGCCCAGGATGCGCTTGAAGTCGGTGAAGCCGTTGTTGCCGCCGAAGCCGGTTTCATTGCGGAAGAACAGCAACATGGCGGCGAACGTGACCGCCTGCGTGATGATCGAGAAGTACACGCCCTTGATGCGCGAGCGGAACGCGAAGAAGCCGAACACGAACGCGATCAGTCCCGGCACCGCGACCACGAGGATCAGCGTGGCGATGAAGGAATCGCTGAGCGCCCAGTGCCACGGCAGCTCCTTCCAGTCGAGGAAGACCATGAAGTCCGGCAGGTCCGACTGGTAGTTGCCGTCGCGTCCGATCTGGCGCATCAGGTACATGCCCATCGCATAGCCACCGAGCGCGAAGAACATGCCGTGGCCCAGCGACAGGATGCCGGTGTAGCCCCAGATCAGGTCCATGGCCAGCGCGCAGATGGCGTAGCACATGATCTTGGCGATGAGAGACACCGCGTAGTCACTGAGATGGAACGGGCTGGTCTCCGGGATCAGCAGGTTCATCACCGGCACACCCACCGAGACGATCACGACAAAGGCGAGCAGCACGCTCCACATCTGGCCGGTGAGCAAGCCGCCACGCGGTGGGGCGATCGATACGGAGGAGGGCATGACCGCGCTCATGCTTCTGCACTCCGACCCTTCATCGCGAAGATGCCCTGCGGCCGCTTCTGGATGAAGATGACGATGAACACCAGCACCATGATCTTGGCCAGCACCGCGCCCTGCCAGC
>LNFM01002744.1_pt1 | contig 36238 bp, 29 predicted proteins | sample 596031 | NCBI WGS metagenome assembly LNFM01 (sample SAMN04254537, study PRJNA301005) | activated carbon metagenome | isolation source: dual media filters at the Ann Arbor, Michigan drinking water treatment plant | place: USA: Ann Arbor | reverse complement strand
TGACGATGTCCAGCGTCTTCTTCTTGGCCTTCATGATGTTGGGCAGCGTCACGTAACGCGGCTCGTTCAAACGAAGGTCGGTGGTGATCACGGCCGGCAGCGTGATGGAGAGCGTCTCCAGACCGCCGTCGACTTCACGCGTCACGGTGGCTCTACCGTCAGCGACTTCCACCTTGCTGGCGAAGGTGGCTTGCGGCAGGCCGGCGAGTGCGGCGAGCATCTGGCCGGTCTGGTTGCAGTCGTCGTCGATCGCCTGTTTGCCCAGGATGATGAGACCGGGTTGCTCCTTGTCCACCAGGGCCTTCAAGAGCTTGGCCACGGCCAGGGGCTGCAGCTCCAAGTTGGTCTCCACCAGGATGGCGCGGTCCGCACCAATGGCCATGGCGGTGCGCAGGGTTTCCTGGCACTGCGTGACGCCGCAGGAGACGGCGATCACTTCGGTGACCACACCCTTCTCCCTCAGGCGCACGGCTTCTTCCACCGCGATTTCGTCAAACGGGTTCATGCTCATCTTGACGTTGGCGATGTCCACGCCACTGCCGTCGCTCTTCACGCGCACCTTGACGTTGTAATCCACCACGCGTTTGACGGGGACGATGACCTTCATGTTTGGATGTCTCCTGTTGATATGGACTTCACTGTACGAATCGATAAATTCCATGTCCAATACCAAATTAGACGTCAGTGATATCCTTTTGATAATGAACTTCCGGCAGATCACCCAGTTCCTGGCCGTGGTGGAAACGCAGAGCTTTCGCAAGGCGGCGGAACGGCTGCACATCGCGCAACCGCCCCTGTCCACGGGCATCCGGCGCTTGGAAGCAGACCTCGGCGCACCACTTTTCGAGCGCAGCAAGCGCGGCGTGCGTCTTACCGACGCAGGTCGTGTCATTCTGGTGGACGCGCAGCAGATTGCCTTCCATGCTGAGCAGTTACGCAGCGCTGTCGTCGCTCTGCGTAACGGCGTTGGCGGGCGATTGCGCATTGGCTTTGTAGGCTCCGCCACCTATGCGATGCTGCCACGCGTACTGCCGCTTTTTCGCGAGCGCTACCCGAATGTGGTGCTCGACTTGCGCGAAGGCACGACCACACAGATACTCCGCGACCTGGAGGCTGGTGCGCTGGACCTAGGGCTCGTTCGATACCCTGTGGCAGAAGCCACACCGATCGAAATCAGACCGGTGGAATGGGACAGGCTGGTGGTCGCCTTGCCGATGCACCATTCGCTGACCCGGCGCAAACGCGTGACGCTATCGGACTTGGCCAATGAAGCTTTCATCATGTACTCAGCGTCGAGCGCGGTAAACCTTAGAGCACAGGTGATGCTGGTCTGCCAGACCGCTGGCTTTACTCCCCGGGTCACGCAGGAAGCCGTGCAGGTTCAGACGTTGGTCAGTCTTGTGGAAAGCGGCATCGGGGTGGCATTGGTCCCTGCAGCATGCAGCACAGGTTCCACCAGGCGAGTGGTGTTTCGCGATGTGTCGTCAGACGCATCGCTCGCGGTAGCGCTCGGCGTGGCAATGCAGCCGAGCGCCGACGGTAGCGCTGCACAGCGTTTCCGGCAGATGTTGGAAGAGAACCCTCCTCAAAACGGTGACACTGTTCTTTTGCGTCGCCGAAAGCCAGCTCCGTGCGGATCACTTTGACGTTCTCGGTGGCGCTGGCGCCGTCGCTCCCGTTGAAGGCGTGGCCCAGGCCAGTGAGCGCAGCCAGGCGCTCGGACAGTTCAACCACCGGCCCGTGGGAGAAACCAGCCAGCATCACGTGGTCGAGCGTGTGCAACTGATCGATCAGCGCGGTGCAGATGGCGGGGTGGTTGTGCCCGAACAGGTTGACCCACCAGGAGCTGATCGCATTCAGATGGCACCGGCCTCCGTGGTCGCGCAGCCACACGCCTTGGGCCCGCGCCACGGGAATCAGCGGCAGCGCAGCACCCTCGGACGCGTGCAGCTTCATCTGGGTGCAGGGGTGCCACACCCCAGCCGGGCTGCGCTAGCGCCAGGCGTCGTTGGCCGACACGGGCAGCATCAAAGCTCGGCGCCCAGGGGCAGGATGACCGGGTCGCCGGCCTGCGGACCGGCAGGCTCGCTGCGGGTTTCGACGATGCGGTTGGCATCATCGGGAAACACGAGTTGGGGCACGGCCTCGTCGAGCTTGTCTTCGTGCACCATGCCGAAGGCCGCGATGATCACCAGATCGCCCACGCTGGCGCGTCTGGCGGCCGAGCCATTCAGCGAAATGATGCCACTGCCGCGCGGCGACTTGATCGCGTAGGTAATGAAACGTTCACCGTTGTTGACGTTCCAGATGTGCACCTGTTCGTTGGGGCGGATGTTGCTCGCTTCCAGCAGGTCTTCGTCGATGCCGCAAGAGCCTTCGTAGTGCAGCTCGCAGTGGGTGACGGTGGCGCGATGGATTTTGGATTTCAGCAGGGTGCGAAACATGGTCGTGGTCCTCAGGCGCCCAAAGTGTGGCGCGCATGCAGGCCCAGGCGCTGCATCAGCGCCCGGTCGCGTTCGATGTCGGGGTTGCCGGTGGTCAGCAGCTTCTCGCCATAAAAGATGGAGTTGGCGCCGGCCGCAAAACACAAGGCCTGCACCGCATCGCTCATCTGCTGGCGCCCGGCCGACAGGCGCACCCGGGCCCGCGGCATGGTGATGCGGGCGACCGCGATCATGCGCACGAACTCCAGCGGGTCCAGTTCGGCCTGATCGGCCAGCGGCGTGCCTTCGACCTTGACCAGGTTGTTGATCGGCACCGATTCGGGGTAATCGGGCGCCAGGTTGGCCAACTGGGCGATCAGCGCCGCACGCTGCACCCGCGTCTCGCCCATGCCCACGATCCCGCCACTGCAGACCCGGACGCCCGCCCCGCGCACGCGTTGCAGGGTGTCGAGCCGGTCCTGGTAATCGCGCGTGGTGATGATGTCGCCGTAAAAGTCGGGGGCGCTGTCCAGGTTGTGGTTGTAGTAGTCGAGCCCGGCGTCGCGCAGGGTTTCGGCGTGGCCCTCGTTGAGCATGCCCAGGGTGGCGCAGGCCTCCAGGCCCACGTCCTTGACCGCGCGCACCAGCTCGGCCACGGCTTGCACGTCGCGGTCCTTGGGCGCGCGCCAGGCCGCGCCCATGCAGAAGCGCGTGGCGCCGGCCGCCTTGGCGCGCACGGCCGCGTCGCGCACCTCTTCCACCGCCATGAGCTTGCTAGCCGCTACGCCGGTGTCGTAGTGCACCGACTGCGGGCAGTAGCCACAGTCTTCCGGGCAGCCACCGGTCTTGATCGACAGCAGCGTGGCGAGCTCGACCTCGGTCGGGTCGAAGTGCTCGCGGTGAACGGTCTGCGCGCGAAACAGAAGCTCGGTAAACGGCTGATCGAACAGCGCCACTACGGCTTCGGTCGACCAGGCTCCCACGCTCGATGCCTCGGCAGTCTGCGAAGGTGATTGCACCCAGTGAATGGGCTCTTCTCTCAGGATCGTGTCATTCATCGCGCAATACTCCAGTGGTGTCCAGCAAAATTCAATCGATAGATCGACGCGGGCGCATCGTGCCTGCAAGGCCAGCCACAGCGCTTCAGGCGCCTTGCGGCCTGATGTGCTGGGTGGCCTCGTCTTCGACCCGCTGCCAGATCTCGACCGCCATCGGGTTCTTGCTCTCTTCCAGGATGTGCCCCACCAGCCCGATGGCACGCGCCAGGACGCCGATGCCGCGCACGATTTTCCATGGCAGCCCGAGCTCGCAACTGATGGCGCCGATGGCGCCGGTCGCGTTGACGGGAAGCGACTTGCCAGCGGCGCGTTCGGCCTCGTCGCAGATCAGTTGTTCCAGGCGGATGTAGTCGCCGGAAAAGCCGTTGTCTTTGGCGATCTGGAACAGGCGCGGGGCACGCGGATCGACCGGCTTGTGCAGCGGATGGCCGAGCCCCGGAATGATCTGGCCGCGCTCGCGGTAGGCCGCCACGGTTTCGCGCGCAATGCTCTCCAGATCGGCGTCGCGCGTGCCCGGCGGCAGTGCCTCGTACAGCATTTTGGCGGTGCCTTCGGTGCTGCCGACGAACACGCTGCCCAGGCCGCACAATCCGGCCGCCACCGCCGCCTGCAGCGATTCGGGCGCACCGGCGTAAGTCAGTCGCGCGACCAGCGCACTCGGCGTGATGCCGTGTTCGACCAGCGTCACCGCGATCGCGTTGAATACGTTGGACTCCTGCGTCGTCGGCATGCGCCCGACGATCTGCAGGAAGGCCATATCACCCAGGTTGAGATGGCCAAGAATTTCGTCGGGCAGGCTTTTGCCGTGCACCTCGATGCGGTCGGGGGTACTCCACGCAATGTCGGAGCGGATGGGTTTGTTCTTGCGGGTCATGAGAAATTCCAGTCGGTTTGGGGTGGGTTCAAAAAATCAGGCGCTCAGACCCGCGTCGCGCAGCACGGCTTGTGCACGCCGGTACACCGGCAGATCGACCATCTGGCTGTCAACCGCCACGGCGGAACCACCAGCCGTTTCAAATGCTTTGCAGACGCGGTGCGCCCAGTCAAGCCGTTCGGAGGTCGGCGTGAACACCGCCTGGACGATGGCAAGCTGCTTCGGGTGGATGCACAGCTTGGCACCAAAGCCGAGTCGACGTGAGCGTTCAGTGTCCGCCTGCAAGCGTTGCAGGTCCTCGATCGCGGTGCTGACACCATCAACCGGCGCGGCCAGCCCGGCCAGCCGCGAGGCCAGCACCACTTGTGAGCGGAAAGCCAGCAGCTCTGACTCCGCGCCATCGGGCGCACAGTCAATGCCCAGATCGAGCGCCAGATCGACGCTGCCAAAAGCCAGGCGGATCACGCCCGGCACGCTCGCAATGCTGTGGATTTCCCTAAGGCCGCGCGCCGACTCGATGATCGGCAACACGTCCTTATAGGTGATCTCGACCACGGTGCACACGGCATCGATGCCCTCGGCCTTGGGCAGCATCACCGCCGCCACACCAGGATGGCGACACAGTTCGAGATCGTCTTCAAACCAGGGCGTGCCAGCGGCATTGATGCGCACAACCAGCGGTGCCGACGCATCAAGCGCCGCCGCCAGCGCGTCGCGTGCGCTCGCCTTCGCCTCGGGGGCAACCGCGTCTTCCAGGTCAACAATCACCGCGTCGGCGCCGCTGGCGCGCGCCTTGGCAAAACGCTCAGGCCTGTCTGCGGGCACAAAAAGATAGGCACGCGGCAGGACATGGAGGCCGGGGGTGCTGGTCGCCATGCTCATGCCGCCAACCAGCGCTCGATGTGCGGCGCCTCGGCGACCGCCCAGACGCGCGCGATCAGTGCCTCCACCTCTGCAGGCGTGGCCCCCTTGCCGTAGGCCGCCAGGCGCTGCGCCTTGTCTTCCAGCTCGGCACGTGTCAGGGTGTTGCCAGGGTCGCCTTTGGGCTCATCGACCCGCGCGCTCAAGGTGTGGCCATCGCGCGTGCTCACCGTTACCTTGCCGATCCAGCGCTGCGGGTAGGCCTGATCGACCTCGGCGTCGAGCTGCATCGTCACGCGGTCGCGCAAGGCGGCCACGCGCGGCGCGAGGTAATGCGCTTCAAATTCATTCAGCCCGGCAAAGCCGTATTCGGCGGCCAGCGCCAGCACCGTGCCCATTGAGAATTTGGCCTGGTGCACGGTGGCGGGCACGGTGACGCGGCCCAGCACGTCGATGGCGCCCTGGTGCACATGGGTGGTCACCGCGGCAATATCGTCGGCCTTGAGCCCATGCATCTGCATCAGCGCCAGCAGCGCGTCGGCGCTGGGGTGGGTGTGGCGGCACGAGGCGTGGTATTTGAACGAGGTTTCCGCCGTGGCCCAGCGCTGGCCCAGGCGGTCGGTCAGGCGCGCCGGATCGGCGTCGTTCGACATGCCCGCAGCCATGCCCTGCGCGCCTTCCAGAATCTGGCGCGCGCCGGTCAGCCCCTCGCGCGCCAAGTAGGCGCAGGCCAAGCCGCTGGACGCCGCATGCGCGGTGTGCAGTTGCTTGGAGTCGGCGGCGTCGCGCAAAAACTCCCACAGCCCGGCGGCTTGTGTGCCGGCGCTGCCGAAGGCATGCAGCATGGTGGTCGCATCGAGCTTGAGCAGCCGTCCGGCCGCCGCAGCGGCGGCCAGCGTGCCGGCGGTGGCCGTGGTGTGAAAGATGCGGTAGTGCGAACGGCCCAGGAACTCGCCCACCCGAATGCCGACTTCATAGCCCGCCACTACGGCGGCCAGGAACTCGCGGCCGCTGGCACCGATGTCCTGCGCGATGGCCAGCGCCGCCGGGAACACGACGGCCGCGGGATGAAACACCGAGCCGTTGTGGACGTCATCCTGCTCGGCGAAATGCGAGGCGGCCGCGTTGACCATCGCAGCGAAATGCGGCGAGGTGGTGCGGCGCGAGATCAGCACCTCGGCGCGGCCCGAGGCCGGCCCCATGGTGCGGGCATAGGCTTCGATGGCCTCGACCGGCCGGGCGCCCTTGCCCGCCAACGCGGAGGCGTACCAGTCGAGGAACAGGTCTTCGGTGCGGCGCAGCACCGGCGCCGGAATGGTGTCGAATGACAGATCGGCGGCAAAGGCAGCCAGCGTCGCGCTCGGGTTTGTATCTGGGGTCATGGCATCGATCTCGCAGTCAGATGGCTTGGTCTGCACGCAGCCGGGCAATGTCAGTCTCGCCGTAGCCGAGCTCGGTCAGGATGGCTTCGGTGTGCTGACCCAGCGCAGGCACCGGCCCCATGGGCGGCGGCGGCTCGTTGCCCTGGACGTGGTGCGGCGGGTACAGCGCCGGCAGCGTGCCGCCGGGCGAACCGATCTCGGTCCAGCGCCCACGCGCCGCGAGTTGCGGGTGCTTCCACAGGTCGGCCATCTCGTTGAGCTGGCCGTTGGCGATTTGCGCCGCATCCAGCCGCGCCACCAGTTGCGCCGCGGTCAGGGTGGCGCAGACACCTTCGATGATGCCGCGCAGTTTCTCGCGCTGGGCCAGCCGGTTGGCGTTGCCCAGGTACTGTGCGGTCAGCTCGGGCAATTGCAACACCTGGTTGCAGAAGGTGGCCCATTCGCGGTCGTGCTGCACCGCCAGCACCACCTGCTTGCCGTCGCCGCAGGTAAAGGGGCCGTAGGGGTAAATGGCAGCGTGCGATGCGCCGGCACGCAGCGGCGGCGGCTGGCCGTCCAGCGTGTAGTAGAGCGGGAAGCCCATCCATTCGGACATGGCTTCGAGCATGGAGATTTCGAGCCGCTGGCCACGCCCCGTGCGCCCGCGCTCCAGCAAAGCGGCCAGCACGCTGCTGTAAGCGTACATGCCAGCGGCGATGTCGGCAATCGACAGCCCGGCCTTGGACGGCGTCTCCGGCGTGCCGGTCACCGACACAAAACCGGCTTCGCTCTGGATCAGCAGGTCATAGGCTTTTTTCTCGGTGTAGGGGCCGCCATCGCCGTAGCCCGAGATGTCGCACACCACGATGCGCGGGTTGACCGGCGCCAAGCTGGCATGGTCCAGTCCCATGCGCGCGGCAGCACCGGGCGCCAGATTCTGCACCAGCACGTCGGCGCGCTCCACCAGCTTTTGCAGTACGGCGCGTGCGGCCGGGTGTTTGAGGTCGAGCGTCAGGCTTTCCTTGGAGCGGTTGCACCAGACGAAGTGGGAAGCCGAGCCGTGGGCCCGGCTGTCGTAGGCGCGGGCGAAGTCGCCCTCGCCCGGACGCTCGACCTTGATGACGCGCGCGCCGAGATCGGCCAACTGGCGGGTGCAGAACGGCGCGGCAATCGCGTGCTCCAGCGTGACGATCAGCATTCCTTCTAATGGACGCATGGCAATTTCTTTCAGAATGAGCGCGGCAACCCGAGCACATGCTCGGCCACGTAACTCAGAATCAGGTTCGTGGAGATCGGCGCCACCTGGTACAGCCGTGTTTCGCGGAACTTGCGCTCGATGTCGTATTCGCAGGCAAAGCCGAAGCCGCCATGGGTCTGAATGGCGGTGTTGGCCGCCTCCCAGGAGGCTTTGGCGGCCAGGTACTTGGCCATATTGGCCTCTGCGCCACACGGTTCGTGGGCGTCAAACAGCTCGCAGGCACGCCAGCGCATCAGGTCAGCGGCTTCGGTCTCGATGTGGGCCTCGGCCAAGGGAAACTGCACGCCCTGGTTCTGCCCAATCGGGCGATCAAACACGCGGCGCTCGCGGGCATAGCGGGCGCTGCGCTCGACGAACCAGCGGGCGTCGCCAATGCACTCGGCGGCAATCAGGGTGCGCTCGGCGTTCAGGCCGTCCAGGATGTACTTGAAACCTTTGCCCTCCTCGCCGATCAGGTTCTCGGCCGGGATTTCGAGGTTGTCGAAAAACAGCTCATTGGTCTCGTGGTTGACCATGTTGCGGATCGGGTTCACAGTCATGCCTTGGCCAATGGCTTGGTGTAGGTCAACGATAAAGATCGACATGCCCTCTGACTTGCGCTTCACATCCTTGAGCGGGGTGGTGCGTGCCAGCAAAATCATCAGATCGGAGTGCTGAATCCGCGAGATCCAGACCTTCTGGCCATTGACCACATAGCGGTCGCCCTGCTTGACTGCGGTGGTCTTGATCTTGGTGGTGTCGGTGCCTGTGGTCGGCTCAGTAACGCCCATGGACTGCAGGCGCAGCTCGCCGCAGGCGATCTTGGGCAGGTAGCGGCGCTTTTGCTCATCCGAGCCATGGCGCAGCAAGGTGCCCATGTTGTACATCTGACCGTGGCAAGCGCCGGCGTTGCCGCCGCAGCGGTTGACCTCTTCCATCACCACCGAGGCCTCGGCCAAGCCCAGGCCGGCACCGCCATATTCCTGCGGAATCATCACCGCCAGCCAGCCGGCGCGGGTCAGTGCATCGACATACTCTTCCGGATAGGCGCGCGCTTCGTCGATCTTGCGGAAGTACTCGTCGGGGTAACGCTTGAAGAGGTCGCGCAGCGCGGCACGCAACTCGGGGTAACGTTCTTGGTTCATCATTTTCAGTCTCTAAAAGTTCCTCGCCGAGCCGCGCAGGACAAAGGTTACCGGTTAGCGGAATTTGCTGAAGTCGGGCTTGCGTTTTTCAAGAAAGGCGCTGGCCCCTTCCTGCTGCTCGCCGGTGTTGAAATAGTTGGGCGCCACTTCCTGGATCAGGTCGTTCATGTCCTTGCCCATGATCGGCGCCATGTGGTGGTAGAACGAACGCTTGACAATCTTCAGGCAGGTCGGCGACAGCGACAGCAATTCGTCGCAATACTTCTGCACCTCCTCGTCGAGTTGGGCCATCGGCACCACCGAATTGGCCAGCCCCCAGTCGAACGCCTGCTTCGCGCTGTAGCGGCGGCACAGCATCCACAGCTCGCGCGCCCGCTTGTGGCCAAGCACATTGGCCGCGTGCGAGACGATGTAGCCGCCCGCCGGTGAGCCGACGCGTGGCCCGTTCTGACCGAAGATCGCGTGCTCGGCGGCAATCGTGAAGTCACAAAAGTAGGCAATGTGGTGACCGGCGCCAATGGCATAGCCGTTGACACGCGCGATCACCGGCTTGGGGCATTCGGCGATCTGGCGGTTGAAGTTGAACTCCAGGTCCTCCAGGCCGCTCTTGCCGCCCTCGCCCTTTTCCCAGTTGACGTCACCGCCGACGCAGAAGGCGCGCTCGCCGGTGCCGGTCAGCACGATCACGCCGACCTTCGGATCGTTGCCGGCCTGGGCCAGCAGTCGCTCCATGTCCTTGATGGTGTCGCCGGTGAACGCGTTGAGCGTCTTGGGCCGGTTGATGGTGATGGTGGCAACGTAATTCTTGACGTCGTAAATGACTTCCTGATCGCTCATGGTGTTTCCTCGTGAAAAAGGTTGGGGAAAATCAGCGGGCCTGCGTGGCGCGCACGCGTGCAAATTCAAGAAACCAGTCCATGCTGGCGGGGTTGGCCAACGCATCGCGGTTGGCCACTTTGTCGATGGGCTGGCCGAGCAGCAGCTTCTTGATCGGCAGTTCGAGCTTCTTGCCGGTGAGCGTGCGCGGCACCTCGGCCACAGCAAACACCTCGTCCGGCACATGGCGCGGCGACACGGCCGCGCGGATGGCGCTCTTGATGCGCCCGATCAGCGGCTCGTCCAGCGTCACGCCCGGGCGCAACACGACAAACATCGGCATATAGCTTTCGCGCCCCAGAAATTCAAGATCGACCACCAAACTGTCGAGCACTTCGGGCAGCGCCTCGACCACGCTGTAGATGTCGCTCGTGCCCATGCGCACGCCGTGGCGGTTGATGGTGGTGTCGCTGCGGCCGTAGATGATGGCGCCGCCGCGCGGTGTGATGCGGATCCAGTCGCCATGCCGCCAGACGCCGGGGTACATGTCGAAATAACTGCCCAGATAGCGCTGGTTGCCGGGGTCGTTCCAAAAATAGAGGGGCATGGACGGCATGGGCGCAGTGCAGACCAGCTCGCCCACCTCGTCCACGACCGGCAGGCCCTGCTCGTTGAAGGCCTCGACGCGCGCGCCGAGGCAGCGCCCCTGCATTTCTCCCACGACAACGGGCAGGGTCGGCACGCCGCCGACGAAGGCCCCGGCGAAGTCGGTGCCGCCGGAGATCGGGTTGATCCAGACATCGCGCCCGACATGCATGGCAATCCACTGGTAGCTTTCCGGGGACAGTGGCGAGCCGGTCGAACCCACGGTGCGCAGCGGCCCCAGCGCGCCCACCTCGCGCGGCTCGACGCCTGCTTTCTGGCAGGCCGCATAAAACGCCGCACCGGCACCCAGAAACGTCACGCCGACTTCCCCCGCGAAACGCCACAGTGTGGTGTAGTCGGGCCAGGCCGGGGCGCCGTCGTACAGGCAGACCGTCGCCCCCACCAGCAAGCCCCCCACCTGGCAGTTCCACATGATCCAGCCCGTGGTGGAAAACCAGTGGAAGCGGTCTTCGGGACCGAGGTCATTGTGCAGGCGCATCAGCTTGACCTGCTCCAGCACGATGCCGCCATGGCCGTGCACGATGGGTTTGGGCAAGCCAGTGGTGCCCGACGAATACACCACCCACAGCGGGTGGTCAAAAGGCAGTGACTCCATGCGCAGTTCAGCCGGGCCGCTGACCACCTCGCTCCAGAGCACGCCGCCGCGCAGCGCGCGCGCGCTGGCGCTGCGCTCCAGGTAGGGCAGGAGCACGCAGCGCTCGACGCTGGGCAGCCCGTCGAGCAGCATGGCCACGGTGTCGCGCCGGTCGAAGCGCTTGCCACCCCAGCGGTAGCCATCGACCGCGATCAACACCTTCGGATCGATCTGCCGGAAACGGTCGAGCACCGTGGGCGCCCCCATGTCGGGCGAGCACACCGACCAGATCGCCCCCACCGAAACCGTGGCCAGAAAAGCCACGATGGTTTGCGGAATATTGGGCAGGTAGGCCACCACGCGGTCGCCCGGCCCCACGCCCGCCGCGCGCAGCCACTGCGCCAGCGCCGCCACTTGGTCCCGCAGCGTGCGCCAAGACATGTCCGCCCGCTCGCCTGCTTCATTGCGAAAAACGATGGCCGGTCTGGCATCCGTAGCGTGCCTGAACACCTGCCGCGCATAGTTGGTGCGCGCTCCCACAAACCATTGCGCGCCCGGCATCTGCCGATCGCTCAGAACCGGGCCATTCCAGTCGTCGAGCGGCAGCTCAAAATAGCCGACGATGGCGCCCCAGAAACCCTCCAAGTCATCCACGGACCATTGCCACAAGGCCTCGTAGCCGGCAAAGCGCACGCCTTTTTCGCGTTCCAGCCATTGTTGGAAACAGGTCAACTCGGCACCCGCGATGCGATCCGCGCTGGGGATCCACAGAATATCGGGCGAAGTTTTGCTCATGGTTTCCCTACTGCTGCGGTTGCCATGGCAGTTTCGTGCAGGCGCACGACCCCGTCGCGCACCAGTTGGGCAATCTCCGGCGCACCATAGCCCAGTTCGCCCAACACCGGCTCGGTATGCTGCCCCAGCGCGGGAGGTGCCAGCATGTCACCGATCTTGCGCATGCCCGCGGCAAGCTGCGCCGGAAAAGGGATTAGCGGCAGCCCCGGCATCTCAGGATGCTCCACGAAACGGGCGACCAGCACCGGGTCGGCCATGGCCTCGGACACCGTGTTCACCGGACCACAGGGAATATCGGCGGCCTCGAAGGCTGCCACCCAGGTGGCCGCCGAACGGGTGATGAAAATCGCCTCCAGTTCAGCCAGCAGCGCCGGCCGGTTGGCAATGCGCACCGCATTGCGCTGGTAACGCGGATCGGTGAGCCACTCCAGCCGCTCGATGACGGCGCAAAACCGCTTGAACGCACCTTCGTTCACGACCGACACGCTGAACCAGGCACCGTCGGAGCCTAGAAAGTGACGGCTCGGCACAGCAATCGGCAGGTTCACCGCACGAACCGGCTCGCGCTGCTCAACCGCATATTCACCCACCTTGCTGGCAAGAAAATTGAACATGGTGTCCACCAGGGACAACTCCACGCGCTGCCCTTGGCCGGTCTGCTGCCAATGCATCACCGCGGCCAGCACGCCCAGCGCGCCGCACATGCCGGACGCCACATCGATGATCGGCAAGCCGATACGAACCGGTGGATTGCCCTCTTCCCCACTGGCGTAGAAGGCCCCCGTCATGCCCTGCACCACGCTGTCGACCGAGGGCCTGAGCCGGTAGTCGCCCTGCTCACCGAAGGCGCTGACCATGTAGTACACCAGCGTCGGGTTGATGCGCCGCACCGCGTCGTAGGTCAGCGCATGTGTCTCGGCAAAGTCGGGGCGAAAGTTATGCACCAGAACCTGGGCTTTTGAAATCAGCCGCTCCAGCACCGAGCGCCCGGCGGGGGTGCGTATGTCCAGAGCGATCGACTCCTTGCCCCGGTTGCAGGTCATGAAAGCGACGCTGGAGTCGCCATAAAACGGCGGGCCAAAATGCCGCCCCTCCTCGCCGGTGATCGCCTCGACCTTAATGACGCGCGCGCCCAAGTCTGCCAGCACCATGGCCGCGTAAGGCCCGGCAATCAAGCGGGACAAATCGATGACGGTGACGCCACTCAGAATGCCGTGCACGGCGCCGCCTTTTTTACTTGCTGGCGCGCGAGCGGGTTCGGAAGGCCGCAATCCCGGCGCGATGCTCGGGCGTGTCTTCGAGCACCGCCATGTGCGAGGACACCATGTCCAGGTGCGTGGCAAGCGCCATGGTCTGGCTTTGGTAGACGGCGCGGCGAAAGAAGCGCACCGCCTGCTGCGGCTTGGAGGCAATGGTGCGCGCCAGCTCGTAAGTGGCTGCCATCAGTTCGGCATCGGGCACCACACGATTGACCATGCCGATGCGCTCGGCCTCTTCCGCCCCCACCACGCGACCTGTCCAGAACAGCTCAAGCGCGCGCGCGGTGCCTACCAGGCGCGGCAAGTACCAGGCACCGGCATCACCGGCCATCAGTCCGATGTTGATATAACTCTCGGCCAGCGTGGCCGAGCTGGCCATCAAGCGGATATCGCACATCAAAGCCATGTCGCAGCCAGCGCCACGTGCCGCGCCGTTGACTGCGGCAATGACCGGTTTTTCCATCCGCTCCAGCGTGAGCGCAATGCGATGCACGTGGCGGTACAGAAAATCCTTGCGCCCCATGCTGTCGAGTTCGCTGAATTTGGCCATCTCCTCGAAATCGCCGCCGGCACAAAAAGCACGACCGGCACCGGTGACGACGATGACCTTGACGCGCTCATCGGCCTCGGCCTGCTCAAGCGCCGCGCGCCAAGCATCAACCATATCAAGATCGAAGGCGTTGAGCTGCTCCGGTCGGTTCAGTATCAGGGTGCCGATGCCGTCGGCATCAACCGCAAACAGAATTGAGGGTTCGACGGACATGGGATCTTTCTTGGAGTGAAGTGAGTGGCAAACAAAACGACTGCCCTGCAGGTCGGATGCCAGCCGGTCGTGACGAGCCTTGCCGCGAAACAAAATGTTAACAGAACGATTGTTAGTTAGAAATGTTTCGCAAGCCGGACCAACCATCATTAATTAGTCCAGCATGACGGGAATGGGCCTTCCCAGGCCGGCCGCGACGACCGGCCCCAGGCACCCGCTACAGCGCCGCGATCAGTTCCGGCACCGCGACGAACAGATCAGCCACCAAGCCATAGTCGGCCACCTGGAAGATAGGCGCTTCGGCGTCCTTGTTGATCGCAACGATCACCTTGCTGTCCTTCATGCCGGCGAGGTGCTGGATGGCGCCGGAGATGCCGACCGCCACGTACAACTGCGGCGCGACGATCTTGCCGGTCTGGCCGACCTGGTAGTCATTCGGTGCGTAACCTGCGTCAACCGCCGCACGCGACGCGCCGAGCGCGGCGCCCAGCTTGTCGGCCAGCGGCTCCAGCACGGTGTGAAACTTGTCGGCCGCAGCCAGCTTCTCGACCAAGGCCGTTCCGCCAGCGCCCGCCGGGTCAAAGGCAGTGGTGCGAATGCTCAGCACCTTGATGGCATCCTTCGATTGCACGCGGGCCAGCGCGTTACCGGCATAGAACGGTCTCTGGAAGGTGTCGGGCGATTCGATCGCGATCACGTCCGACACCTGGGAGGCATCCAGCAAGGCCGCCACACGCGGCAGCACGTTTTTGCCAAAGGCCGTGGCTGGCGCCAGCACATGGGTGTAACCCACTTCGGCGCGCACGCGTGACTGCACCAGCGCGGCCAGGTTTTCGGCCAGATGTGCCTCGTAGTGGGCCGCGTCAGCGGGCAGCACCTTGGCGACACCCGCGACCGCCGCAGCGGCCTGGGCAACGGCAGCGCAATGGCCACCCGCCACCAGCACGTGGATGTCGCCGCCGATGCGCAAGGCCGCGGCAACCGTGTTCAGGGTGGCCGCTTTGAGTACGGCGTTGTCGTGTTCCGCAATGATCAGGGTTGTCATCAAATCACCTTCGCTTCTTCTTTGAGTCGTTTGACGAGTTCGGCTGTGTCGGCCACCTTGATGCCTGCCTTGCGCTCCGCCGGCTCGCCGACGTGCAGGGTCACCGTGCGCGTCGCGATGTCGATGCCGAGCTCGGCCGCCTTGATCACCTCCAGCGGCTTTTTCTTGGCCTTCATGATGTTGGGCAGCGTGATGAAGCGCGGCTCATTCAGGCGCAGATCGGTCGTGATCACGGCCGGCAGCTTCATAGCCAGGGTTTCCAGGCCACCGTCGATCTCGCGTGTGATGGTGGCCGTGTCGCCGCTGATCTGCACGTTGGAGGCGAAGCTAGCCTGGGCCCAACCCATCAGCGCGCCAAACATCTGGCCAGTCTGGCCAGCGTCGTCATCAATCGCCTGCTTGCCGAAGATGGCGAACTGCACACCTTCTTTTTGGGCCACATGCTGCATCAGCTTGGCCACCGCGAGCGGTTCTAGCACGGCGTCGGTTTCAACCAGCACGGCGCGATCGGCGCCGATGGCCATAGCGCTGCGCAGCGTTTCCTGGCAAGCGGCAGGGCCGCAGGACACAACAATCACCTCAGAAGCGACGCCGGCCTCCCTGAGGCGCACCGCCTCTTCGCAGGCGATCTCGTCGAACGGGTTCATGGACAACTTCTGGTTCGCGAGATCGACCCCCGAACCGTCGGACTTGACGCGGGCCTTGACGTTGTAGTCCAGCACCCGCTTGACGGCGACCAATATCTTCACTTTATCTCCATGTGATTTAAAATAAACAATTGAAAACGGCAAGAACGGAGCCGAATCCAGCCCGTTCAATCACGGTTCACTCCCGATGCGGCCACACGAGGAAACAGCATCGTGTACATGCACTGCGCCAACGCATCGATGTCCAGACGCCCGCCAGGTCGGTACCACTGCGCCGTCCAGTTGAGGGCGCCGAGCACCGTCTGGCGCACCAGCACAACATCGGTATCCAACAGGCCCAGCGCCGCAGCCTCGCTGATCGGCGTCATCCACAAGGTCTCGTAGGCGTCGCGCGATGCCATCACCCGGGTCTGGGCGGCCGGCGAAAGGCTGCGCCACTCATAGAGCAGCACGGTCATGGCGTCGAGCCTCGTACCCAGCAAAGCCTTCAGGTGGCTGCGCACCATCGACAGCAGCCGCTCGGGCAAGCGAACTTCGCCTGCCAGCCCGTCGTGCACCGACCGCATGATGTCGCGAACACCCTCCTCCATGACCGCCACCAGCAGCTCCTCCTTGGTCGCGAAATGGTAGTAGAGCGAGCCTGAAGTCATGCCCATGGCTTGGGCAATCTCGCGCACCGAAGTGCGCTCAAAACCCTGGCGCCGGAACCGGCTCGCCGCGGCCGCCAGGATCGCATCTCTGCGCGAGAGTGGGTTGTCTTGCTCCTTTGCCATGCCGTATACTATATCATCTAACAAGCGTTTGGTTGACATACTTATCCATCGCGCGTTGAGCACTGCCGGCGCCTTCCCTCGTGGACGAGCTAACTCTTCGCAACCATCGGCCATGCCAGTGTCAATCGAATTTCATGGACAGACCCATGCTCAACCGCACCCTCTTTGGTGAAGAACACGAACTCTTCCGGGACCAGGTACGTCGCTTTCTGGAGGAAGAAGTCATACCTCATCACGCCGGCTGGGAAAACGATGGCATCGTGCCGCGCGCCGTCTGGCGCAAGGCCGGCGCCGCCGGCATGCTGTGCCCCGCCATACCCGAGCAATATGGCGGCGGTGGCGGTACGCGCCTGCACAGCGCCGTGCTGATTGAAGAAGTCTCGCGCGCCGGCACCAGCGGCATCGGCTTCGGCCTGCACTCCGACATCGTGGCGCCCTATATCTTGGCCTACGGCACAGAGGCGCAAAAGCGCAACTGGCTGCCGAAGATGGCCACCGGCGAAGTGATTGGCGCCATCGCCATGACCGAGCCGGGCGCGGGCAGCGACCTGCAAAGCGTGCGCACCAGTGCCGTCCGTGACGGCGACGAACTGGTGCTCAATGGTCAAAAGACCTTTATCACCAACGGACAGAACGCCGACCTGGTGATCGTTGTCGCCAAGACCGACCCGACGCAAGGCGCCAAGGGAACCTCGCTGGTGCTGGTCGAGACCAATCGCCCCGGCTTCACGCGCGGGCGCAACCTCGAAAAAATCGGCATGAAAGCGCAGGACACCTCGGAACTCTTCTTCGACGACGTGCGCGTGCCGGTCAGCAACATCCTCGGCGGCGAGGGCAAGGGCTTTTTCCTGCTAATGCAGGAACTGGCCTGGGAGCGCATGCAGATCGCCATCGGCGCGGTAGCGGGCGCCGAGGCCGCGCTCGAATGGACGCTGGCCTACACCAAGGATCGCAGGGCCTTCGGCCAGCGCGTGATCGATTTCCAGCACAACCGCTTCAAGCTCGCCGAATTGAAAACCGAGGTGCAGATCGCACAGGTCTTTGTCGACCGTCTGCTCGGCCTGCTGATGGACGGTCAACTTGATGCCGCCACCGCCGCGATGGCCAAGTACTGGACCACCGACCTGCACTGCAAGGTGATCGACCAATGCCTGCAGATGTTCGGCGGCTTCGGCTACATGTGGGAGTACCCGATTGCCCGCGCCTATGCGGATGCGCGCGTCGCGCGCATCTACGGTGGCGCCAACGAAATCATGAAGGAAATCATCAGCCGCACGCTGTAGCAACTGCTGCCAGCCGCCTGCCGCTCTTCCGCCCTCTTGCCTATCGCATCCCCAGATTCAGAAAGAAGGAAACCCAACATGACCGAAGCATTCATTTTCGACGCCGTGCGCACGCCGCGCGGCAAGGGCCGCAGCTCGGGTGCGCTGCACGGCACCACGCCCATCAGTTTGGCCATTACCGCGCTGCAGGCACTACGCGACCGCAACACCCTGGACACCGCCTTCGTGGACGACATCATCCTCGGCTGCGTCGAACCCGCCGGTGAGCAAGGCGCCAACATCGCGCGCGTTGCGGCCATTGCCGCCGGGTACCACGAAAGCGCTGCCGGCGTGCAGGTCAATCGCTTTTGCGCCTCGGGCCTGGAGGCCTGCAACATGGCCGCCGCCAAGGTGATGTCGGGTCAGTCGCCACTGGTCATCGGCGGCGGTGTGGAGAGCATGAGCCGTGTGCCCATGGGCACCAGCGGCGGTGCCTGGGCGATTGACCCAGCGGTGGCGATTCCGACCTATTTCGTGCCGCAGGGCATTTCGGCCGATCTGATTGCCACGCTTTACGGCCACAGCCGCAGCGACGTCGACAGCTACGCGGTCGAAAGCCAGCGCCGCGCCGCACTCGCCTGGGCCGAGAGCCGCTTCGCCAATTCGATCGTTCCCGTGAAGGATGTGAACGGTTGCATCGTGCTTGAGCGCGACGAACACATGCGCGCCGAAACCACGCTGGAGTCGCTGGCCAAGCTGGAGCCTGCTTTCAAGGTGCAGGGCGAGAAATACGGCTTCGATGCGGTGGCCATTCAGCGTTATCCCGAGATCGAGCGCATGGTGCACGTGCACCATGCCGGCAACTCATCGGGCATTGTTGACGGCGCGGCTGCGGTGCTGGTCGGCAACGCCGAAGTCGGCAAACGGCTGGGCCTGAAAGCCCGTGCCCGCATCCGCTCGTTCGCCTCCATCGGCAGCGAGCCCACCATCATGCTGACCGGCCCCTCCTATTCGGCGGAAAAGGCGCTCAGGCTCGCTGGCATGAAGGCCAGCGACATCGACCTCTATGAACTGAACGAAGCCTTCGCCTCAGTCGTGCTGCGTTTCATGGAAGTGATGAAAGTCACGCACGACAAGATGAACGTCAACGGCGGGGCGATTGCGATGGGGCACCCCCTGGGCGCGACTGGCGCGATGATTCTGGGCACCCTGCTCGACGAACTCGAGCGGCGCAACCTGTCGACCGGCCTGGTCACGCTGTGCGTGGGCGCCGGCATGGGCACAGCCACCATCATCGAGCGCGTCTGAAGCCTCGGCACGACGTGAACCTCATCACAGACCTGGATCACCAACATGACGATTGACTACAAGCTTGATGCCGATGGCATCGCCACCATCACCTGGGCCATGCAGGACGTGCCCATGAACGTCCTCAACGAGCAATCCATTCCTGCCTTCTCCGACGCTGTGCGCAGGGCCGTCGCGGACGCTGCCGTCAAGGGCGTGATCGTCACCTCTTCCAAGCCCGAGTTCATCGCCGGTGCCGACCTCAACATGATGCTCGCCATCACGGACGTTGCCGAAATGATGGACTTCGTCACCCAGTTGCACGCCCTGATGCGCGGCATTGAGAAAAGCGGCAAGCCCTTCGTCGCGGCCCTCAACGGCACCACGCTGGGCGGCGGCTACGAGGTCGCGCTGGCCTGCCACCGACGCATCGCCGCCGACAACCCCAAGGCCCAGATCGGCCTGCCCGAGGTGGGCCTTGGCCTGCTGCCCGGCGGCGGCGGCACGCAGCGTCTGCCGCGCATGATCGGTGTGCGCAACGCGCTGCCCTTCCTGCTCGAAGGCAAAAAGCTCGCCCCGCAAAAAGCCCTGGAAGCGGGTCTGGTCGATGAAGTCGTGCCGGCCGACCAACTGCTGGCTCGCGCCAGGCAGTGGCTGCTGACTGACGGTGCCGCTGTTCCGCCCTGGGACCGCAAGGGTTTCAAGCTGCCGGGCGGCGCCGTGCAAAGCCCCATGGGCTACGACACTTTGACCGCTGGCAACGCCATGCTGCGCGCCAAGACCTTTGGCAACTATCCCGCACCTGAGGCGATCTTGAACTGCGTCTACAACGGCTGCCAGATCGACATCGACACCGGCTGCAAGGTCGAGATGCGCGAGTTCGTCAAGCTGACGACCGGCAAAGAGGCCAAGAACATGATCCGCTCGCTGTTCTTTGGCATCCCCGCCGCCAGCAAGCTGGCCTCCCGGCCCAAGGGCGTGCCTCAGGCCAGCTACCGCAAGGTCGGCATTCTGGGGGCTGGCATGATGGGCGCGGGCATTGCCTTCGCCGCCGCCGAGGTCGGCATGGAAGTGGTGCTGCTCGACAGCAGCACCGACAGCGCGGCCAAGGGCAAGGCCTACAGCGAGAACCTGTGGAACAAGCGCGTGGCCGCCAAGCGCATGACCGAGGCCGAGTGCACTGCCAAGCTCACCCTGATCAAGCCGACCACCGACTTCGCCGACCTGACAGGCTGTGACATTGTGGTCGAAGCGGTGTTTGAAGACCGCGCCATCAAGGCCGACGTGACGCGCAAGGCCGAGGCGGTGATCGCCCCCGGCGCCCTCTTCGCCTCCAACACCAGCACCCTGCCCATCAGCGGGCTGGCCGAGGCGTCCGCACGTCCGGCCAACTTCATCGGCCTGCATTTTTTCTCGCCAGTCGACAAGATGCCGCTGGTGGAGATCATTCGCGGCCAGGCCACCAGTGACGAATGCCTGGCCCGTGCCATGGACTTCGTCAAGGCGATCCGCAAGACGCCCATCGTCGTCAATGACAGCCGCGGCTTCTACACCAGCCGGGTGTTCTCGACCTACGTCGGCGAAGGCCTGGCGCTGCTGGCCGAAGGCGTGAAGCCGGCGCTGATCGACAACGCCGGGCGCATGGCCGGCATGCCGGTGGGGCCGCTGGCGCTGGCCGACGAAGTCTCGCTCGAATTGATGGCGCGCATCCGGAAACAGACCGCCACCGACCTCGGCAAGGCCTACCAGCGCAGCGCCATCGACGACGTCTGCGACCGCATGGTGGACCAGCTGGGACGACTGGGTAAAAAAACCGGCAAAGGTTTCTACGACTACCCACAAGATGGCCAGAAACAACTGTGGGCAGGCCTGGCGCAGGCGTTCCCGCTGGCGGCCACGCAACCCACGGTCGAAGAGGTCAAGCAGCGCCTGATGTTCATCCAGTCCGTCGAAACAGCACGCTGCCTCGAAGAAAAAGTTCTGCTGGCACCAATCGATGCCGATATCGGCGCGATCCTGGGCTGGGGCTTCCCAGCCTACCTGGGTGGCCCGATCGGCCAGATCCACAGCCAGGGGGTGTCCGCCTTTGTCAAAGTCTGCGAGAGCCTGTCAGAGCGGCACGGTGCGCGCTTCGCTCCGCCGCAGTTGCTGCGCCGCATGGTCGCCCAGGGTGAGCGTTTTTACGACCTGTAAGCAGGCCTGTGACCCCATTCGTTCACTGCGACCTTTCAGCGAGAACCGCCCATGCCCGCCATTCAAAGTCAAGTCGACCCGCAGTCAGAGAGCTTCCAGCGCGAGCGCGCACAGATGCTCGCGCTGATCGACAGTTTCCGCACGCTCGAAGACCGTGTGCGCAACACGTCGAACAGCCAAGAAGCCAAGTTCCGCGCCCGCAAACAGCTGCTGCCGCGTGAGCGCATCGCGCTGCTGCTCGACCGCGGCTCGTCGTGGCTGGAGTTTTCGACCCTAGCCGGCTTCAGGATGCACGACGACGACGGCGAGAAGAACGTGCTGGGGGGCGGGATCATCTGCGGCATCGGGGTGGTGTCGGGCATCCGTTGCGTGGTGATCGCATCCGACAGCGCGATCAAGGGCGGCACCATCACACCGATGGGCATGAAGAAGAGCCTTCGCGCCGAAGCCATCGCACTGGAGAACAAACTGCCAGTGGTGCGACTGGTCGAGTCCGGCGGCGCCAACCTGATGCATGTGGGCGAGGTGTTCATTGAAGGCGGCCGCGGCTTCGCCAACCAGGCGCGGCTATCGGCCAGGGGCATTCCACAGGTCTGCGTGATGCACGGCCACTCAACTGCCGGCGGCGCCTACCTTCCGGGCATGTCCGACTATGTGATCATGGTGCGCGGCCGTGCAAAGGCTTTCCTGGCCGGCCCACCCTTGCTAAAAGCCGCCACCGGCGAGATCGCCACCGACGAAGAGCTGGGCGGCGCCGAGATGCACTGTTCGATGTCGGGCGTGGCCGAGTACCTGGCCGAGGACGATGCGGACGGCATCCGCATCGCACGCGACATCTTGGCGCGGCTGCCGTGGAACGACCGCTTGCCGATGCGCGCGGTGAAGACCTGGAAAGAGCCGCGTTATCCGGTCGAGCAACTGGCGGGCGTGGTGCCGGTTGACTTTCGCCAGCCCTACGACATGCGCGAAGTGCTGGCGCGGGTGATCGACGACTCCGACTTCCTCGAATTCAAATCGTTGTACGGCTCCAGTACCGTGTGCGGCCATGGTGCCATCGAGGGATACCCTTGCGGCTTCATCGGCAACAACGGGCCCATTGATCCGCAAGGCGCCACCAAGGCGACCCAGTTCATCCAGTTGTGCTGCCAGTCGGGCACCCCGATCGTCTATCTGCAGAACACCACCGGCTTCATGGTCGGCAAGGATGTGGAGCAGGTCGGCATGATCAAGCATGGCGCCAAGATGATCCAGGCCGTGGCCAATGCCACCGTGCCGCAAATCACCGTGATGACAGGTGCCTCCTTCGGTGCCGGCAACTACGGCATGTGTGGCCGCGCCTACGATCCGCGCTTCGTGTTCGCCTGGCCCAACGCGCGGGTGGCTGTGATGGGCGGCGAGCAGGCCGCCACCGTGATGCGCATCGTCACCGAAGAAAAATTTGCCCGCACCGGCAAGGAGCCACCCGCCGAAACCATGGCCACCATGAAAAGCGAGATCCTGGCACGTTTTGACCTCGAATCGCATTCGCTGTTTGCCACCGCGCGCCTGTGGGACGACGGCATCATCGACCCGCGCGACACCCGCCGCGCGCTCGCCACCACCCTGGCGGTGTGTCGGGAAGCCGGGTTGCGGCCCTTGCTTTCGAACACCTTTGGCGTGGCACGGATGTGAGAACCCTGATGAACTTCACCAAAATCCTGATTGCCAACCGCGGCGAGATCGCCTGCCGGATCATCCGCACGGCCCAGGCGCTGGGCTACCGCACGGTGGCCGTTTACAGCGAAGCAGATGCCCAAGCGCTGCATGTTGCCCTGGCCGACGAGGCAGTGTGCATCGGCCCGGCGCCGGTACGGGAGAGCTACCTCAACGTTGCGGCGCTGCTGGCGGCGGCGCGCAGCACCGGTGCCGACGCGGTACACCCCGGCTACGGCTTCCTGTCCGAGAACGACGGCTTTGCGCAAGCTTGCCTGGACGCCGGGCTGGTGTTCATCGGCCCGGACCCGCAGGCCATCCTGAAAATGGGCAACAAGGCCGGCGCCAAACGCCTGATGCTGGCGGCGGGCGTGCCCTGCGTGCCGGGCTATCAGGGCATTGACCAGTCCGATGCCACGCTGCTCACGAAGGCTGCCGAGATCGGTTTCCCGATCATGGTCAAGGCGGCGGCGGGCGGTGGCGGGCGAGGCATGCGACTGGTCGAACGCCCGCAAGACCTCGCGGTCGCCCTGGCCAGCGCCCGCTCGGAAGCAGGCAACGCCTTCGGCAGCGAAGAGCTCATCCTGGAGCGCGCGGTGATTGAGCCGCGCCATGTCGAAATCCAGGTCTTCGGCGACCAGCACGGCCACATCATCCACCTGGGCGAACGCGACTGCTCGATCCAGCGCCGGCACCAGAAGGTGTTCGAGGAAGCGCCCTCCCCGGCGGTCACGCCCCAGCTGCGCGAGCAAATGGGCGCGGCGGCGGTGGCGGCTGCGCGCACCGTGAACTACGTCGGCGCCGGCACGGTGGAGTTTCTGCTCGACAGCGAAGGGCGCTTCTACTTTCTGGAGATGAACACGCGGCTGCAGGTCGAACACCCGGTGACAGAGTGCATCACCGGACTGGACCTGGTGGCCTGGCAGATCGCCGTGGCCCGTGGCGAGCACTTGCCGCTGACGCAGGAGCAAGTGCACTTGAACGGGCACGCCATCGAAGTGCGCCTGTACGCCGAAGATCCGTACAACGGCTTCCTGCCGCAAAGTGGCGATGTTGCGCTCTGGTGCCCGCCCACGGGCGAAGGCGTGCGCGTTGACCACGGCTTGGCATCAGGCCAGACCGTCAGCCCGCACTACGACCCCATGATCGCCAAAATCATTGTGCATGGCGCGACCCGCGACGAAGCCCGACGGCGCCTGATCGGTGCGCTGCAACGCACCCGCCTGCTCGGCCTGCCCCACAACCGTGCCTTCCTCGAAGCCGTGGCCAGCCACCCGGCCTTCGCCGCTGGCGAAACGACCACTGCCTTCATCGCCCAGCACTTCGGCGCTGCGGCGCTGGTGCGGCCCCAGCCCGACTCGCTGGCGCTGGCGCTGGCCAGCATGCTGTGGTTTGAAGCCAGCACCACGGCGGTCGCAGCCGCGCCCTGGCGCTCCAGCGGACCGGCACGCTGGCCGATGCTGATCGGCGAGGGCGAACACCGCCATGCCGTGCACATCACGGTCACTGGCACCCACAGCTACACGCTCGAAGTGGGCGCGGCGCTGCACCACATCACCCTCAGCGGGCGCGAAGGCGAGTGCCTGCACCTGATCGCCGATGGCGTGCAGCAGCACGCGGCTGCGGTGTTTGCCGGCGGCGTGTTGCACTTGGAGCTAGGCGACCTGAGTGCCAGCTTTGAAGACCTGACCTATGACCCCCCAGCCGCGGCGGCAGGCAGTGCGGAGTCACGCGTGCTCGCACCCATGAATGGACGGGTGCTGGCCGTTGACGTCCAACATGGCGACACGGTCACCAAGGGGCAACGCCTGGCGGTGCTCGAAGCCATGAAGATGGAGCATCAACTGCTGGCCCGTCGCGATGGCGTGGTGGACCAGGTAGCTGTGCGCGCTGGCGACCAGGTTGCCACGCGCGCATTGTTGGTGTCACTGGTCGAGCAGCCTGATTGAGGCGCGCACCGCTCGGCACGCGCGACACACGCCACATCCACGGAAAGTAAAACGCATGCCTGCCGAAACCCTGCCTGCCAAGAGTCCCTTCTATACGCCCGAGCATCTGGCGTTCCGCGACGCGATGCGCCGCTTCGTCGCCAGAGAAATCAGTCCGCACGTGGATGCCTGGGACGAAGCCGAGTCCTTTCCTGTCGCGTTGTACCGCAAGGCGGCCGAAATCGGCCTGCTGGGCCTGGGTTTTCCTGAAGCCTTCGGCGGAAACGACGGCGACCTGTTCATGACCATCATCGCCGCGCAGGAACTGGCGCGTTGCGGTGCTGGTGGTGTCCTGGCGAGTCTGCTGTCGCACACCATCGGCTGCCCGCCCATCGTCAACGTGGGCAGCGAGGCGCTGAAGCAGCGCGTCTTGCCGCCGGTGCTGCGGGGCGAGAAGATCAGCGCACTCGGCATCACCGAACCCTCCGGCGGCTCGGACGTGGCCAACCTCAAGACCACGGCGCGCAGGGATGGCGATCACTATGTCGTCAACGGCTCGAAAACGTTCATCACCTCCGGCATGCGCGCCGACTTCTACACCGTGGCGGTGCGCACTGGCGGGCCGGGGCCAGGCGGCGTGTCGCTGCTGCTGATCGAGAAAGGCACGCCCGGCTTTACGCAAACGCCTTTGAGAAAAATGGGCTGGTGGTGCTCCGACACCGCCGCCCTGTATTTCGACCATTGCCGCGTGCCAGTGGAGAACCTGGTGGGGGTGGAAAACCAGGGCTTCAAGGCCATCATGAAGAATTTCAACCGCGAGCGCATCTTTCTCGCCGCCGGCGCCAACGGCTTTGCCCGCGTCTGCCTGGACGAGGCGCTGGCCTGGTCGCGTGAGCGCGAGATGTTCGGCGGCCGCCTGATCGACCAGCAGGTCACCCGCCACAAACTCGCCGACATGGCCATGCGCGTCGAGGCGACCCAGGCCATGCTGGAATTGCTCGCCTGGCGCGTCGAACAGGGCGATACGCCGGTGGGCGAAATCTGCCTGCTGAAGAACCAGGCCACCCAGACCATGGCCTATTGCGCCAGCGAGGCGGTGCAACTGCACGGCGGCGCCGGTTTCATGCGCGGCGTCAAGGTGGAGCGCATTTACCGCGAAGTCAAGGTCAACGCCATCGGTGGCGGCGCCGAAGAGGTGATGCGGGACCTGGCGGCGCGCCAGCTCGGGTTTTACGCCGGAAGCCCTGAATGAAGTCCGCCGCCTCACCCACACAGCACATGCCGCCTTCGGCGCTGCCCGAGGCCATGCGCATGGCCTTGTCGGGCGCGCCAGCGCCTGACTGCGCGCACGGCTTCCCCCGTGCCTGGTGGCGTCATCTCGGCGCCAGCGGCCTGCTCGGTGTGGGCTTCGACAGCGACGGCGGGGCGCCCGTCACGGACGCCGTGCAGGTCAGCGCTGTGGCCGGCATCGTCGCCCGGGAATCCGCCAGCCTGGGTCTGGGCATGGCGTGGATGATGCAGCAGATGCTGGGACGCTTCGTGCTGGCGCCGAATCTGCGCAGCGACCGGCATCGTGCGCTGCTGCAATCCATGGCGCTTGGCGACACATTACTGGCACTCGCGATCTCCGAGCCCGGCACCGGCGCACACCCCAAACACCTGAGCTGCCGGGCGGTTCAGGACGGCAGCGACTGGCTCCTTGACGGCCACAAGGGCTTTGTCAGCAACGGCCCGGCCGCCGATGCCGTCATCGTGCTGGCCGTCAGCGGCGAACACGAGGGGCGCAAGCGCTTCGATGCTTTCGTCGTTGAGGTCAACACACCGGGCCTGACCCGCCAACTGGACGACAAAGTGCGCGGACTGGCGCCGCTCGGCCATTGCGGCATGCAACTTGTCGGCTGCCGGGTGCCGGAAAGCCAGCGCCTGGGCGAGCCTGGACAGGCTTTCGACACCATCGCTCGGCCGCTACGCGCGATCGAAGACGCCCTGCTGCTGGGCCCCATGCTCGGCGCCATGCAAGCAGAGCTGGATACCTTGGCGCGCTGGTTCCAAAGCGCCGCCCGGACCCCTGCATTGACCCGGGACCTGGGTGGCTTGCAACTCGAACTCGATGCTCTCTCGCCCGTTGCACGTCATGCCGCCCAGCACCTGGACCAGCACGGACCCAACGAGGCGTTGGCGGCATTCAATCTGGGCGCGCGCCGCCTGCTTGATCGCTGGCAAGGCACCTGTGAATCCTTTGCCGCGGCCCTGGACGACCGTGAACCGACCCTGCTCAACCTGGCGCGCGATCTGCGCCTGGTGCAGGGCATAGCCCGCGGCATCGCCGAATCCCGACAACTTCAAACCGGCGAAAAAATGCTGCTCTCCAAGGAACCCCGTGAAAACACTACACCAACCCCACTTTGACTCCATCGATGGCCTGGCGCAGCGGCTGGCTGCGGTCGACTACATTGCCAGCCGCGAAATCGCCACCTCGGTCTATCTGGGCTTCAATCTGGAAAAGCCGATCCTTGTCGAAGGCCCGGCCGGCGTCGGCAAGACCGAACTGGCCAAGGGCATGGCAGAGATTCTCGACGTGCCCCTGATCCGCATGCAGTGTTACGAAGGCCTGGACGAATCCAAGGCCTTGTACGAGTGGAAATACGGCAAGCAATTGCTCTATACGCAACTCCTCAAGGACAAACTGGGGGAGATGATGCAAGGCGCGGTGGGACTCGCGGCCTCCATCGAGCGGCTGCATGCGCACGACGATCTGTTCTTCTCCGAGCACTTTCTTGAGCCGCGCCCGCTCTATCAGGCCTTGCACCAGGAGCGCGGCTGCGTGCTGTTGGTGGACGAGGTTGACAAGTCCGACCCCGAGTTCGAGGCTTTCCTGCTCGAAGTGCTGTCCGACTTTCAGGTCTCGGTGCCCGAACTCGGCACCATCAAGGCCAAGGTCAAGCCCATCGTTTTTCTCACCAGCAACAACACGCGCGAGATGAGCGACGCGCTCAAGCGCCGCTGCCTGCACTTGCACATTCCATTCCCCGAGGCGAAGCTGGAGCGGCGCATTCTGGAGCGCCGCGTGCCAGGCCTGTCGGAAACACTGAACCGCGAACTGGTCGCTTTCATTCAGGCGGTGCGGCAGATGGACCTGAAAAAGCAGCCCTCGGTCAGCGAGACCATCGACTGGGCCAAAACGCTGCTGCTGCTGCACGCCGAACACTTGAGCCTGGACATGGTGAAGGGCACGCTCAGTGTCTTCCTCAAGTTCGAGCAGGACATCGCCGCGGCCAGCGAGCAACTGCCGGCCCTGCTGCAACAAGCGCGCAAGGATGCGGAGATTCCCCGTGCAAGCCACGCTTGAGGATTTCTTCAAGGCGCTGCGCGGCAGCGACCTCGAGATCAGCCTGAACGCCCAGGTCGATGCGGCGCGCGCCGTGGCGCTGGTCGGCTGGAGCGACCGCACCCTCCTGAAAAGCGCACTGGGCACGACACTGGCGAAAACCACCCCGGATCGCGCCCTGTACGACGATGCCTTTGACCGCTTCTTCCGTTTCAGTTCCTTCGAAAACATGGCCGCGCAAGGCAGTCCGGCCAAGCCCTCCTTCAGGCCCGACACCGACCCCAACGCCAACCCCGCTTCAGACGCCATGGCCGCGCAAGACCTGCCGGACCCAGCCCAAAACATACAGACCGCAACCGGTTCCGGTGGGCCGGGCGGCTGCCAGGGCAGCGGTGGCCAGGCCTTGTCGCAGTTGTTGCTGTCGGGGGACTCTGCGGCACTGGCAAAGCGCATGCAGGAAGCCGCGCGCGAGGTGGGCCTGACCGACATCTGGTTTTTCACCCAAAAAGGCTACTACACCCAGAAAATCCAGCAGGCCATGGGGCTGGAGCTGCTGGACCGCGAAATCTCTGACGCCAAACGCCAGACGCTGGCGCCCGAGCGTGCCAAAGACCTCGAACCGATGCGCAAGAAATTGTTCGAGGAGGTGCGCAATTTTGTCGAACGCAAACTCGCGCTCTACGGCACGGCACCGACGCGCCAGTTGCACGACGACTTCCTGCAATCGCAAAAGCTCTCCAACATCGAAAAGCGTGATTTCGCGCGCATGCACGTCATCGTCAGCAAAATCGCCAAGCGACTGGCCGATCGCCACTCGCGGCGCAAGAAGAAGCGGGTGCGCGGCCAGCTCGACTTTCGCAAGACCCTGCGCAAAAACGCTGCCTACGATGGCGTAATGTTCGAGACCTTCTGGCGCTCCAAAGTGATGGACCGGCCACGCGTAGTGGCGATCTGCGACGTCAGCGGCTCGGTGCGCCAGTACGCGCGTTTTTTGTTGTTGTTCCTGCACAGTCTGGGTGAGCAGGTGAGCGACCTGCGCAGCTTCGCTTTCACCAACCACCTGGTCGAGGTGAGCGACACCTTCGAGTCGCTGCCAGTCGAACAGGCGGTCGACAAAGTGATGCAGGCGGTGGGCGGCAGTGGCACCGACTACGGGCAGACGCTGCTCGACATCGAGGCGCAGTTGCTCGATGACATCGATCGCCGCACCACTGTGCTGATTCTCGGCGACGCGCGCAACAACCGCGGTCAAGCCCAGGCTCAAGTCATGCAACTGCTCTACCAGCGCGCGCGCCGGGTCATCTGGCTCAACCCCGAGCCGGTGTCGTTCTGGGGCCTGGGCGATTCGGAGATGAAGCGCTACGCCCCTTATTGCCACATCGCGCGCGAATGCAATTCCCTCGCACACCTGGAAAGCACGCTCGACGCCTTGCTGCGCACCCACTCGGCCAGCGCCTGAAGCCCACACCCACATCCACATCCACGCTCAACAGACACTGCCCATGGTCCGCCCCACATTGCAGCTCCACCCCCGCAGAGAGCCGGTCACCGCGCACCCGGCCGCCACCCTGCTGCTGCTGCGTGATGGTGCGCTTGGCGTCGAAGTGTTGATGACCCGGCGCTCGCCAAAAGCCAGCTTCTTGCCCGGCGCCTATGTTTTCCCCGGCGGGCGAGTGGACGCTGACGACCACCAGGCGCATATATTGGCACGGGCCCCCAACGCGGGCGGACGCTACCGCACGGCAACGCTGGCTGCACTGAGGGAAACCTTCGAGGAATTGGGCATCCTGCTGGCAGTGCAGGCCGATGACAAGCCCATCACCCGCACCCACCTTCAAGCGCTGGACCGCAGTGAAGCGCTGTACCCGCAACTGCAAAGCCAGGGCTGGTCACTAACGCTCGATCGGGCGCGCATGCTGGCCTGCTGGACCACCGATCGCAGCGTGCCCAAGCGTTTCAACACCGCCTTCTTCGTTGCGCTTATGCCCGACCAGCAGGAGCCGGTGGCCGACGAAATGGAACAGTTCGAGCCCGTCTGGGTCAGGCCCGAGGATGCGCTGACGAAACACCAAGCCGGCAACTTTTTCATGATCTTTCCAACCATCCGCACCCTGCACTGGTTGGCGGATTTCGAGCAAGCCGAGCAGGCCCTGGCGGCCTGTACCGAAGACGTGCCACTGTGGAACTCCTGCCCTCGGGGTGGTCTGGTCAGCGGTCAACTGCAGCGTTTCATGGAGCATGAAGCGCCGTACGGCGAACTCGCGCTGGTCTGCCCGGACGGCCAGCTCGAGCACCCGCTGGACTGGCAACACGAGCGGCCGGTGCCCCTGTTGCGGCACCTGCATCGTCTCACCGCCCCCAACGCCAGCATCATGACCGGCCCCGGCACCAACAGCTACATCCTTGGAGACGCGTCCAGCGGCTACATCGTCATTGACCCGGGCCCCTTGCTGAACGACCATATCGAGCGCGTGCTCGCTTTCACGGCAGGCCAGATCACGGCCATCGTCTGCACCCACTCGCACCCGGACCACTCCCCCGCCGCGCAACCGCTGGCCCAGGCCTGCGCCCGCCTGACAGGCCATACACCGCCGGTGCTGGGCCTGGCTTGCGCCGCCACCGCCCGCTCCACGGCAGTCTTCGCCCCCGACCGCGCTCTGGCCGACGGCGAGCGCCTTATGCTGCACGATGGCGAGCACAAAAGCACCCTGCGCGTGGTCCATACACCAGGGCACGCCGCCAACCACCTCTGCCTCATCCTCGAAGAAGACGGTCTGCTGTTTTCGGGCGACCACATCCTCAACGGAAGTACCACCATCATCGACCCGCCCGATGGCGACATGAGCGCCTATCTCGATTCGCTGGACCGCCTGGCGCAGATCTGCGAGAAGGACGGTATCGAGTTCATCCTGCCGGCGCACGGTCACGTCATTGGCTGGGCGGCGCAGTCCATTGCGCAGCTCAAGGCGCACCGCCTGCGGCGCGAGGCCAGGGTGCTAGCGGCCATGCGCGCCGTCCCGCAAGGCGGCTTGGACGACTGGCTAACTCTGGCCTATGACGACACCCCCGCAGCGCTCTGGCCACTGGCGCGCCGTTCGTTGGCGGCCCATGTGCAACGCATCGAGCAACTGGCGATGCTTTGAACCCCATACGCTTTTTAGACAGCCCACAGGAGCTCAATATGAATACCAACGCCCCCAACCTTGACCGCATCGCAGCTTGCAAGCAAGGCTGGAACGATAGCCCTTTTCTGAAGGCGCAAGGGCTTGAAGTTGAAGAAACAGCTGTTGGCCGAGCTGTTGTACGACTGCCTAAAGCCCTTCCCACCCAACGCGGCGGCGGCGGTTCGGACACCGTGCTCAATGGCGGCGTCATCTCCTATATGTTCGACGGCGCGCTTGGCTGGGCGATCATCTCCTCGCTGCTGGCCATGCCCGAGGCGTCCGACATTGACCCCTTCGAACTGCGCCAGTTCACGATCAACCTCGACATCACCTTCCTCAATGCCGCCGTGGGCGATAGCTTCGAAGCACGCGGCAAGGTGGTGCGCATCAGCCGGACGACGGCATTTGCCGAAGGGGAGTTCCTGGATGCCAATGGCACAGTTTGCGCCACCGCCAAGGGTATCTGGCGCGTGTTCTGGCCGCGCAGTATTGCATCCACCCCGCGCTGACCCCGCTCCCCCGAATAACCCGGAGACATCCATGAAAAAAATAACCCTTCGTATTGGCAGCGCCTCGGGCTTCTGGGGCGACTCCGAGTTCGCCGCCGCCCAACTGGTGCAGCGCGGCAACATCGACGTCCTGGTGTTCGACTACCTGGCCGAAATCACCATGTCGCTGCTCAGCCGCGCCAAGGCCAAAGACCCGGCACAGGGCTATGCACCGGATTTCGTGACCACCCTCCAGCCCCTGATGAAGGAACTGAAGTCGCGCGGCATCAAGGTCATTGCCAACGCGGGCGGTGTCAACCCGTCCGCCTGTCGCGCCGCGCTGGTGGCAGCAGCCCAGGCCGAAGGTGTCGATCTGAACATCGCCGCCGTGCTGGGCGACGACCTGATGCCCCAGGTTGAGGCCCTGCGCTCGGCCAACACCCAAGAGATGTTCGCGGGCAGCCCCTTTCCAAAAAAAGTCATGAGCGCCAACGCCTATCTGGGCGCTTTCCCGATCGCCGCGGCGCTCGATGCCGGCGCCGACGTCGTGGTCACTGGCCGCTGCGTCGACAGCGCGGTCACACTGGCGCCGCTTATCCATGCCTTTGGCTGGACCGCCGCCGACCACGATCTGCTCGCGCAGGGCAGCCTGGCTGGTCACCTGATCGAGTGCGGCACGCAGGCCACCGGCGGCAACTACACTGACTGGGATTCGGTGCCGGGCTGGGACGACATGGGCTTTCCCATCGCCGAGTGCCGCGCCGACGGCAGCTTCGTCATCACCAAGCCCGAAGGCACTGGCGGGCTGGTCTGCCACTCCACGGTGGGCGAGCAGATGCTCTATGAAATCGGCGACCCGCGCGCCTACATCCTGCCCGATGTGGTGTGCGACTTCACCAGCGTCACGCTGACGCAGATCGGCCCCGACCGCGTCGAGGTCAAGGGCGCGCGCGGCCTCCCGCCGACCGATCAGGCCAAAGTCAGCGTCACCTACGCCGACGGCTTTCGGGCCATGAGCTTGTTCATGATCGGCGGCATCAATGCCGGCGCCAAGGGGCAGCGCGTCGGCGCCGCAATGCTGGCGCGCATGCGGCGACACTATGCACAGCGCGGTTGGCCCGACTTCACCGAAACTTGTGTCGAGGCCATCGGCGCCGAAGACACCTACGGCCCCCACGCTCGGCCCGATGCGCGCGAAGTGATGCTCAAGGTCGGCGTGCGCCACCCGGTCAAGGACGCACTCGAACTGTTTTCGCGCGAAGTGGCGCCGATGGCCCTGATGTCGGCCCCGGCCATCACGGGCTTCACCGGTGGTCGACCCAAGGTGCAACCGGTGGTTCGGCTGTTTTCCTGCCTGATCCCCAAGACCCAGCTGGCCGCGAGCATCGACATGGGCGACAAGACCGTGGCGGCACCGCCATGGCACGGCCAGGCGTTTGATCCGGCGACCCTGCCCCAGGTCGGCGGCCCGCTGCCTGCCGCCGACGCCTATGCGCGCGGCACGCGCATAGTGCCGCTGGTGAAGCTGGCCTGGGGCCGCAGCGGCGACAAGGGCGACGCCGCCAACATCGGCGTCCTGGCGCGTCAACCCGGCTACCTGCCTTTCATCCGCGCCGCCCTGACCGAGCAGGCCGTGGCGGCCTGGTTCGCCCACCTCGTCAAGGGCAGCGTGCAGCGCTTTGACCTGCCAGGCACGCACGCGCTGAACTTTCTGATGCACGAAGCCCTGGGCGGCGGCGGCATCGCTTCGGTTCGCATGGACTCGCAGGGCAAAGCCTTTGCGCAGATGCTGCTCGATTTTCCAGTCCCGATCCCAGCCGACTTGGCACTTTGACAACTTTCGCCCCTGCCCCCAATCCAAGACAGAGAAATACACCATGAACACCTCGGCCACTACCGCGATAGCCAACACGGCTTCCAACGCCTTGAGCGCGCGTATCCGCGACGTGCAGGAAGCCACCCGCGGCGTCACCACCCTGTACCCGCGCAGCTACATCCTCCAGTGCATCAAGGAAGATCGCTTCCCCGACGAGCTGTGGCAAAAGCTCGGCGAGTTCGGCCTGCTCGGCCTGTCCGTCCCGGAAGAGTATGGCGGCTCCGGAGGCGGCGTACTGGAGATCACCGCGCTCAATGAAGCGCTGGCTTTGGCCGGCGTGCCCACGCTGTTCCTGGTCGTCACAGGGCTGGGCCGGGTACCGATCATGCGCCACGGCACACCCGAGCAGATCAGGAAATACGTCACGCCGACTTGCACCGGCGAGAAGAAGTTGTGTTTTGCCATCACCGAGCCCAATGCCGGCACCAACAGCTTTGCCATGACCACACTGGCCACACCGGACGGCGATGGCTGGGTGCTCAATGGCCAGAAGGTCTTCATTTCTGGCGCGCGCGATGCCGACTACATGCTGGTGATCGCACGCACCACCAAGGCAGGCGAGGTGAAGCACCGCACCGACGGCATCTCGCTGTTCGTGCTCGACATGAAAACGCCAGGAATCCAGCTGACACAACTCAACATCCAGGTCGAAACCGCCGAGCGCCAGTACATGGTGTTCTTTGACAACGTCAAGCTGCCCGCCGACGCACTGATCGGCGAAGCCGGCAAGGGCGCAAAGCTGATGTTCGAAGGCCTGAACTCGGAGCGCCTGCTGGCAGCTGGAGCCGCAATCGGCTTGGGCGACTATGCGCTGGCCAAGGCGGTGGCCTATTCGAAGGAGCGTAAGCCCTTCGGCAAGCCAATCGGCTCCTACCAGGCACTGCAGCACCGTATGGCGCAGGCCAAGGCGCAGATCGAGGCAGCGCGGCTGATGACCTACAACGCCGCCGAGCGCTTCGACGCCGGCGAGGATGCGGGTGCCCACGCCAACATGGCCAAGCTGCTGGGCTCGCAAGCGGCGGTGGCCGCCGTAGAGGCCGCGCTGCAAACCCACGGCGGCTACGGATTCGACCGCGACTACGACATCATCACGTTGTGGCCCATGGTGCGCCTGCTGGAAATCGCGCCCATCAACAACGAGATGCTGCTCAACTACATCGGCGAACATGTATTGGGCTTGCCTAAGTCATACTAAGCCGATGGGCGTCATCCCCGGCACCGACCACCCAGACCGATGTTCGCAATACGGTCGAGGCCTCCGTCCGCCCTTTTCGGGGTTGCCTGAGCTTTCGAACCGACATCATTGGCAGGCGTCGCTACTCGTTCGCGGATGATGTGTGCCGCGCGCTCCCTCCCCACTTTCGAAGCAGCCAAGCGGCCGCGAGGCCGCCCACCCAAGACGCCGCAAGAGCGAAATGAAGGCAATCGCCGCCAAGATGTCGTCAAGGCCGCGGCCAAACTGTTTCGACGCCACGGCTTCAACGGCACGAGCACGCGCGACATCGCCTGCGCCGTCGGCATGCATTCCGGATCACTGTTTTGTCACTTCAAAAGCAAGGATGCGCTATTGCATGAAGTGATTCAGGAAGGCATGCGCAGCGCGATGGCGCGCCAGATGATCGTGCTACTTGCCGAGCATGACGCTGTGACCACGCTGCGGCAATTGATCCGATCGCATTTCGAAACGATTCTGGGACCAAACAGCGACTTCATGCATGTGGTGCTCTACGAGTCGCGCTACCTCAATGCTATGCAGCACAAAGTCATCGCGAAGCTGCAAGGTGAATACGAAGCGACATGGACGACCGTGCTCCGAGAACTCTCGTTAACTGGCTGCTTGCAAGTCGAGGTCCCGGTTGCGCGCCATTTGATCTTTGGTGTGCTGAACGGGTCAGCGCAGTGGTTCAAGCCTGAAATGGGAATCTCGATTGATGACCTGACCGACGCAGTGGTGGCCCTGTGCATACACGTTCCCCCGGCAAAGCCGGACTTGATGTCGAACGCGCCTTTGGGCGTCAGGCGGTGTATCTGGATGTTGGCGCCGATGAAATTTTGACCAGCAGGTAAATTCTGCGGTCCACACGGGTCAAGCCCGAAGCACGAGCAGTGGCCGAATCAACTGGCCCAAAGCCCAACCGATTGGAAAAACGTCTTTGGCTGCGGAAATTCATCTACTGAACTCCACTTCCACGGAAAAACATCTACTCAGGCACGGGCGTCGATGTATGCCGCAAAGTGCTCGCTTACGACGGACTCCACCTTGGCCAGTTGCTCATCAGTCAGGCCCTCCGCCAGTTTGCGCTTGCGTTTGGACAGCGAGCCGCTGCCCTGAACGATGACATCGATGAGGGTATTCAGCTGGGACTGGCGCATGTCCAGCCAGGCTTCCAGGTCCTTGACCGTATCGTCGTGAGCGCGCAGGTAGATCACCTCGGATAGCAGATCCTCTTCAACGCACAGCTTGCAGCATTCCAGGATGAATTCGCACAGGTCGGTTGCGTCGAAGTAGGCGTACAGCCACCGCGGCTGTGGCGACTTGACAAGGATCGTTGCGCTATCGCCGTCCAGCATGTATTCCAGCAGATCCGTGCGTGGGCGCGAATAGCTCTTTAGCAGCTTCGAGTAGCGCTCTAGGGATTGTGTTCAAAACCCCGTGCAGTCCCCAATGGCGTGAAGGCTGGTGAAGCAGAACAATCAGGTCATGAAGAAACAAGCCGAACTGG
>LNFM01002743.1_pt1 | contig 36241 bp, 36 predicted proteins | sample 596031 | NCBI WGS metagenome assembly LNFM01 (sample SAMN04254537, study PRJNA301005) | activated carbon metagenome | isolation source: dual media filters at the Ann Arbor, Michigan drinking water treatment plant | place: USA: Ann Arbor | reverse complement strand
ACGATTGCGACGAATTGGGCCTCTCGGCGGCGCCGATCGGCGTCACAACCGGCGAGATAGCCGCGTGCCCCGAACTGAAGCGACAATGTTTGGGACGCTTCGAGCGCGAGCCAGCTGGCATCGAGCCGGAGGCGCAGGACGTCGAGGAAAGCGGCTCTCGACGGGTCGTGGCACGTCGATGTCGCCCGTGCCGCGCGTTCCTGAAGATCGCTGGCGCGGTCGCGGATCGCGGTCGGCGACAGCGGCAGCCAGGTGGCTTGCGCGCGACCGCTAGCATCGGCGTCCATGGCGGCGGCGGCGCCTCTTGCGGCACCGATGGCCATGCCGAGCTGCAGCAGGACGAAACCTTGGCGGATGCCCGGCACGAACGTCGTCGCGTCCTCGGCGAGGACATTGGCATCCCGCACGAAGACGTCGCGGATCAGCACGCTGTAGGTGCGCGTGCCTTCTAGTGCGATGAAATGCGCGTTCTGTGTCAACGTCACGCCCGCGGCGCCGCAATCGAACAGGGCCATCACCTTGCGGCCGCCGGTGGTCGCAAAGATCGAGCCGAACAGATGATCGGGGCCAAGGTTCGACACCCACGGCAACCGCCCGGTCACCCGCCAGCCGCCGTCGACCCGCTCGCCCTTGAGCGCGAGCGGCTCGATGCCCGAGAACGACTTCATCGGGTTCGACAGCCCTGTGCCGCCGAGGCGCCGCCCGCTCGCTGCGTCCGACAGAGCGCGTGCGGCCAGCTCGCGATTGGGCGTGCAATCGAGATACCAGACGAGTGCATCCTGGCACCACATGCAGAAGGCGGTGGACAGGCACGTCGCCCCGACCTCGGCCATGTCGGCAATGGCGCCAGGCAAACCGCGGCCAGTTTCACCGACATGGTGGGCGAAGGCGCCGGCCGCGCCGAGCCCGCGCAATGCGGCCTCGGGATACAAGCCGTCCTTGTCGATGTGCTGGACCAGGGGGCGAACGTGGGCGGCGACGACGTCGCCCACGCTCTGGATCGATGCGTCGGCCGGCGCGGCCGGCGACAACGCGGGTGCGGGCACGGTGCCTGTTACGGGCTCCACGGTACGGCAGCGCAGGAGGTTGGTCATGACAATCCGCTCCGGCGGGTAGATCTCAGCGACGCGCGATTTCGATAGCAACGGGATTTTTCACGGTGTTGAGCACGGGCGACCATTGGCCGGCGTGCGCGATCAACTCGTCGATCTCGGCCTGGCTCGCGCCTTCGACATCGAGATCGACCTTGATGCGCACCGCGGACAAGCCGACCGACTTCGGCGACAGGTCGCCCGTGCCCCACACCGACGTGATGTTGATGTCGCCTTCGAGATCGACGCCGATGCCGTTGATCTTCCAGCCGCGCGCGACCGCATTGGCCTGCAGGCCGACTGCGACACAGGTGCCGAGCGCCGCCAGCAGCGCTTCGGTCGGGTTGGGCGCGGTGTCGTCCCCGAGCAGACCCGGCGGCTCGTCGACGATGTGGGCCGGCAGATTGCGGATGTAGTTTAGGTGGCGGAATTTTCGGCCTTCCGCGATCGTCCGGCACTTCACCGTGCGCACCGCGCGCGGGTCGGATCGGCCCTTCTCGGAAAGCTCCGCGAGCCCCTTCGGGTCGATGGTCTGGAAGTCTGCGACGACGTGCGGGCGCGTGGCGGCGGCCTGGGACATGAGAGGATCCTTTCGTGGATTGATCGTTGCGGTTGGAGTCAAGCAGCGGGCGTCCAGCTCAGGCGCTTGAGGGCACGTGCGAGGACGAGATCGAGCAGAAAACCGATGACGCCGATCAACAGTACGAGGGCCGCGAGCCGGTCGTACGAGAGCGTGTCGCGCGCATCGTTTATGGCGTAGCCGAGCCCGGACGTGACGCCCAGGAACTCGGCCGGGACCAGTACGATCCATGCCGTACCAAGCGCTAGGCGGAGCCCCGTGACGACGTCGGGGGCGACAGCGGGCATAATCACCCGGCGCAGCAGTCCGCCAGGGCGGCCCCCGAGTGTGCGTCCGACCGCCAGCCAAGCCGGATCGATGCGTTTGACGCCGGCTGCGGTTGCAAACACGATCGGCCAGATGGCGGCCGCCGCGATCAGGAACACGATCGCGCCGTCCCAGCTGGGGAAGGCAAGGATCGCGATCGGCATCCACGACAGCGGGCTTACCATGCGCAAGATCTGGAACGGTAACTGGAACGCCTTCTCGAACAGAGGATAGAGACCAAGCGCGAAGCCGAGCGGCGCACCGAGCGCAAAGGCGAAGGCCAGACCGCCGAGGACGCGGCCGAGCGACGGTGCCGATGCCTTCCAGGCGTCGCCCGAGACGATGAGCTGCCACAGGCTTTTCAGTGCAGCACCCGGCGCAAACCCGGCGAAGGCGGAAAGCCGCGGATTGGCCTGCAAAGCGGCGCCGGCCAGCCACCACAGTCCGGCGATTACCGTGATGCCGAAGCACGGCGCCCAGACGTCGGCAGAAATCCACGGCCAATCCCGTCCCGGCGACACGTTTCGTCCGACTGTCAGTGACATCACCCCTTCACTCATAGCTCGAGGATCTCTTGACGAATGAACGGGCTCGCCTTGTCGACGCTCGGGTCGAGCACCCAATCGGGCTCGCGCTTCAGGGCGGCCTCAACGAAGCGGATGTCGACCAGATCCTTGGCGACGTGCGCGGGGTCGAGCCCCTTGAGGAAGGTCGTGTCGCCTTCGACTACCGTCTCGGCCATCGCCTTGACAATCAGCTCGGTCGCGGATGGATAGGGCCACGGCTGGAAGTCGATGCGCCCGTTGCCCCACCCGCGATGCCGGATGGCGCCGGTGGCCTCGTAAGCCGCACCGTAGTCGGTCATGGCCTTGAGAACGATGGCCCACGGTAGCGGCAACGCGCCGGTGCCTTCGGCTGAGATCAGCCGCGCGACTTCGGCCTTGTTCTTCGAAGCGAAGATCTGCGCCTTGACGACGGCATTGACGAGCTTCTGGGTCCATTCCGGCCGCTCGATCGTGTCGCGCTCGTGGGCGGCGACGACGCAGCACGGGTGGTTTTTCCAGATGTCTCCGGTGAAGCGCAGCATGCGCGCATTCACCCGCACTTCACCGAGCGCGTTGAACGGCTCGGCAACGATGTAGCCGTCGACCTTGCCGGCGGCGAGGGCAGCAGGCATTTCGGGCGGCGCCAGGATCTGCAGCGCCGTCTCGCCGGGCGCCGCGTCGCCCGCCTTGATGACGGGCTTCAGGCCCGACTGGCGCAGCGCATACTGCAGCACGATGTTGTGCATGGAGTACCAGTAGGGCACCGCGACGCGCTTGCCGCCGAGGTCCTTGAAGTCCTTTATGGTGGAGTTGCCGCCGACCACGACGCCCGAGCCGTTGGTGTGCGCCCAGGCCAGCACCTTGACCGGAAACTTGTTATTGTAGCGCATCCAGACGGGGATCGGCTTCAGCAGGTGCACGAGGTTGAATTTGCCGGCGGCGAAGCCTTCGACGAGAGCCGACCAGGATCGTACCGGCGTCGGCTTGTCGACCTTCAGCCCTTCGGCCTCGAAGTAGCCCTTGGAGTGCGCGACGAGCAGCGCCGTCGCATCAGTGATCGGCAGATAGCCGATGCGGACCACCTCGTCCGTTGAGGCATGGCCAAGGCGCGGCAGCGCGGTCGTGCCGAGCAAGGCGGCGAGACCGCCACGGGCGAGACTGTCGAGCGTCTGGCGACGCGTCCAGTCGGCGCGCGTCCACTCGCTGCTCCAGAGGGTCTGAAGCTCGTTCTTGTCGTTCTGCATGTTGCCTCCGTCCGTCAAGCCGCCGTTGCCAGTTGGGCGGGGTCGGCGCTCGCAGCGGTTGGAATGTCATCGTCGGCGACGATGCGCGCGGGGCGGCCTTCGAGCCGCACGATGCGTCGACAGAGTGCGGTCGCATCCGCCAGATCGTGTGTGACCAGCATCAGTGTGACGCCATTGTCCTCGGCGAGGTGAGCAACGTCCCGGCGAAGCGCGACACGCGTCTGAGCGTCCAGGGCCGAGAACGGCTCGTCGAGCAGAAGAATGCGCGGGTTCGGTGCAAGGGCGCGCGCGAGCGCGACGCGCTGCTGCTCGCCGCCGGAGAGCTCGATCGGTTTTGCCGCGTGACGATCAGCCAAGCCCACGCGCGCCAGCAGATCGGTCGCGCGCTTGCGGCTGCCCGCGCGATCGAGCCGTTCCTGCCCCGAAAGGCGCAGCCCCAGCAGAACGTTGTCAACCGCACTCGCCCACGGCAGCAGCGCCGGCCGCTGCAGCATTAGGGTGACGAACGGTGCCGGCCCTGTCAGCGGTCGCCCTCCGATGATGATGGTTCCGTCCGCCGGTGTGACAAGGCCAGCGATCGCCTGCAGCACCGTCGACTTGCCGACGCCGGAGGCCCCGACGATGGCGACGCGCGATCCGGCTTTAATCTCCAGGTCGAGTTGCGTGACGACGTCTCGCCCGCCGCGCGCCATGCGCAGAGCGCGAATGGATATGTCTGACCTGTCGCCCATGGCATCGCGGCTCACTTGATAGCTCATGCCGCACATTAGAATATTGTTGCGTAAAACTGAATGGAGAAAGAATAAATAAGTGAATAATTCTCATTTATTCACACCAAGGAGGAAATTTTTTTAGTGCTCTGTGCTGGCCCAGATTCGTCCACCGCCATCTCGCGCTTGCGTGGCATATTGCTAGCAGAACGTGTCCGGTCAGAGCTTCGTTGCGGACGGGCTGATCGTCGGCCACGCGCCGCTCTGATGCACACTATTGGCCCATCTCTCCCAACGAGGTCGGGCAGAGCGTGGCAGCTCTGCCCGGGTACTTCAGACGTCGATTTTCTCCGCGATCTCAATGGCGTCGTCTATCTCGACGCCAAGGTACCGGACTGTGCTCTCAATCTTGGTGTGGCCCAGCAGGAGCTGCACGGCCCTCAAGTTGCCGGTTCGTCGATAGATCAGCGTTGCCTTGGTCCTGCGTAGGGAATGCGTGCCGAACTTGAGAGGATCTAGACCAATGCCGGCGATCCACTCGCCGACAAGGCGTGCGTACTGTCTCGTGGTCAGGCCGCTGTCGACGCCGCGTCTGCCAGCGAATAGGAATTGGCCCGGCCGCCTCCCGGCGATCCGAAGATGTTCGTCGATGGCCTGCCGGGTTTGTTCGGTCAGTTCGAACCGCACCGGACGCCCCGTCTTCTTCTGACGAACCGTAGCGCGGTCGAGCGCGTAGCCATTGGGGGCCACGTCATCAACGCGAACGGCTACCACGTCGCAACCGCGCAACTTGCTGTCGATGGCGAGATTGAACAACGCGAGGTCACGGGTACGCCGCCCCAGTTGAAGCCTCGTCCGGATTGACCAGACATGCCCCTGCCGGAGCGGCGGCTTCGCGCCGATCAACTTGCCCTTGTTCCAGGGCGGTCGGCGCGGCGGCTTACCAGTTGGCGTCGCTTGGTTGTCGTTGTCGTTCATGGTCAGTCTCCATGGTTGGAAGTCTGACCAGGGTGTGCCCCTAGCTTCGTATCTTGTTGATCCGCGGGCAGCTTTCTGGCTACATCTCCCGTGGCATGGTTATCGAGGGTGGCGGCAGGCGACGCGTGTGACCCATGACGGGAGTAGCACGGCCCAGAACCGCACAACTTTCGAGTGTCCGCTGGCTGCAGGAAACGGACGGCGCTAAATATCGATCTTGAAGCCCAAGTCAGCCTTTGAGGCGAGTTGGCCGCCCTTGATGCCCCAGCTCTCGGCCGGGGGCTCGATCAGGAAGATCCGGCTCTCGGCGCGCGGCACGCCGACGGCCTCGAGATTGTCGGCGATTGTTTTAAAAAGGGCCCGCTTGGCATCCTTGGAGCGCGCTGCAATACCGATGATCTCGATACGCGTGTAGCGCTCTGACCGACCGGTGGAGACGATGCGGCGGTTGGCGTCGTAGAGGTCGAGCACCACGTCGCGGTCCCATTCAGGGATTTTGAAGGCGCTGACCAGTGCAGCTTGCACGGCCTCGATCAGCTGCATCTCGATTCCAGCGGCCCATGCGCCGGTGGCAATCCTCACGCAGGGCATGATGCTCTCCTCTCAGAACCTTTGCGTCCCTGGATCGAGTCCGAGCCGCAAACGCCCGGCGACCGAGTAAATCGACGGGTTCATGGCGACGTGCTTGGCGGCGGCTTGTACGTCCCGGATCGCGCGCTCCAGCGGGCCGCTTTCGAGGATAGCGGCCGAGCCTGCGTCGGCGGCTAGCATGTCAACGATGCGCAGCGCCGTCTCGGCCCCGTACGCGCCTGCCGTGCGCAGTCGGGCTCGCGCCCCGATAAGTTGCTCGCCGCCGGCGTCGGTCGCGGCCAAAAGCTCCGTCATGGCCTCAATGAGGAGAGCACGGGCGGCGCTGTGCAACGTTTCTGCCCGACCGACCATGGCTTGGACCAGCTCACGGTCGCGCAGGAGGCCCGCGACGCCAAGCCTGGATTTGGCTCCCGCCAGTGCCAAGAACGCGCCGATGGCGCCGCAAGCGATGCCGAGCGGCACGACCGAGACGGTCCACGCAAAAGCCGAGAGCGGCGGCAAGCGGTACAGAAGTCCCGGATCGGTCGGCGTATGCCCGGTGAAGGGATGCACCTGTCCGGTCGGCACGAAAGCATCGCACACCTCGAAGTCCGAGCTGCCCGTGCCGCGCAGACCCGACACGTACCAGGTGTCGTGGACGGTGACCTGGGCGCGATCGAAATAGCAGCACAGCCGCGGCTGATCGGGCGCCTGATTGCCGCCAACGGTAGCAAGCCCCATGAAGTACGTGGCGTGCGGCGCACCGCTGCCGAACGGCCAGCGCCCAGTGATGCGATAGCCGCCGTCGACGATCTCGGCCGAACCCACGGCGCTCGTCGCTGAAACGATGAAGGCGCGTGGGTTCGCGAACCAGTCGCGTGCCACCCTCGTCGGGAGATAGCCGCCTACCCGGCTCATGCCGCCGCCGTTGCCGACGAGCCAGCCGACCGATCCATCCAGCGCGGAAGCTGCCTCGACGACGCGCATGAAGCCGAGCGGCGACATCTCCGGTCCGCCGAGCGAGCGAGGCAGCCAGAGGCGGAACAGCCCAGCATCGGCAAGCGCGTTGAACACGGCGTCAGGCAGGTATCTGTCGCGGTCGAAAGCGGCGCGATGTTGCGCAATCAGAGGCGCCAAGCCGCGAAGAGCTTCGAGATATCTGGTCGTAGCGTCGTGTTCTTCGCTGGCTTTCATGCTCATGGTTCGTTGCGCTGGCCTCGGAGCGCAAGTGTCGGTGGCGCCCGGTCGATCAAGCAAGCTCGAAGAATTCACGTGCAGATGAATTTGGCTCATCTACACTCAGCAACATGCGAAACCTGCCGCCGCTGACTGAGCTACGAGCCTTCGAGGCGGCCGCGCGCCACATGAGCTTCAAGCTGGCGGCGGCCGAGCTTGGCGTGACGCCGACTGCAATTAGCCACCAGATCAAGCTGCTCGAGCGCCATTGCGGCCAGCCGCTGTTCCGGCGCAGACCCCGACCGCTCGCGCTGACTTGGGCTGGTGAGCAGCTCTTCCCCGTCATCCGTGACGGTCTCGAAAGTTTCGGTGAGGCGATGTCTACGGTGTGCGCTGGCGGAGCGGGCGGGCGCCTCCGCATCACGGCAACCAACGCCTTCGCCGCCCGCTGGCTGGTGCCACGATTGCCACTATGGCGTCAGACGCACCCCCATTTGAAGCTCGACATCGTCGGCACCGACACTGTGCTCGACCTGAAATCAGGCGAGGCCGACATCGCCATCCGCTATGCGGTGAAGATGCCTCCGGATGGCGTCGCGATCGAAACGATGCGCGATACGTTCCATGTCGTCGCAAGCCCGAAGCTGGTCACAACTCGCCGAATGCTGAGCCCGGCCGATTTGGCTCGCTTGCCGCTGATCGATGCCCAGTGGCCACCAACCGACTCCAACGCGCCGAACTGGCAGCGCTGGCAGCGTGCAGCTCGCGCGCGACACAAGGCAGTCCCCGATCTCGCGGCCCTCGCGACCCTCAGCTTTCGCGAGGAACTGCACGCCATCGAGGCAGCTATCGCCGGGCAGGGCGTGGCCATATGCAGCAACGTGCTGATCGGACCAGAGCTGGCGAGCGGCGCGTTGAGGCCCGTCTCCCGCATCACCCTCCCCGGTTACGGCTTCTATATCGTTCGCCGTGACGGCCATCCGAAGCTCGCGTCGATCATGGCTTTCATCGCATGGGTCGAGGCGGAGCCAGCACCTCCCCAATAAACGGCCGTTTGCAGCGCAACGACGGAACCGACTCGCGATGCGTGCTTCTGGCCCGGACCGACGAGTGCAGTCCATCTTGCCGATGCTCGAAGCTGAGGGGCAAGCTGCCAGTCGTCGATCGACTGGCGGCTGCTGAGGGTGGACCGTCCGCCGCCGGAGGCTGAGCCAATGCTCGAGTCTGACCCTGATCGGACTCAGTGCCGGGGATCAACACCCGTGTGGCACAATCGTAGGGCACGGCGGCCAGCGACGTGCGCACTGCAGCAACCTCAGTTCTGACAGGGCTCGGAAGCGATGGCAGCTCGTCACCCGAGACCGCCTCCGTTCTCACATCCGAAGACAGGGACGATGATCAGACGGCGTATGCTCTCGGTGTACGTTCCTTGGCACGTGCCGAGGAAACGCAGCAAGCTCGCCGAAATTGCCGGGCTGGGATTGGGGCGTCCGCCCGACGGCTATTCTGCGTGCGCGATTCGCTTTCCGGTTATCATCGCGTCGGGTAGTGCATCGAGCCCCCCCTCCAGTAATGAGACCTCGATACCAGCGGACTGGAGTACCAAAGCGGCCCCGTGGGCCCGTATCCCCTTCCGACAGACTATTATGACAAGTCGATTACGCAACGTCACGACGGTCCTGTCTGCATCCTCGAAAAAACCCATGTCTAGGTCGAACGGTGCATGGATAGTCAGGCAAGCAGGGCATCGAAGTTGCCATTGCTGGCCGTCAGCGCCAAGCCGCTCGTTGCCCATGCGCACGTCGACAATGACGGGAGATTGGCGAAGCATGCTGGGTAGCGAAGCCGCTGTGACCATTTGTAAATCGGTTGCCTGCTGCGCGCGTAGATTGCCAGAGACTAGGCAAACCGCTAGGGCTGTTACTGCTATGATATGGGCTATCATTTCGTTTTATTCGGCGGTTCAGATTTCGGTTGCCGGCTAAAATCCGCCCCGCTGTGCCAGGTGGGTTTCATTAGCCATCGTGGTAGAGCGCGCCCCTCCCGCACGAGGGACCGCAGCTGCCGCTTACGGAGGTCTGCGCCGGGCTGGGCTCCGGGTGACAAACGGTTGATCGCAAGCACCTATTGCTGCGGTATCCGCGTGATGCTCGTGGGTCCCATGGCAGTGAACTGAACAATCACCTCGCCATCCTTCGCCCAGGCGAAATGGGGGTGCTTCGAGGGATGGGAGAAGAACGTGCCGGCCGGGTAGGCCTCCAGCTTGGTCTCATCCCAACGCTCACCCACGCCGTAGTAGTACGTGCCGGAAAGGACGACAGCAGTCCGCCAGGCGTCAGGGCGCCAGCTCGGCATCACCTTGGTCCCTTTCGCGAACTTCGCCCTCATGACGAAGACGCCGGGCTTAGCCGGGTCGCCGAACAGGACCACGGTCTCTGGCCCGGTGCCACCCGGCGCGGCCTTGTATTCCATCTGATGTGGCAGCTTGACGATCGACGCCGCTTCTTGGGCCAGGGTCGGTAGCGCCCCGGCGAGTGGAAACGAGGCGAGGCTCACTGTCACCACCGACATGCAAGCTCCAAGGCTCATCGTGGTCATGCCAGGGTATCTCCTCTGATGCAGACTCTTCCCGCTTCGAGCCGGCAAAGCCATTCGCGCCGGCTCAGTAGCAGCAGCATGGTTTCGCGGCCCCCGTAGCGAGGCGGCACCGAGGAAACGCCGAGAAAGTTCCGATATTGCTTCTAGCCCAAGGGGTTCCGGGTTAAGGTAGCGGACTTGCCGGTTCAGCGGCACTGTCAGCCGTCTCAAGCCTTCAGGAGCAAAGACCCGTGTCGGCGTTCTCACGGCGAAGTATCGTGCGCCTGGTGTGCATCAGCGCAATCTGGGTAGCGACCGGTCATGCGGTGACCGCGCAGGAAGGGCTCGCCCTGAGGGGTTACGATCCGGTGGCGTATTTCACGATCGGGAAGCCAGTACCGGGAAGCCAGGAGTTCGAACTCGTTTGGGACGAGCGGCGTTTCCGCTTCGCCAGCGCCAAGCACCTGGACTTTTTCAAAGCCGATCCGCTCCGCTATGCGCCTCAGTTCGCGAACTATTGCACTATGTCGTTGACGCGGGGCGTCCTGGTCGAGGCCAATCCCGAGCATTGGCTGATCAGCGACGGCAAGCTCTACATCTTCGCCGGACCGAACGGACCAACGCTCTTTCAGAAGGCACAAACTGAGACCCTGGCACGAGCCGAGCAGAACCGGGGCATGATTCGCAATCGCTAACATCTACCGGTGATCGGGCGGCCTAATCTTGATAGAGGCCGGCCTTGCGCAGCCCGTCGCGCAGGAGTTCGAGATCGGTGGATTGCCGCAACTTGCTGCCGAACTCTCGCGCATCGAGCGTGGGATCCTGCCGGCGGATCGCCTCTACTGCACTGGCCACTTTGTCTCTTCGGCCGAGTTGCGCATTGGCAGCCGCCATGACCACGAGGGTGAATGGTGAGCCGGCGGCGTCACGCAATGAGAGTGCAGCATGCTCCGCAGCGTCCTCGAACCGACGCGAGAGATAATAGGCAAGACCCAGCGAGAAGCGATCGATCGCATTCAAGTGCGGATCTAGCCGCTGTGCATGCTCGAGAGCCTCGATGGCAGCGACGGATTGGCCAAGCCACATCAGAATGTTGCCTCGCGCCGCAAGGGCAACCGGGTCGCTCGGATTGATTTCGACGGCGCGATCGAGCTCGGCGAGAGCCTGCTCGTGCCGGTCATAGAGTAAGTGACCACGTCCGAGCACAACGCGAGCCCCCAGCTCGGAATTGTTGAGCTGAAGTGCCCTCGCGGCATGCTCCTCCGCTCTCTTAGCGGTGAGGTCAGGCACTTCGGCCCACCCCCACGAGAGATCGATGTGGTACGCCTCCGCCAAAGCAGCATGGGCCGGAGCATAGCCCGGCTCTTTGTCTGTCGCGCGGCGAAGGAGTGACCGAGCCTCGACGATCCCGCCTCGCGTCGGCCGCTGCAATGCCGGCCGTGCTTTCAGCACCAGGTCATACGTTTCCAGGTTTTCTGGCGGCATGTTCGCTGCGCGGCGCATTTCTGCCTCAGTGACCCGGATAGCCAGTGCCTTGACGATTTCCGAAGTCAGCTTGTCTTGCATGGCGAAGATATCGAGTGACTGCCCTTCGAACTGCCCTGACCACAACACCTGTCCGCTCGAATCCACGAGCTGCGAAGATAGGCGAATGCGATCGCTGGTCCGACGCACGGTTCCTTCGACCTGATAGCGAACCATCAAAGCACTGGCGATCTCACTTGGACTGGCCGGCTTGCTCTTGAACCGAGCAACGGCATTCCATGACATCACGGTCAGAGCCGAGAATCTGCCGAGCGCTGTGATGACGTCTTGTGTGACGCCATCGGCGAAATACGCGGAGGCGGCAGCGTCCCCGGTAAAGGTGAACGGTACGATGGCGATCGTCGGCTTGCCGCCAGTGCTCAGTGGTGCCGGAGCGGACCTACTTGGCCCGGTTATGCGGGGGAGCACATAGCTGCCCAGAACCGCCACGATCAACAATGCCAGCGCGCACAGGCCTATCAGGCGATGGACGTGTTGGTGTCCGCGAAGCCGATCTGCAACCGCCGCACACAGGGCTCGAAGTTGGGCTAACATCACCCTTCGCCACACGCGCTCCGTACGAAGCAGCCCGCCACCAAACGGGGCAGGTGTCGCCATGCGAAGATCCCTCAGACCTGACGATGTGTGCGACGCGACCGGCTCGCCTTGCAAGACTGCTCCCGTCGAGGCGACGGTGTCAGCCGCCGCAACCGCCCCTGGAGCGACTTCACTTGCAGATGCCTGCGCGACGGAGATATCGAAGCGATACCCACGGCGAGGTACGGTCCTGATGAGGCGTGGACCGTCCTCGCCCAGTGCGCGTCTCAGCTCGCCAATGACCTGAACGAGAGCATCGTCCGTAACGGTGACCTCTGGCCATACAGCAGCGAACAGGTCCTCTTTTGAGACAAGCCGCCGGTCATTCTCCGCTAGGAAGTGAAGGACGGAAAAAGCTTTCGGACGCAGCTCGATGTCCCTGCCTTCGCAGATGAGAGCGCCTCGACCGAGATCGAGAACATACCGATCAAAAATAAGGCGCTTGCAGCGCACCGGCATCGCCTGATCTGCGCGGTCCGTGTTCATATGTCCTTGCGTCCGATGTTGAACTGTCCCCATTCGGAGACCCAACGGCACCAATCCTTCCACCGGTTAGCAGTTCTTTGTCGGCCGAATGGAGTGCTGCGGTCAAGGTCAACTGCGCTCAGGCGCAGCGAACGTGCGATAGTGAACTGCGAAACCTCGCCCATGACGTGATGCCTATGGTGTGCGCTCAGGGTCAAAACTTATGATCTGCAAGTTGAGCATGGGCGGTGCGATATAGGATCTAAAGCGGACGCCATCGGTCGGAATCCAACTCCGTCGTGCTGCACTCCACCGGATTTCGCTCGGCCCGACTACCGACTTGATGTGCATGGGAAAGCACACGTCGCCTGATCGTCCGTGGTTCGGGTCGTCTGCAGCTGGCCCCAAGCCGAACTCCCCTCCACGGCTGCTCCCGGATGCACCTCTGCCATAGCCTTCCACTCATATCAGTCGCGGAAGGTTCGACCGGTCAACGTCCGCTCCCCCCGCATCTCCACCGTCATGCCCGCAGCGGGCATTGCACCCCGCCGCACTATCGCGTGGTGATGACGAAGTCGGTGTTGGGGCCGGTTTCGCCGAGGCCGAAGTCGGAGACGATGATCGAGGCGCCTGGCCACAGGCGCTCGCTCAGTAGCTGACGAACGTCGGCTGGGAGATCGATGCGGTCGAGGGCGTTCGACGGCGAGGCCCCGGGGCGTGCTGAGCCCGACGCCGATCGCGTGGCGGTGTCGCCGCCGCTGGTCGGGACCGAGACGACGACCCAGCGCATCTCCGCGTCGCCGAATTCCTCGATGGCCGTGTAGACGTGGGTGCCCAGCGGGCGATCCGGATCGGCGATGGAAACCGGCGCTGCCAGGATCTCGTGGAACCCCTGGCGGACGTAGACCTGCCCGGTCTGGCGAGAGACGAAAACCGAGATGGGTGATGTGGCCCTGCGGGCGAGGGTCAACTCATCGTTGGCCGCCTCCGAAGCCTCGTCGGCCTCGCGGGCGGCGCGAGCGGCTGAAAACGCCTCGCTGGAGGTGATGGCCTCGATCCGCTTCAGCTTCTCGTGTGCCTCGCGCGCCGCCTCGACGCCTGCCGCCGCATCGCGAATGCGTGCGAGCACGGCTGCTTCGCCGGACTCGGTCTGGACCGTGGCCATGCCGAGATTCTCGAGCGCGAGGTGCTCCTCGGCCTCGGCCAGAATGCTTGCCGACGCCCTCAAAGCGGCGGCGGCACGATGCGCTTCCGCCGACTTCGCCTGGGCGAGATCGTAGGCGGGCTTGACGGCCTTGGCCGCCTCGGACTTCGCCGCGGTCGCCTCCGCCAGACGAAGCTCGGCGGCCTGGAACGGCAGCAGCGCGCGGTTTTCTCCACCGCCAATGCCATCTGCCGTCGCGGCCACCTTGACCAGCGAAGCCACACGCGGCTGCGGGGCTTTCATGGGAGCCGGCAGTCGCGGATGTGCGAAACCGACCGGCGTCACGCTAGAGGGCGAGACCACGACACGCATGCCGATACGCCCCATCGACCACAGCGACGAGGCAAAGGCGCGCGGCAGCCGGATGCAGCCATGCGAGGCGCGATACCCGGGCAGATGGCCCTCGTGCAGCGCGATGCCCGACCACGTCAGGCGCTGCATGAATGGCATCGGCGCATTCGAGTAGAGGTTGGACTCGTGATAGCGATTGCGCTGCAGGATGCTGAAGACGCCGGGCGGAGTCGAATGCCCGGGCTTGCCGCTGGAGATGCGAGAGCCGGAGATCCGACCGCGAGGGCCGTAGACGTCGATCCTCTGGTCGGCGATGGAGACCACCGTGATCAGCGGTTCCGGCGGGCCGGGCCGAGACGTAGCGCCGATAGGAGATCGCGACTCGCGGGATCTCTGGGTTGCATCGACCGTGCCCGTCGATGCGGCCAGCCAGAGGGCCGCAGCCGAAACCGTGATTGCCGATCGAGCGCTCGCCCGCAGAAAGGACCGAAATTCGTCCGAACCACCCACGACAACACCCCCTACGCCACCAACTCCGTCGCGCGCGCCGAAACGTCTCGCGCACACGAACATCATAGGCGGCTTGCGCTCGCGTTCCTGTACCCGTCAGGCAACAGCGACCGGCAAACGAAGGTGAGGGGGTTCAGTGCTCGCGATCGAGCTGGAATAGCGCGGCTTGCCGAAGAGGGTCGGCAGCTTCGCCGAACGGGGCCAGAGCGGCGAGGGCTGCGTCGACGGCCGCTGCCAGATGCTCGCGCGCCGCCTCGACGCCCGCGACAGCCACCAGCGTGGCCTTGCCGAGCGCCAGATCCTTGCCAACGGCCTTGCCGACCGTCGCCTCGTCGCCGGTGACGTCGAGCAGATCGTCCGAGATCTGGAACGCCAGGCCGATCGCCTCGCCGTAGGTGCGCGCATTCGCGATCGCCTCGGGCGAGCCACCTGCGCTGATGGCGCCGGCCTCGGCCGCGAACGCAATGAGGGCTCCGGTCTTCATGGCCTGAAGGCGGCGAACATGGTGCTCGTCGGGCAGCGCGGGCTGGCCGAGCTTCTCGGCCTCGAGATCGAGCATCTGGCCGCCGACCATGCCGGCCGGACCGGCCGCAGCTGCCATTCGCGCAACGAGGCGGGCGCGGGTCGCCGGAGGCAAGCCCGAGCCCGGCGCAGAGTCGAACGAGCCGTGGCTGGCCAGGATCTCGAATGCGAGCGTCAGAAGGGCGTCGCCGGCAAGGATAGCCGTCCATTCGTCGAACGCCTTCCAAACCGTCGGCTGGCCGCGGCGGAGTTCATCGTTGTCCATGGCCGGCAGGTCGTCGTGGACGAGGCTGTAGGCGTGGAGGCATTCGAGAGCGGCGGCGACGTCAAGGGCGTTTGCGGCCGCCTCACGGCCCCCGAGCAACCGGGCCATCTCGAGCACGAGGAACGGTCGAAATCGCTTGCCCCCGGCCAAGACCGCATGGCGCATGGATGCCAGAAGACGCGGCGGGGTGCCGGTTACGCCGGCTTGATCCAGGTGCAGAGCCAAGCGCGCCTCGACCTCTCGTGCCGTCCGTGCGAGCCCAGCCGTAAAGAGAGAGTTGCCTGCAGCCACCATTGCGCGCTCCATTGCGCCGGGATCAGTGTCGGTCTGCCCCGGATATCGCGCGTTCCGGCGTCCCACAATGCCTCAAAACGGGGTCCCGTCGAACGGATCTGCGCTTACCAACCTCAGGTCGTAGGGAGCGAAACTGCCCCAGCGCGTCGGATGACCGACGACGGCGGACGAGATACGACAGAGGCGCTGGTCAGGCATCCGGAATGCCGCTATAAGCGGCGCTTCGTCCGCACCTTCCGGCCCCACGAGGGTGGTTGCGTGCGACCAACATTCAGTCTACGCGTCATCCGACGGCTCAGCCGGTCGGGACGCCCGAACAAGGCTCTCGCGGAGAGCACCGAAGGAGCACGACAATGGCTGTCCCGAGAAAGAAAACGTCGCGCATGAAGCGCGGATTCCGCCGATCGGCCGATGCGCTGTCGGCGCCGATCTACGTCGAGGACAAGGAGTCGGGCAATCTGCGCCGGCCGCATCACATCGACCTGAAGTCGGGCAAATATCGCAAGCGCCAGATTCTGGACGTGGTCAAGGCCGAGTCCTGATCTGCCATTGCAGGTGTCGACTGGGCTCGTACGCTGGACGGGGTCGTTGCCCGGCGGATCCGCGGTACCAGTAGGGACTGGCTCGTCCAGGGTGGTGCCGACCGGATCGGTAGCCGAGGACGTCGTTAGGGGGATATCGCATGTCGCTTCGTGTCATTCCGCTGCTGGTGATCTCGTTCATCGTTTACAACGTCGTCGTCCTTTTCGGCGGGGATGCCACGGCCGAGGCGATCCTGTCGCGACAGCTCTTCTCGATGCCGATGGTCAGCGGCGCCCGATGGGTGTTCACGATCGGCGACCTGATCATCCTGCTGACGATGGTGCTTCTCTTCGCCGAGCTGATCAAATCGACCTACACCTCCAGCTCGCAAATGGTGGACCATGGGCTGTCGATGATCGTTTTCATCGCCTGTCTGGTGGAGTTCCTGCTGGTGCCCAAGGCGACCTCGTCGGTGTTCTTTTTCATCCTGATCGCCGCGCTGATCGACGTCGTCGCGGGCGCCTTGATCGGAATTAGGACGGCCCGCCGCGATCTCAATCTCGGTGGCGGCGAATAGGTTGTCGCGCCGTCTCGCGTGCCGATCCTCGGACCGAGCATGGGGCCGCCCAAAAGGCGGCTCTAGTCGTTTCCAAGGCTCGTATGGGGCAGCGTTCCATTTTAGAAGTTGTTAATTCGTCATAGATACATTTCAGAAAAGGCATGCTGCCATTAGGCGGCGGCGGGCGACCGGTGCTTTCCGAGCCGAGGGGATTCACGAGCTGTGCCTTCGCCTTCCGACATGAAGACTCTGGCGGTATCCGAGCGGGTCGCAGCCGAGGATCAAGACGAACAATCACCAGCACCTGTCACGGCGCTTGCCGACGTGCCGGTCGAGGGCTGCTCACTGGATCTCATCGGCATCCTATCGTCGGTGCAGGAGACAGCTTACCTCTGGGATATTGTCGCCGATCGCATCGAATGGGAAAGCAACGCGGCCGAGGTTCTCGGCATGCGGTCCTTAGCCGAGATCGCGAACAGCTCCGGGTTTAACTTCCTGGTGGCACCCGAGCACGTCCAACGCCGGCTCGACGCGATCACCGACATTGCTGCGATCGACGCGAGCCGAGGCGCCCACTACAGGGTGCAGTATAAATTCACGCCGCTAGGCCGCCGCAGCGACAGTTCGCTTTGGCTCGAAGACCACGGCCGATGCTGGTTCGACGAGAGCGGAAAGCCGATCCGGGCGCGCGGCATCATACGCGTGATCAACGAGCGCTATCTCGAGGAGCAGCGCCTCCTCTATCGCTCGGACCATGACGAGCTGACGGGTCAGCTCAATCGCATCCGGCTGACCGATGCGCTCGGGGCCGTCGCGGCGAGAGCCGAGCGAACCAAACAGAGCTGTGCGTTCCTGATGGTCTCGGTCAACAACCTCGCCGTCATCAACGAGACGTTCGGCTTCGACGTCGGCGACGAAGCGATCGCGGCCGTAGCCCGGGTGATCCGCTCCAAGCTGCGCGGCGGAGACACGATCGGGCGCTATTCGTCGAACAAGTTCGGCATCATCCTCAACGACTGCGGACCCGGCGCGATGCGGATTGCCGCCGAGCGCTTCATCAAGGCGGTTCGCGAGGCGACAATCGATACGTCGGCCTGCCCCCTGTCCGCCTCCATCGCTGTGGGAGCGGTATTATTGCCCGACCACGCGCGGACGGCACATCAAGCGCTCAGCCATTCGCTGCAGGCCCTCGAGCAGGCCAAGCGCAGCCGGAACGAGGCTTTCACCGCCTACGAGCCGAGCGCGGCCAAGGAATCAACGCGCAAGCGCAATATCACGATCGCCGAGGAAGTGATCACGGCTCTCGACGAGAACCGGATGCTGATCGCGCTGCAGCCAATCGTCTCGACGAAGGATTATCAGCCTGCGCTCTACGAGTGCCTGCTGCGCATGGAGCGGCCCGACGGGATGCTCGTTTCGGCCGGCGAGTTCATCGCCGTGGCCGAGCAGCTCGGCCTGTCACGGCTGATCGACCGTCGGACGCTGGAGCTGTCCATTGAAGTGCTGGTCAAGCATCCGGACATCCACCTTTCGGTCAACGTGTCCAGCCTGACGGCGAGCGACCACGAGTGGCTCGTGACGTTGCATCGGCTGACGGGCGGGCGGAGAGCGTTGACGGAGCGGCTGACCATCGAGATCACCGAGACGGCGGCGATCCACGATCTGGACCTGTCGATCAACTTCGTCGACACGCTGAAGGAGCTCGGCTGCAAGGTGGCCATCGACGACTTCGGCGCCGGCTATACCTCCTTCAAGAACCTCAAGATTCTCGACGTCGACATGGTCAAGATCGACGGCTCGTTCGTGAAGAACCTGCTGGAGGAACCGACCAACCGCGTGTTCATCAAGACGCTGGTCGAGATTGCGCAGACATTCGGACTGGACACGGTTGCCGAATGGGTGGCCGACGAAGAGACGGCCCGGATCTGCGCCGAGTGCGGCATCACGCACATGCAAGGGTTCTATTTCGGGCATCCGCTGATGGCGAGCGATCTCGATCCCAGGACGGTCTCGCGCGACCAGCGTTCGAGTTGAAACAGACGCAATTCGGCTGACGGGTTGACTTTCGTGGCGGCTCCCGCCTTCGATGCGCAAGAAGCATCGAACGCCTGTGAGAGCCCCATGCCCCTCAGAATTGCCTGCCAGATGGACCCGATCGACCGCATCGACATCCAGGGCGACTCGACGTTCGCCTTATTGCTCGAGGCACAGCGGCGGGGGCACGAACTCTTCTACTATACCCCGCCCCACCTGACGCTCGATGGACGGCATCTCGTGGCGCGCGGGCAGACCCTGACCGTCGAGGACAAGGCCGGCGACCATTACCGCCTGTCAGACCCGCGGCGGGTGGACCTCGCCGAATGGGACGTCGTACTGCTGCGGCAGGATCCGCCATTCGACATGGGCTACATCACGACCACCCATTTGCTGGAGCGCATCCATCCCAAGACGCTGGTGGTGAACGATCCGGCGCACGTGCGCAATGCACCCGAGAAGGTCTGGGTCCTCGAGTTCCAGGACCTGATGCCCCCGACCATGGTGACCCGGAATATCGAGGACGTCCGCGATTTCCAGACGCGCCACAAGGACATCATCATCAAGCCGCTCTACGGCAACGGCGGAGCCAGCGTGTTCCGTATTCAGCCAGGAGACTCGAACCTCAACTCATTGGTCGAGCTGTTTCAGACCGTGTTCCGCGAGCCATTCATGGTGCAGCAGTACCGCCCAGAGGTGCGTGGCGGCGACAAGCGAATCATCCTGGTGGACGGCGAGGTTGCAGGCGCCATCAACCGCGTGCCGGCCGAGGGTGAAACCCGCTCGAACATGCACGTCGGAGGCACTCCAAAACCCACGGAGCTGACGCCGCGCGACAAGGAGATCTGCGCGCGATTGGGGCCGCACCTCAAGGAGCGCGGTCTGATCTTCGTTGGGATAGACGTGATCGGACCATATCTTACCGAGATCAACGTCACGTCGCCGACGGGCATCCGTCAAGTCAAGGCATTCGGTGGCAACGATATCGCCGCGATGATCTGGGATACGATCGAAGCGAAAAGGGCCGCAATCGCATAGTTTTTCTACGCCCTATCAGACTTTACGCGTTAACTATTTGTCTGGTTTAAGGGTTTTATCCACAACCCCTTCCGGCTAGCGAACTTGTCGACCCTACGGGTCAACGGGGAAACCGGGGTGCGCGCGATGCACCCCCCAAAGCCAGAAGGAGCGATCCCATGCATGGACGTCGTCCGGGCGTGCTCGCACTTGCTGTCGCGGCCGTTGCCGTCGGCACACTGACGTTAATTCCCGATGAGCTGGATGCTTCCAGCTCGTGCTTGCCCGGCGAATTGAAGTCGCGCCTCGCACAGATCAACAGCAAGTTCGGGAAGGTCTCGGTTATCTCGACCTATCGGGGCGGGGCGCGCATGCCGAACGGCCGCTCCAGCTTCCATGCTTCATGCCGAGCCGTGGATTTCAAGCCACCGAGGGGCCGGTACTCGGAGGTCGCGAGTTGGCTCAAGGCCAATCACGGCGGTGGTGTCGGGACCTACAGCTGCGGGATGCATCACATCCACATCGACAACGGGCCGCGCGTCCGTTTCCATCACTGCCAGAGTGCATCGGCCGGCGAGGAGATGGATGGAGAGGCGATCCGTGCCGCCAAGGCTGAATGGGAGACGAGGCCCGGACAAGGCTCATGGCCGCTCGTCCTGCCGGCCGCCGGCGCCCCCGACGTGAAGCTCTGAACTGACCACGCAATCGACTCGGGGCGCGGCTCGTCGCGTCCCGGCTCTATCTATCCAACTACCAGGCGATTTCGAGAATTTCCCTGACGTCGCCCGCGGACTCGATCGGCCGCGGATTGATGCGCACGGGCTTATAGGCCAAGGCCCGCGTCGCGATCTCGTCGAGCCGATCGCGGGTTATGCCGACATCCCGCAGGCTGGTCGGCTGATCGAGACCGGCGATCAATTGTTTGACGAGTGCTCCAGCCGGCTGGTCCGGAGCGTCCATCGCCGCCGAGAGCGCCTTCTGACGTTCGCCGTTGACGACCGCGTTCCAGGTCAGCACCGCCGGAAGCATGACGCACGAGGTGTGGCCGTGCGGCACTCCGAACGTCGCTCCGAGGGCGTAGCCAATTCCATGGCTGGCGCCCGTCCCGACGCCCGACACGGAAGGGGCGATCGACTGCCACATGCCGAACTGCGCCTCGAGACGGGCTTCGAGGCTTGTCGGTTCGCGCTTGATACGCGGGAGCGCGCGCGACAAGAGGCGCAGACCCTGCAGCGAGTGTGCCTCAGTGGCGAGGTTGGCGACCGGGTTACAGTAGCTTTCGACGGCGTGGTCGACGGCGCGGATACCTGTCGCGAACAGCAGCCACATGGGCGTGTCGAGAGTCGCAGCCGGGTCGAGGATGACGGAACGGGGGGCAAACGCGCGGTGGAGGAACGACTGCTTAGTGTTGGTGGCCGAAAGCGTGATGCCGGCGGTAGAGGTGAACTCCGAGGCCGAGAAGGTCGTCGAAACGGCCAGCATCCGGATGGGGTCGGCAGGTGCTTGGATCCGCCGGCCTTCGGCACCATCGATGCCGGCGCGATAGGGCTCCATCGAGTCGATGGTCTCGAGGTCCAGCCAGAGGCACATGAGCATAGCCTTGGTGGCGTCGATGACGGACCCGCCGCCGATGGCCACGAGCAGATCGGCCTTCGCAGCGCGCGCCTTGGCGGCCCCAGCGATGACGTCTTCACGAGGGCTGTGGGAGGCGATCTCAGCGTGGGTGCCGACGTGCATTGCACCGAGCGCGCGCTCGGCCCTCTGAAGGGGACCGTTATCGAGCCTGGCCAGAGAGCGGGTCGAGGTGAGGAAGACACGACTCGCGCCGTAGCGTCTGGCTTCGGCGACGATCGCCTCCTCGAGCGGCTGACCGAAGACGATGCGTTCGGTGGCGGAGATGTTGAAGTGGCCGACGGGAAGCTTGGCAGCGGACATCGTTGGAACTCCGGCATGACGCGTCCGGCGAACCTATCAGGCTACCGGCTCTTTTCCACCGGGCAAGGTCTGGACGTCGCTTCGCCGCTCACCTACCGCGATCGCGCCATCGTTTTCGAGCACCGCATATCGCACCCGCGAAAGCGTCGTGATTCCCTCCTTCCTGAGGGCTTCGAAAAGTTCAGAACGCGTGATCTGCTCCGCCGCCATGGCCGCCTCGTCGATCACGCCGTGTCGGACCAGAATCCGGGGCTTGCCGTCGAGGACACGCTCCGCCGCCTTGAAGCGCCACGCCACATAGCTGACGATTTGACTGACACCGAACAGAACGCCGGCGGCCAAGACCCCTCCCGTGAGTGATTTCTCATCGCCGATCATGGCGTTCTGTACGGTTTCGCTGAGCATCAGCAGAACCACGAGATCGAACGGAGCAAGCTCGCCCGCGTGGCGCTTTCCGATGATACGCATCATGACGAAAAGAAAGGCATAGATCGCGACCACCCGTGCCAAGATCTCGAATGGGCTCGTGCTCATGGTTAGCATACGACGTCTCCAGGGCTGCGCCGGCTCGGCCAGTGAACTCGCCGATCGTCATTGACGTTCGCCGTCGCAAACCGTTCCCTCCCTGACGACCCGGTCCGGATAAAGTGCGGCGTTGGACGAGACTTGCCGCGTTGGTCCGGCGCTTGACACGCCTCGCGCTGTGCAGTCCCCTTCTGTGTCGAACCGCCAACGAGCCGGAGCCGCCCCATGAGCGCCAACTGGAATATCGCGATCGTCGGAGCGGGCGCGCTCGGCGGCCACGTCGGCGCCTACCTGACGCGGGCGGGCCAGCGCATCACGTTCATCGACCCGTGGCCCGAGCACGTCGAGAAGATGCGGAGCGAGGGGTTGACGCTACGCGGACAGACGGGACCGGAAAACTTCACGGTACCCGTGAAGGCGATCCACCTCACCGAACTGCAGGACACGATCAAGGGCGAGCCGTTCGACCTCGCGTTCATGGCGATGAAGTCCTACGACACGATCTGGGCGACGGAAATGATCAAGCCCTATCTCTCGGCCGAGGGCTTTGTCGCCTCGCTGCAGAACTCGATCAACGAGGAGCGGATCGCGTCGGTGGTCGGCTGGGGGCGCACGGTCGGCGTGATTGCGGCGACGATCGCGGTCGAGCTGATGGAGCCGGGCTTAGTCCGTCGCAACGTGGCGCTCGGCGGCGACAAGCGGCTGATTTTCCGAGTGGGTGAACCGCACGGGCGCATCACGCCGCGTGTCGAGCGGATCGCCGAGATGTTGCGCGTCGTCGACAGCTCGAAGGCGACCGAGAACCTCTGGGGTGAGCGCTGGTCGAAGCTGGCGGTCAACGCCATGCGCAATCCGGTGTCGGCGGCGACAGGCCGTGGCGGGAATGCCAACGACAAGGACGACAAGACGCGGCTGCTCGCGATCCGTCTCGCCGCCGAGGCGTGCAAAGTCGGCCAAGCGCACGGCTATCAGATCGAGAAGGTCTATGGCATTGCGCCGGAGCAATTGATCGCGGCGGTCGACGGCGACAAGGGCGCGATGGCGGCGTGCGAGAAGATCCTGCTCGACAACACGTTGTTCCGTAATGACGACCAACGGCCGTCGATGGGCCAAGACATCCAGAAAGGGCGCCGGACCGAGATCGACTACATCAACGGTCTGGTGGCCGAAAAGGCGAAGGAAGCAGGTCTCGACGTTCCGGCGAACCTCGGCATCATCCAGGCCGTGCGGAAGATCGAGCGCGGGCAGGCGAAGCCGTCACCGGAGCTGGTGTACGGAATATAGGCTACGCGGAGTGCGCGTGGCTCAAGTCGCTGGCTGCTTCGTGACCTCCGGGTCCCGCACCATCGTTCCGGCGTTGGCGGCGGGATCGAGGTGCGTGCCCATCAGCCGATCCCAAACGGTGAAGTACTGACCGAAATTGTGGTTGAAACGCGTGTGGTGCAGGTCGTGATGCACGACGGCGGCGAGGAACCAGAGGCGCGGATTTTGCCGGATCGAGCGCGACACCAGCTCGTGACCGGAGTGGCCCGCCGCGTTCACCAGTCCGTCGAACATCAGATAAGCAAAGAGTGCCGCTGGATGCATCGGCACGAGCCAAATCAACACGGCGAAGAACGCGAACTGAGGCACTGTCTCGAGAGGATCGAACGAGAGGATCGCCCATGGCGTCGGCGTGATCGATCTATGGTGGCCGGCGTGCATGAACCGGAAGACGCTCGGCAGGTGCATCACGCGGTGGGTCCAATAGAACCACGTGTCATGAAATACGGCCGCCACGACCACGCTCACCGGGAGCCACCAGAGCGGATATGACGACACATCCCAGTAGACCGCGGTGAGGCCTGCCTCGTAGGCCCAAAACAGTGGCACACAATAGGCTGCGAACAACACGAGCGCGACCAGCGACTGACGGACCTCACGCACCACGTCGCTGCGACGCGGGCGGCGGCTCTGGAGACGCGCGGCTTCGATCTCGGCGGTCGGTCTTACGTGCACGATCCAATGCAGGATGCCCGCAGGCACCAGATAGGCGGCCACCAGCAGGAATGCGAAGCACATCAGAAACTGCTGAAATGCCGAGACCATTGCGCGTATGATTCCCACTTGCCGCGATCTGGACGAGACTACCAGTACGGTTCACGAACCGCGCTACTCGCGATGCCGCACCGGCACGAGCAAAACGGAAGGGAAGCGTGAGAATGACCGACAAGCCATTTGCGACCGGACACTGCCTTTGCGGGGATGTGTCCTTCACGATCAAGGCGGCGCCGCAGATGACCGGACAGTGCCACTGCAAGGACTGCCAGCGGGCGTCCGGCACGGGGCACATGTCGCTCGCCTTCTTCAAGCGCGACGACATCGACATTCGGGGTCAGACCGCCAGCTTCGCCGCAACCGCCGACAGCGGTAACGTCAACACGCGTCACTTCTGCCCGAAGTGCGGCGGTCGGGTGTACGGCGAGAACTCGGCCCGGCCGGGTGTGGTCGGCATCGCGGTCGGAGCGATCGACGACAACACATGGTTCAAGGCGCAACGGGTGGTCTATGTAAAGGACCAGCCGCCATGGGACGTGACGCCGACCGACGTTCCCCGGTTCGACATGATGCCACCGCCGCCGCCGAAGAACTGACGAGTTCGCGGCAGCGTCGGGTGGCTATTCTTCCTCGCTTGCATCGAGGGGATCCATGCCCCAGGCCTCGCGGGCCATGGCGCAGGCTTCATCGCCGGGCATGCATGCCCGGCACACCTCGGGTCGAACGGCGTAGATCGAGCATTGCGTCGCCTCGCCGACGATGCCGACGAGGGCTTGGCAGCGGTCGCCGTCGCAGGCCATCGCAGTCCCCTCCTCGTTGACGAGGTTGGGTGGGATCAGCGCGATGGCCTCGTCGGAGTCCGTCCAGAAGCGTGGCCACGTGGCATCGTAGGCACAACAGGCGCCGCAGCTGGTGCATGGGGAGACGGGGGAGGATGAAGCAAGCTTTGGCACTGACTTTACCCCTGTCTTCCCAGGGCTTGTCCCCGGGACCCATCGTGCAGCGGGCATAGAGCAAGCGATCGAGATCGCTGCTTCGCCTCAGGCCGAACTTGAGCATTCGAGACCGCGGAAAAATGGGTCCCGGGGACAAGCCGCGGGATGACACCCCATGTATGCACAGCAACGATACCTCAACCGCGCGGATGAGCTTTATCATAGACCTCGAGCAGGCGCTCGCGATCGACCTCGGTGTAAATCTGGGTCGTCGAGAGACTGGCGTGGCCGAGCAGCTCCTGGATCTGGCGCAGGTCCGCGCCGGCCGAGAGCAGGTGGGTTGCGAACGAGTGGCGGAGCGCGTGTGGCGTCGCCGTTTCGGGAAGCCCGAGCGCCTCGCGAGCGCGCGCGACGACGAGCTGGATGATGCGGGGCGAGAGCGACCCGCCTTTGGCGCCCAAGAATAGCGGGCCGTCCGGTGTGAGTGGGTAGGGACAGAGCTTGCGATAGCGGGCGACCGCCTCGATGGTGACCGGCAAGGCGGGAACCAGACGCTCCTTGCCGCCTTTGCCATCGATTCTCAGCACGTCGCGGAGGGCGGTCGGGGCGTCTTTAGTCCGGAGGCTCAGGGCCTCGGAGATGCGCAGACCGGAGCCGTAGAGCAGCAGCAGCACGGCCATGTCGCGGGCGGCGATCCAGTCGAGCTTGGACGTGAAATCATCCTCGACCAGCGCGGCCGCTTTTTCGCGCGTGAGCGGTTTGGGGACTCCACGCGGCACCTTCGGCATGGCGACAGAGAAAACGGCGCGGGAGGCGGCGATCTCTTCCTTCTCCAGGAACCGATAGAATCCGCGCAAAGCCGACATGGTGCGCGCGAGTGAGCGGCTTTCTAGGCCCGCGCGGCGCCGGCTCGCCATGAAGCGGCGGAAGGCGCGCATGTCCAGGCTGGTCGTGTCTGACAGCGTTGCGGCGTGGCCGACCTCACGCGACAGCCAAGCGAAGAACTGCGCCATGTCGCGTCGATAGGCGACGATGGTCGCATCGGACGCGTCGCGCTCGACTGAGAGGCGATCGAGCCAGTCATCGACGAGGGCCGCAAGCTCGGGAGCGGCGACGGGTGACGGGTCGGCAATGATGGGCTGCATCCGCTTCTCGCAGTCATTTACGTCTGATCTGACGTCGATTCGCCCAACAAACCGTAAACCCGCTCGAAGCTCGTGTGGCGCCCATCGAGACCTCGGAGCGACACGCCTGTCCCGACCAGATTGACTTCCCTGCCTCGTTCGCGCGACCCTTGGCGGTGCATGGCCGTGTCCTTCGGGTGCGGTCGTAGACGTTTGAGAAGACCTTAACACACGCGAGGGAGGTTCGGAGGACACATGTCACTGAAAGGCAAGGCTTATATCGTCGGGGCATGGGAGCATCCCACGCGCAAAGCGCCCGACATCTCCCTCATGCAGCTGCATGCCGAATGCGCCAAGGGCGCGCTCGACGACGCCGGTCTCTCGGTGAAGGATGTCGATGGCTACTTCTGCGCCGCGGGCGACACGCCCGGTCTCGGCGGCATGTCGATGGCCGAGTACATGGGCCTCCGACTGAAGCACTACGATTCGACCGACAGCGGCGGCTCTTCCTACAATCTGCACGTCGGCCACGCGCTGATGGCGATCGCGACCGGGCGCTGCAACGTCGCGCTGGTTACGCTCGCCGGCCGCCCGCGGTCCGAGGGTGTGCAAACGGGCACGGCACCGCGCATGGGCAACGTGCAACAGGCCGAGCTGCAGTTCGAATTCCCCTACGGCCCGGCGACCGCGAACATGTACGCGATGGCGGCGCGCCGGCACATGCACGAGTTCGGCACGACGTCCGAGCAGCTGGCCTGGGTGAAGGTCGCAGCCTCACACCACGCGCAGTACAATCCGCACGCGATGCTGCCCAAGGTCGTAACGGTCGAGGACGTGGTCAACTCGCCGATGGTCGCGGATCCGCTGCACCGGCTCGACTGCTGCGTCATCTCCGATGGTGGCGGCGCGCTCGTCATCACCAAGCCCGAAATCGCCAAGTCGCTGAAGCGGCCGCTGGTCAAGGTGATCGGCACGGGCGAGGCCAACAAGGCGCAGTGGGGCGGCAGAAACCTCGACCTCACGTACTCGGCCGGTCGCGAGTCGGGCGCAGCCGCATTCGAGATGGCCGGCGTCAAGCCGTCCGACGTGAAATACGCGTCGATCTACGACTCGTTCACGATCACCGTTGTGATGCAGATCGAGGACCTCGGTTTCTGCAAGAAGGGTGAGGGCGGCAAGTTCGTCTCCGACGGCAACCTGATCTCGGGCGTCGGCAAGCTGCCGTTCAACACGGACGGCGGTGGGCTGTGCTCGAACCATCCGGGCAATCGCGGCGGCATGACGAAAGTGATCGAGGCCGTTCGTCAGGCACGTGGGGAAGCGCACCCGAAGGTGCAGGTGAAGGATCACTCGATCGTTCTGGCGCACGGCACGGGCGGTTCGCTCGGCACCCGCCACGTCGGGTCCACGGTCATCCTCGAGCGGGAGTGAGAGAATCCAATGAGCGAGAGAGTTTATCAGTTCGTCGGCACAACGCCCGGCACCGAGCCCTATTGGGACGCAGCGAAAGAAGGCAAGCTGCTGCTGCGCTACAACAAAGACGACGGCCAGCCGCACTACTATCCGCGGCAGATCTGCCCCTACACGCTTTCGACCAATCTCGAGTGGCGTGAGGCGAAGGGCACCGGCGTGATCTACACGTACTCGATCATGCATGCGGCGAAGCCTGCCTATGTGATCGCCTACGTGACGCTCGACGAGGGCGTATCGATGATGACCAACATCGTCGACACCCCGTTCGACCAGATCAAGGTCGGCCAGAAGGTGAAAGTCGTCTTCAAGGATATGGACGACGGCCACAAGCTGCCGTGTTTCAAGGTGGCTTGATCTCGCGGGTGCGAGACTGAATTGTCGCCGCGTATTGTCCGGTGATCGGAAACCGTGTCAGGCTCACGCTTGGCACGGTTCTTTGTCGTGCCGGTCGTCTTGGGGGTAGCCAAACAATGCGTCAGCGCCTGTTTCTCGCCGTTCTGATGATGATCTCCAGCGTCAGTCTCGCGCTTGCGCAATGGCCCGAAAAGCCCGTCAAGCTGCTGGTGCCCTACCCGGCTGGCGGTGCCGCCGATCTGCCGGCAAGGCTTGTCGCGGAAGGTCTGACGAAAAAATTCGGCAAGCCGTTCATCGTGGAGAACCGGGCGGGAGCCGCGGGTCAAATCGGTACCGAGCAGGTCGTGCGATCCGCGCCAGACGGCTATACGATCTATTGCGGGCCGAACGCGCCGTACGTGCTGCTGCCGATGCTACGGCCAACGAGCTACAAGACTTCCGATCTGGTGCCGATCGCGCCGTTTGGCGAGCTGGTCTATGGGTTCGGTGTTCTCAAGGACAGGCCGTACAGCAACTTGAAGGAGCTGCAGGCGTTCGCGAAAGCCAATCCTGGCAAGCTCGCCTATTCGTCACCGGGTGTGGGCTCAGCGAGCCATCTGCGCGGCGAGGCATTCAAGATCGTCGCCGGGGTCGACATAACCCATATTCCCTATCGTACCGGCGCCGAAGCATTGCCCGACCTGCTCGCCGGGCGTCTCGACGTGATGCAGGACAACTTGTTCTTTCCGCAGGTACGCTCGGGAGAAGTCAAAATGCTCGGCATGATCAGCCGGGTGAGGCACCCTGAGTTTCCGGATGTGGCGACATTCGCCGAGCAAGGATTTGCGGTCGATCTACCGGTTTGGGGCGGACTGCTTGGCCCTGTGGGACTGCCTCAGCCCGTCACCGATGCACTGGTGAAAGCCATGGGTGAACTCGTGCGGGACGCGGATTTCACGGCCCGGATGCTCAAGATCGGTTTCGTGACCTACTCGGCGACGCAGCAGGAACTCGCCGATCAGGTCGCGAAGGAAGCCGCCATCTATCAGGACTTCGTCAAGAAGGCGAACATCAAACTGGAGTAATGCGGCACTTCGAGTTCCCGGACGAAGAAAGCGCCACGGCGCCGAAGCGGAGATCCGGGATCTTTCGCTTATCGAGGCGTGCAAATGCCCCGGATCTCGGCACGCTTGCGGTGTGCTCTGTCCGGGGATGCGGAATGATAGATCGAGCGGCGGCTTCAATCAGGCCTCATTGGCCAACGCTTCGGCCCGCGCCGTGGCATGGGAAGCTTGACGTGGAATGGGTCGAGACCGCGCAGCGAGAGATCGATCCCTTCGGCCGACAGCGTGAGGGTGCCCCAAGCGCCCGCCGCTTGTCCGCCGGACGTGAAACTTTCCGAGAGCGATTGAATCGTCAGGTGCGGAATGCCCGCGATCCGGATGAAGGTGTTCCAATGCACATGACCGGAAAGCCACGCGATCGGTGCTGAGGCATTATCGAGAATCCCGAGCACTTCGTCGCGGTTGGGATACGTCGAGAACTCCGCGCGTCCCTGAAAGTAGTAGTTGCTTTCCATAGAGTGGCCAGAGACGGGCACATGACTTACGACGAGGGACGGCTGATCGCTTGAAACCAGAACATTTCTCAGCCAAGCAAGATCCGCTGCGCCGATCGGCGCGAAACCACCGGGACGCCTTATCTCGACGGTGGGCTGAAACACCACCATCCGCCAGACTCCAAGGTCACGGACCTGATGCGCGACGCTCGTTCCAAGCGCCTCCTCGTTCGCCTCGCGGTCCATGAAGCACATGTCGTGATTGCCCAAAAGGTGTACCCGCGGTGCCGTAATCCGGCGGAACACATTTCCGACCTCGCGCGCCAACCTTCGATCCGTCTGGGGGTCGATGTCGTTGATGCGATCACCCATGTCCAGCACGAGATCCGGCTTATCGACCTCTATCGCACGCACGACGTCATCGAGAAGCGAAAGGGCCTGCTCACCCCGTTTCGTGGCTGTCGGTGGCCCGTGATGCACGTCTCCGACCACAGCTATTCTCGCAGACTTCATGGTGTTTCACGCTCCTCGTACGCAATGCCTGGTCAGATGCGTCGTCCGCCTGGCTGATAAGCGGAGCCGTCAGTCAGTGAATGCGTGCTACGCGGCGAAGGCCCCGAGCGGATAAGTGCTGCGGCGGGCTGAGGTCGCACCCGGTTCGGTGTGACACCCCTCACACCTTCAGCGCCTCGTGCTTCGGGTTGGGGGGCAGTTCGGCGCCATTCACGGTCATGGCGAGCATCGCGTAGTAGCCGATGCAGGTCGTGAGTTGCACGTACTGGTCGGACCCGAGCCGCGCGAGGACCGCCTGCGCGAGAGGTTCGTCGACGCGGTTCTTTCGGAGCAGTTGCCGCGTGAAATCGACAATCTGCAGGTCGTCAGGCGGGATGCCGTCGGAGTGCTCGTCGCGGATCGCGTCGATGGTCGAGCGAGGGATGCCGCGATCGGCGCCGATGACGCCCTGGATGCCCCAAACGTACTGCGCCTGGAAGTGCCGACCAACCACCAGAGCCGCGAGTGTGCGAATGCGCTTGTCGAGCGTGCCTTCGAACCGCACCAGCGTGCCCAGGTGCGCGACACGCTCGGCCCACTCCGGCGCGTGCATCCAGACCGAGAACGGACCTTCGAGTGACTTCCTCGTGTCGACGATTTTTTCCGCGATGCGGCGGCCATCGCCGGTCAGCTCGTCGGGAGATTTCAGGATCTTGACGCGGGCCATGTGACGTTCCTCAGGTGTAAAGGCCCCGGATCGGCGCTCGCCTGACAGCTCGCTTCGTCCGGGGCTCCGAAACTCATTCTCAATCGTCGATCTTCGCCCACCACAGGGAATGCTTCTCCATGCGGCCGTGATACTTGCGGAGCGGCGGGCGGAGGACCATCAGGTCCCCTTCGAAGCTGACATCGCGAACCTGGTCCGAGCCGATGCGGTCCTGGTCGATCGAGGTATCGACGCGTGTGACGAGCTGCTTGCCATCGTACGTGTAGATGCCGCTGTAGAAGCTGCGCTGGCGCTGCTCGCCTGCGGGGATCTCGGGGCGTCCGTCCATGATCGCGCCCATCATGCGGCCGTTCGCTCCGAGCACGAGACGGCCGATGACGTGTTCTCCGCCGAACGGGGGCGGCAAAGGCGAGCCGTCCTCGGCCTCGGCCTTGCTGCGGATGAGCTTCCAGGTTCCGGTGATATTCATGGGGCACTCTCGTGTCGGGGGGCGTCTGTGATGACGCCCATGATCGGGACTTCCGAGGGTGAATGTCCAGGCCCGATGAGTCGAGGGGGGCGTGGATCCCCGACCTCCGCCCGCGGTCACGCGCGCACTGTCTGGGATGACGCCGAGAGAGAATGCGCAGTGTCCTCGTCACGTTGCCGCGCGAGGGTCTGTTTCGAGCAATGCACCTCCACGCCGGATGCCCCCTGCGGTCATGACTCCGCCGTGACGTGGGCACCGAAGGCACCAGGAGAAAGAGGGGGACGGGGCTCTCGCCGTCCGATGGGTCGCACGTTCAGATGGCGGCGAGCCGCCCCGTCTTGCCGCTTGCTTTGCCAAACCGCTGCGGGACCGTCGGCAACAGTCCGGCTCACGGCGATCCGTGGCAACGGCCGGCTGGGATGTGGCAGAGCCTACCTAGGGAGCGTGGCGGCACGCCGGAGCACCTCCGAGGTTCAGGCCCGGCTCATCACCGGAAGCGGCATCCGCACCCACTCGCCAGACGCTTCCGGAAGCGCCCCCTCGTGATGCGGACGAGGGGATCGTAACCCAGCCAAAGGGACCGGGGATAAGTCGGCTCGTTCCGTGCACCTTCCGAGCCTTCACACGCAGCAACTGGCCGCGTTTCGCGTCGGAGCGTCGTCGATCATCGGGTTCCTGTCGAAGAAGCCGGATGGCATCAGCTTGAAGCCGCACATGACCACGGGCTGCACGGGGAAATCCTCGAGACGCACCGGATGATGCAGGCCGAACACGTGCCAGACGACGATGTCGGTATTCTCGACGGGGCGATCGGCCTCGGTCCATTGCGGCAGGCCCAGTCCGCCTTCCGACTGGTTGACGTAATCGCCCGCGGGATAGCGCTCGTCGGGGGCGAACGGCGTGACCCAGAGGTGGTTATAGATGAAGCCACCGCGCTGGCCCGAGCGGCTGCCAGGGTCGGTGAATGTGGTCACAGTGTGCGTCGGCTCGAGCTTGTAGGCGGTGGGCTTGCCGACCGCGTTGCGCGTGTCCGGATTGATGATCTTCCAATAGCGCATGGTTGCCGGGTTCGCACGGCGCGCCGCTGCCTTCTCGGTCGCGAGGACAGTCTGCTCCTCGTAGAAGACATTGCCTTGCGGGTTCTCTGCGCCGAGTGGGGGCACGACGACGTTGCACTCGACCACCGAGTTCGCGGGGCCGTCGACTTCCATGTCGAGCCTTGCGCAAAACAGGTGCTGGTGGATCTGGCCCATCACACCGGGCATCACCTCGCTGCCATACTTGCTCGGTTTTCCCGGCTCGCACCCGACCGTATTGATGATGCCGGTGGCCTTCATCTCGAACTCGATGCCGCCATGCTGATAGAGGTACCAGTACGAGGCGTACTCGTAGTTGCCGACGGTCGAGATCGAGGAGATCACGAGGCGGCGCAGGCGGCGGACCTCAGCCACGTCCGTGCGCCAATCCCAGTGCTTCCAGCCGAGGCCTTGGTCTTCCTCGTGGATGCAGATGGCGTTCTCTATTTTGACGGGTGTGCCGTCGATGCCGTTCACCCAGGCGTCCATGTAGTGGATGGCGCCGAGGCAATCGCAGCCGAGCTTGAGCGAGTTGGCGAGCTTGCCAAGGCCGTACTCGCCGATATCGAACACGTTTTTCCGGTAGTGCGCGCGCTCCGGGCTGCCGTAGGGTACGACCATCTCGGCGATCGAGGCGCGGTGCATGATTTTGCGACGAGCGCCATCCACCGAATGGCCGATGTCGTGCAGGATGAGCCCTTCGCGGCTATTGAAGCCGACGAGCACATCCCAACCCATCCAGCGCAGGCGCCGGCCTTCGACCGTGAAGCTCGGCCCGTCCGGCTGCACGATGTCGAGAACCTTGCCCGATGACGTGAACCGTTCCTTGAAGCGGGCATCGTACTCGTTTCGCGTCATGGGTACGGGCAGCGGGTCGCGCCCCTCGTAATGATCGTCGACGCGCAGCACCTCCATGCTGTCGATATCGACGACCGCGTTCACGCCCTCGATCGGGTGGGCGTAGTAGTTGCTGTCGGGGCGCGTTCGCAGCCATGAAAAGGTGTGCGACAGCCGCCGACCTTCCTCGCCGGGAATGTCGAACGAGCCAGCGGACCATGGGTCGACGCAGACCATGCTCACGTCATCGATGCCGCGCCGCCTGCAGGCCGCGATGAATCGCGGGTCGGCCTTGACGGCCTGCTCCACCTCGAGGAACTCCTCGAGCATGATCATTGGCCGAGCGGTCGGAAGATCCCGCGATGCGAGGATGCGGCCCTGGTCCAGCGACAGGACACCTTCGGTGACCCCGATGCGGCCGCGACGGAAAATGGCGAACCGGGCCTGCCGGTCAAATGCGTCGCCCGGTTTCCAATAGCGGAGAAGGGCCTTATCGGGCTCGGCGATCTCGATGCGCTCGAAGCGCACCGGCTCGGTCTTGGCGAAGGCCTCGTTGATGATGGCGGCTGCGCGGCTGAGTTCACCGCCGTCGAGAGGATCGAGCGGGTGGCGGACTTGCGATGAACCGGCCGACGTGTGGCAACACGTGTTGTCCGATGGAGGCGAAGGATTGAGGTCGTCGCGTGCCGCTGCCATGGCGTCCTCGTCGTGTGCTTGGTTGAAGCACAAACAGTGGACCGGCTCATGGCGAGAGGCAACAGGCAGCTCCCGGCACGTTGCCGGGAGTTCGGGCATCGGCAGACGGGGATAGGTGCGGCGGAACGGATGCCTCAATGCAACATCAGGCCCGCCAAACCTGGAAAGTGTCTCAGAAGACGAACTCCGGCCCCGGCAGGTACTTGAACTTGTCCAACGCATCGGCGCGGAGGGTGAAGCCGAGACCGGGGCGGTCCGGTGCGTGGACGGTGCCGTCGGGGCGGATATCGAAGGGCTCGTTCAACAGCTCCCACATCATCGGCATGTAGCCCTGCGTCACCTCGAGGATGTGGCAGTTGGGCGACGACATCGCCGTGTGGATCGACGCGGCGAACAGGATGCCGCTGCCCCAGGCGTGCGGCGCGAGGCGGACGCCATAGGTCGACGTGAGCGCTGCGATGCGGCGGATCTCGGTGAGGCCGCCGGCGCGGGCAACATCGGGTTGCGCGATATCGAGGGCGCGCTTCTCCAGCAGATCGGCGAAGTCGAAGCGGGTGAACTCGCGCTCGCCCGACGCGATGGGGATTGTGGTGGCGCGACGCACTTCGGCCTGGCCGGCGTGATCGTCGGGCGTCACCGGCTCCTCGAACCAGGCGATGTCGTAGGGCTCCAACGCCTTGGCCAGCTTGATCGCCACCGCGACCTCGAGCGAGCCGTGGGCATCGACCATCAGCTCGACTTTCGGGCCAATGCCGCGACGGGCGGCCTCGACGCGCTTGAGGCATTTCTCAATGGAGAAACCGTCGCGACCAACGACGCGCATCTTGCAGGCCGTAAAGCCTTTCGACGCATAACCTCCGAGTTCAGCTTCTGCCTCGTCGCCCGGTGCCCAGCCGCCGCTGGCGTAGCCGCGCACCGACGATCTCACCGCGCCCAGCGCCTGATAGAGCGGAATGCCGAGCGCCTGTGCCTTCACGTCCCACACGGCGATATCAACGCCGGCAATCGCCTCCATCGCCATGCCGCGGCGGCGGCTCTCGTCGGCCTGAGTTACGCCGCGTGCGAGTGCGGGCTCGGCGCGCGAGCCGTTGTACATCTTCTCGAAGATCAACTCGGAGAACAGCGGGTTCTCGCCCTCGACCTCGGGGGCCAGCTCGTGCTCGACGATGGCTTTGACCACGGGTGGCGAGCCGAGCGCGGCGCCGATGCCGACGAGGCCGTTGTCCGTCTCGACGCGGATCAACGTGGCGTCGCTTTTCACCTTGGTTCCGAGGTCGGTGCGGTGACGCTTCTCGACTGGAACAGGGACCGACATGGGAATGGCGGAAACCTTGGTGATCTTCATCGGGTGCTCCTTGGTTGCGCGAGGCGACTCCCCTGCGGGGAGCCGGCCGCCTCGCGCGTGGACTGCCGCGCGCGGTTCGGCGTTGCGCCTCGTGTGCGATCCAGAGAATACTAGGCACGCGACAAGCCGAACCGCAAAGACACCGATACCGAACACCACCGCGAGACGCGCAGGACGTCGATCCATCGCTGCCCTGCACCGTGCGGTCCCACTCTTTCAACGGCCTCGAAGTCACGCGTCCAAGGAGGAACCCAATGTCATTCTATCGCGGCATGACCTGCGCCAATGTCACCATCAAGGGCGACGGCGGCACGCCGATCACGGCCTACACCGCCAAGCCCGAAGGCAAGGGCCCGTTCCCGGGTGTGGTGCTGATCCACCATCTTCCCGGCTGGAGCGAGTACTACATCGAGACCACGCGCCGCTTTGCGCATCACGGCTTCCTGGCGATCTGCGCCAACCTCTATGAGCGGGCCGGTGCCGGCAATCCGGACGACGTGGCCGCCAAGGTGCGCGCCGACGGCGGCATTCCCGACGCGCAGATGGTCGGCGACACGGCCGCAGCGGTCGCCTGGATGCGGGCGCAGCCGGAGCACAACGGCAAGGTCGGCCTGATCGGCTCGTGCTCGGGTGGCCGCCACGCCTTCATTTACGGCTGCCAGCGCAAGGACGTCGACGCGATCGTCGAGCAATGGGGCGGCCGCGTCGTGATGGGCGCGGAAGAACTGAACGCCAAGACGCCGAAAGCGCCGATCGAGATGACGGCCGGGCTCTCCGCGCCGCTGCTCGGCATTTTCGGCAACGATGATCGCGCGCCGTCGCCCGAGCAGGTGGACCAGCACGAGGCCGAGCTGAAAAAGGCCGGCAAGACCTACGAGTTCCACCGCTACGACGGCGCCGGCCACGGCTTCACCTACTGGCACCGTCCGCTCTATCGGCCGGAAGCAGCAATGGACAGCTGGGGCAAGGTGTTCGCGTTCTTCGGCAAGCATCTCGCGAAGTAAGGAGCACGCCCATGTGCACATCGATCGTCGAGGTGGTGCGCGCGGAGGGCATGGCGAAGCGTGGCGAGGACTGGTTCGAGGTGAACCAGTCCGT
>LNFM01002741.1_pt1 | contig 36275 bp, 33 predicted proteins | sample 596031 | NCBI WGS metagenome assembly LNFM01 (sample SAMN04254537, study PRJNA301005) | activated carbon metagenome | isolation source: dual media filters at the Ann Arbor, Michigan drinking water treatment plant | place: USA: Ann Arbor | reverse complement strand
GAAAACACCGAAGCAATTCGAAGAGGAATTCAACAACCAGGTTTAACGCTGGACGACTGAAGTAAAAAGTGGCCCGAATAATCAGGTAAGCTCAGTAGAGCCCCTAACCAAGGGAACGGGAGGGGCCGAAGAAATTTAAATTGAACGATTAGTTCTTTTTAAAAAATACGTAGTCAGCTTGGTACTTAACAGTTTGCTTTGCGCCCATGTTATTCGCAGCACATGGATCTTTAGGGGGAGTTCCGCCTTGAGTGTTCAAGCGCTGAATGTAAGTCACGCCAACCATCATGCCTTTGCCTTCTGCAGGATTGGCTTGAACCAATTGAAGAGGGATTGCATTTGGGTTCGGGCTAACCGCTAATTGCTTACCGGTGACCTTGCTGCCATCGCTGTGTTCCCATGTTGGTCCAGCATAGTACTTTCCAACAGTTTTTTTCTTGGCATCAGTCAAAACTGCGTTCGGCCCTGCAAATGTCCACTCGTGGCCTGTGCCATCAGGTTTTGCCTTACATTCGTAGGTGAGATCGCCAGCACCAACTAAAGTCATTGCGGCTTTGTTGCCCGTTGGAACAGCGATTTCAGCCGGCACGGTGGCGGCCGTTGCAGTAGCGGCCGTTACAGTAGATACGGCGCCAAAAACAGAAGCGATTAAGATAAGCATTTTCATAGGACTCCTTTGAGAACTTTGGTTGAGCCCTAAATGCTATGGATCAAGCTATTGACAGTCAAACAACGCGTTTCCGGTGCGTGTGGAAGTGTCGACTCAGGCGCGTCAGGAACAAGAGTTTCTATACTGGCAAAAAATAAAAGTTGAATGTAGATTTTTAAGGCCGGTAGCAGCAACAAGCCAGGAGTCAGCGTATGAAAGCATTGTGGGCCTTCGAACCGTTCCATCAAGATAAGGTGCAATTAAAAGGGATGCACGATGCGCTGAGCCTTCTTACGGGTTCGACCTCAGCGATTGATGTTGGGTTTGTCGTTACTCACACCGAGTCCTTGCTCAACTTGGCCTTCGATGTTCCGAAAGAAGAGCGGTTTAGCACTTACCCCCGGAAGTTAATCATCGAGAATCTTAAAGAGGCTCGTGTAAAACTCGAGAACAAACGAATCCATATTGTTGATTGCGAGACAATGTCGACCACAAAATCTGTCGACGCTTTGCTAAAGCTCGCAAAAGTTCGCGGCTGTGGTCTCATTGGGCTGTTCACACATGCCAGAAAAGGGTACGCCCGCTTTGCCGTTGGGAGTTTTGCTGAAACTGTAATTCACAGAAGTAAAGTGAGTCTTTTGATTTTTAATCCTCAGACTCGAATGGCGCCGAAGATAAGACAGACTTTTTTTGCCAGCGATTTTAGTCCGGCATCAAAAAAGCACTTAAAGCAGGTGATTGCTCAATGTAAAAAGCTAAGGTCCGGTCTCACGGTGTTTCATCATGCCGAGATGACTTACGAGTGGTCTCTTTCTGAATCGAGTCCCGGCGTTCGCGCCTACCGGCAACGAGTGAATCGGATGAAGATTTGGATTGAGAACGAGTGTCGTCGCGCCAACGTGCCGTCGGAGGTTGTCGTGCAGACGGATTTGAAGCCAACATCGGAGCTTGTTCTTTTACAAGCGGGAAAGAAAAAAGCAGATCTTGTCATTGTCAGCGCAAAAACGGGAATTCTTGCCTCACTGATGGGCGGAAGTGTGACTCGACAGGTTGTTCGCGGGAGCAACGTCCCAGTTTTGGTACTGAAGTAGAATCGGAATGTTTCTGCTGGTGGATTTTCCGAACGGAAGCAAAAGTCGCTCACAAAAATTCGACCTGATTTAATATATTATACATTTTTTACCTCCCTCGCCTTCGATGAAAATCCCGTCTATTAGCTAGGGAAAAAAGCTTGAGACCGATTTGTGTATTACATTTCGGTGAGCAGGTAGATATTTCCGTTCGAAGCTCTAAACATTGTTTAGTTGTTTTGCGATCGGCAGAGCATTAGCTCTTCCGCCTCAAGGGCTCGAATCATGCGCGCAAATAAATAATAATTGGGAGACGTTATGAAGATGGCTATTGTTCCATGGCTTGCCACGCTCGCGATTTCTTGCAAAAGCTCCGCTACCAACTGCGTCAGTGAAAGTTTTTATGACATGGATTCTGTCGCTAAGTTCGCAAAAGTTCAGAACTGTTATTTCATGGACCTCGAAAGTATTCCGGGTCCGCACACGTCCGCCGATCGCCAGTTCAATTACTTTGCATCAAAACTGAACGAATACGCGCGTCTCTTCGGTGCGAAGTCGATCGATACGGCCTCCCTCGAATACATGTTTTATCCCGAAGTTTTAAAGGGCGGTCTTTCAGCCGATGACTCCAGAGATATCGAATTCACATACATTCAGGCTTACTCATGTGTTTCCGAGTCCGGGAAAACGGTCGTCAAATCGCTTCCGATCACGGTGCGCGGAACAGTGGGAGCTACGGGCGTCTGCCTAACGGCAAATACCAAAGTCTGCAGTTCGCTGCTTTAGGCGAATCTGCAGCCAGTTCTTTGGTGAATTGTTTGGCGAAATGTTTGCAGTGAAGCGGTCCGTAACCCAACGGATCAACTGCCCACTGCGAAGGATGGCCCCTATGGCTAAAAACCACTGGTTTAAACTTACAATTCTCACTGTATTTCTGGGGCTTTTCCAGGGCTGTACAGCCGGCGGTTTCGGCGGCAGTTCTGGAGGGCCAGCGCCCTCGCCGTCGGTTCCAAACGGGGTCTCTGCTACGGAGAAGATCCAAACAGACCGGTCACAAACGACGTTCGTTCTTCCAAATGGTCTGGATGTCCTTGTTGTTTCTAGTCCCAAATTCACAAAGGCTTCGGCCGCGATGGCCGTCCCGGTGGGTTCGTGGGCTGACCCAGAAGAGCACCAAGGATTGGCACATTTTCTTGAGCACATGCTGTTTTTGGGCACCAAAGAGTACCCCGATGCTGGCGAATACACGGCCGTTATTGCGAAAAATGGGGGCTACTCGAATGCCTACACGGCACGCACGTTTACGAACTACTTTTTTGAAGTGAATTCGGAAGCGCTTCCGGAAGTCTTGCGTCGGTTTTCTCGTTTCTTCGTTTCACCAACGCTTGATTCTAAGTATATCGACAAAGAAAAAAACGCCGTTCACAGCGAGTTCGATAAGAACATTCGAAGCGACGGATGGCGTTTTTGGCAAATGTTTGGCCTCACCGAGCCCGAAGGGCATCCGGCCAGAAAATTCAATATTGGTTCAAGAACGACTCTCAAAAATGCCTCATCGGCTGTCCTTCGCGAGTTTTACGAAAAGCACTATTCCTCAGACACAATGAAGCTTGTGGTTCTTGGGCCGCAATCCGCAGCTGAACTTCGCTCCATGGTGGAGTCCAATTTTCCCGACGTTCCAAACCGTGAGCTAAAGAAAAAACCGAGCGATCTTCTTGTCCCGAAGTCTCAAGCTGGAAAATGGCTGGATATTAAGTCCATCGGAAACCGCGATACGCTGACAATTCTTTTTCCAAGTTCAGGCTACGACCTTCATTGGCAGTCAAAGCCCGGTGCGATTCTTGGCGGCCTTGTGGGATCCGAGAATCCGGGTTCTTTAGCTTCGATTCTAAAACGAAAGCAGTGGATCACCAGTTTGAGCGCAGGAAGCCAGGATCTGGCTGAAGGTGTCGATGCGGGCTACTTCAATATCGGCCTTGAGCTGACAGAAAAAGGTCGCTCTGAACAGGTCGAAGTTCTTAAGACTGTTTTTTCGGTTCTTGGCGAAATTCAAAAACAAGGTGTTAAGAATTATCTCTTCACTGAAAAGCAGACGATGGCGCGCCTCGCGTTTGAGAATCGCGGACTGGTCGACGGTGCCGACGAAGCGGCTCGAATCGCTGCTTTGATGTTGGTCCACCCGGCGCTCGAAGTTGACGAAAGATCAAGTCTCTATTTTTCATCCGACGATGAGCTGATGACAAAGTTCCTTAAAACTCTCACGCCCTCGAATGCGACCGTGATGACTCAATCTCCCGGGGCACGCACCGACAAAATTGAGCCGTTCTACGGAACCGAATATAGCATGAAAGAAATCCCGAAAGAGACGAAGCAGGAATGGGAAGTGGCAATGGCCACATCGGTTTCAGACTATAAGTATCCCGCCGTGAATCCATGGATTCCCACTTCGTTTATTATCCACAAGACCGAGGCAGCGCCTGTCCCGCGGCTTCTTGGTGAACCTAAAGATGGACCCCTGTGGTTCAAACAAGAAAGCGGCCCGGACACAAAGCCCATGGCATTTGCGACATTTAATATTTGGACACCCGAGATCGCGCGAAATTCGCGGACGGTTTTATTGGCGCAGATCTACGAAAAAGCTTTCGGTATTACGCAGACGGAGCGTTTGGCACCCATGTTTGAAGCGGGTTACGGCGTATCGATCGATCTTAAGTCGGGATTTGTGCAGGTCAAAGTTCAGGGCTATTCTGAAAAGTTCTCGGATGTTCTCTTCGACATTTTGGCGTCGCCGGTGAACAGGCTCGACTCGATATCAATCACCGAGGATGATCTTGTGAAGATTAAAGGTGATCTTAAAAAAGAGTTCGCTGATCACAAAGTGAAGTCGGCGATCGACCGCACTGTTGCTCGAAAACGGGCTCTTATGTTCTCTCCATCCTTTGAAGTAGAGGACTATGAGCCCTTCCTGGATGAGATTACTGTTTCGGAATTTGATGCATTCGTAAAAACTCTCTTTAGTCGAATCCATGTCGGTGGGTTGGTTTACGGAAACCTTCAAGCCAATTCGCTCGAAGAGCTCATGCCGCGAATCGTTTCTAATTTGAAAGCAGAGCGATTGTCTGACGAGGAAGTAAAAGCGATAGTTCCAAAAGAGAACATCATAAAGCCGTCGCAGAAATTCGTGTCCGTGATGGAAGGTGCCGACAACAACAATGGAATGATCGTTCAGCTTGAGACGGGGCTTCGCAATCCTACGAACGTAGCCCTGAACATGGTTCTCGGAACCCTTCTTCAGGGGCGCTACTACAGCGAAATGCGAACGAACCAGCAACTTGGCTACATCGTTCAAGGCGGCGCCAGCACGACGCCAGCAGCGACACGACTTGATTTCTATATCCAGTCGAGCGACTACCAGCCCGAGGAATTGTCGAAACGAACGGCTGCATTCTTGGCGACGTTACTTGTTGAAATCGACACACTGCTTGAGCAGCAGTTTGTGACGGTACGAGACGGACTCATTCTTGAGCTTTCGCGCAAACCCTCCGTGATGGCCGAGCGCTTTCAAAGTCTAGAGAATCTTTGGGGGAACCGCGATGCCGAGTGGACGTACGACGAAAACCTCATCGAGGCACTTCGCACGATTAAAAAAGAAGACGTGAAGATTCACGCCGTCAAAGCTCTAACACCAGTGTCCCAGGCTCGTCTTTCGATCTACTACTATGGATCAAAATCGACGATGCCAAAGGACTTCGGTGGTGACATTCCTGTACCGAATGTAAGGAATTTTCCGAAGATGCTTCTCTTCACCAAGTAATGGATCGCTAAAGCGCCGCCGCAGTTCTGTGGCGGCGAAGCCAAAATGCAAAGATCACCGGTAGAGACAGAAGAAGCATCAGCCCGGCCGCTGATCCTGGTGGCGGGCTTGAGGCGTTTTTCGCTAGGCCGCAACCCATCAACTGGTCCTGACCAAGTTCGTTTCGTGGGTAGAGGTAGGTGATTGCATCAATATCATCTTGAGCCAGAGTGAAGCTTGTTTTCGCGCTGGCGTCGGACCACATCAGAGCCCCCGCATCTTGCGAATGACCGATACCAAGAACGTGTCCCATCTCGTGCGCCATCACGACTTTTCTGGCGACGTCAGGTTGATTTTCAACGCTCGATTGTCCGCCAGAGGCATTGATGATTAAGAGGCCCGTCACAATCGGACCACCCAATACTTGGCGATTCCCACGTCCGACACCAGCGGTGCCGTCGTTCGATCCTGCTCCAGCAAAAGGAGTCATATCCGACGTGCAATAGATTGTCGGTGGGTTGGAATCCGTTGTGCTTGTGGTTGAGCCACCATAGGACAATTTGATTCGACTTGTTGGAACCTGATTCCAAACTTTTATCGACTCTTGCACGAGGGCGACAATATCAACTCCGGCTGGACAGTTCGAAGTATTGACCAAAAACTTCACTTCTGGATCGGCCCAACCCTGTGCGCCGCCATCGTTTCCAGAAAGGGTGAAAGCGTTTGTCAGGAGCGGGATCGTACTTAGAAATCCACCAAGAGCCGCTGAAGCCACTAATTTCGAAAATTTCATTCAATAGATCCTTTCAAGAGCGAATTTTTTAAAGCGCATAAGAGTAGCTAAAAACTAGACTCGGCGTGCGCTTTTCAGAGAGAAGACCTTCGAAAATAAAATCAAAACCAAATCGAGAGGAGCCGTATTCGAAAGAAGAACCCAAAAGAATGAGGCCCGTTGTGACGGAGCTCGATCGTGACGGTTGGACGAACTGTGTGGGTGTTGTGCCGTTCAAAAGCGTTACCACTCCGCCGTTTCCTTGGATCGTATAGCGGGTGAGTCCAATCCCGAACTGCCAGTCCAGTACGGACTCAGTCCATCGGTAGAGATCGAAACCAACAGGCAAAACAAGCTGTAGTAGCGTTGTCGTCGTAGCATCGCCGGCCGAGTTTCGGCCGATCGGCGTGTAGGACAGCTGTGGCGATACGTACCATTCTGTTGTCACCAAGTAGTCGTACTTAATGAAAATGGGGTAAGTGAAAGCGCCGGCGGTCGAAGGGGCGGCGTCGACCGTTTTCGTAATTTTTCCGAGGGCGTTTTGTTGGTAGAGTGCGGCACCGATCCGGAAAGCACCATCGCGAAAAGCGAGCGCCGGTTGGGGTGTCACAGAAAGAGTGCCCGCAAAAAGAGCACCCAATGTGAGAGCGCGTAGGAAGCCAAGCGACAGAGCATGATTTTTTAAATTCATGTCCCTGATGAAATCTTAATTGGAATTTAAGTGTCAATTTAACAAACGGCGACTCTCAATTTATCTGTTTAGATAAATTTAAAACAAGATTAAATTCCCACGATCCAGAGCTGGCCGTGCGCGACCGGCTAGGGGACTTTTGTAAGAATTAAGTTTGTCGCAAGTCCACGGGTTCGTGTTTGCGGCGAAGTTCCGACGCCGGTGCTGAGATCCGAAATATAAAGTCTCGCGGGCTGTCCGACGGGAAATTCAACTCGGCGAAACATATAAATGGTTGTTGAGGCCCAAACGCCGTTGCATCCGGTCAATGTAATATCGCGGGTCACATTCGCGGCCCAACCTGTGAGGCCGCAGTAGGCTTGAGCGTTCAGAGTTTGAGCGGCCTGTGCGGAAAGCGGTCGAACGCTCGATGAGTGGTTGATCACATTGTACTCGAAACCTGTGAGGCCACTCAACGTGGGAACATTCTCGGCGCCCACGCTGTGCGCTCCCGAAATAACGTGCTCAAGGATCGGCGTTCCGCAATCAGCACTAAAAATGGTTTCTCGAAATTGAAACGTCCCAAGATTCGAAGACGAATAAGAGGCGATGATGGGGCTTGTTGTCGGCGTGCAGGTGCTCTTTGCGAAATTGCCCAGCATCTGCCCGATGCCGCGCGCCTCGACTTGAAGTCGAAGGGTTTGGTTCGGACCACGATTTCCTTCAGGATCAATCGGGTAAATCGTGAGAGTGTCTTCGCCAATAAATCCTACGTTCGGCGTATAACTAAAGCCTCTGTCGGCCATTGTATTTGTTGTGTCGATAACAACCTGTCCTGATCTCGGCGGAGTAATTATAACAAAATTAATCTGGGCAGGATTTGTGTCGCTATCCAAAATCGGAAGCGCCACACGTGTCGTTACATTCATCGCAAGCGATGCGGGTGTAGTTTGTGGTACGAGCGCTGGAATTCGATTGGGAGTCCCTGTGTCTCCGGCAGTGTCTCCATCGGATGAAAGCCCTGAGGATGTATTGACGCTTATGGCTTCGAATCCGCTTCCACAGTTTTGAAAGCTAATCACACCTAAAAAGACCGCACCGCCGACCAGGATGTAGTTTCGAACTTGTTGAAATTTAATCATCTTTACATTCTCTAATTGAACCACCAAGTGTGTCAAATTTGAGCATGTGATCGTTCCTCGACTCGACTCATTTTGAGTCATGAGTCGAGACCTGGCGGATAGGGCAGTACCTCATTCTGTTTTCGTTTTGTTTCGTTCTGGTTTTGTTTGCTGCTCTCAGCCATCGGTCTATTTGAGATGGTACCATCTCCATTTTCTGGTAGCTCCTAGCGCATAGAAGTCGGAATTATAGAAAAATTTTAGGCAGCAGGAGCGGATATGAGATCGATGGGCATTTGCTTTCAAAACGTATTGCTTGGAGTACTAGCTTTAATTTTCATAGGCCCCGTCGCCGAAGCGCGAGACCTTTGCAATCTTCCGGACGGCACTTCGGTGTTCATGTACTACCGCCCCAATCCTCGTACAGATATTGGTCCGGCTTACACATGCCGAGAGGTCGTTCGCCTGCGCACCTGCATGAGAGGCGTTCTTTCAGAGGACGCTCCCGAGTGTTTAGACCGAAATTCTGGCGCCTGCCACGCGGGCTGGATTGAACAGCTTCCAGATAGCGAATTCAGATTTCCGACCTGCGCGGACTGACTAGTTTCCGGAAGCGCCCTTCTGGACGGCTTCAAAGTTATGTCCGTCTAGAATCATACAAATGATGTCGTGGGTTTTTTGAACCTTAGCTAGAAAATCCTCTGAAGAGCCGACGATGATCCGCCGAGGGTGCTTGCTCCAAGCATCTTTGATTTTCTGATTTAGCATTAAGGCCTCAGATGTGTCTTCAATCCTCACTTGAGTCAGCTGGTAAGCTTCGGCGCCGGCCGAATCGAGGTGTAGAACCCAATCATAGCGTTTCATCTCAAGTTCAAGAGTGGTTGATAGGCTCGATAGAAACTCGTCGGCTGAGGCCGGAGAGTAAGCGAGGCCATCCAGCGAACCTCGGTCGCAAAGGATCGCTCGAACTTCGCCATTGTGATGACTATTGCGCTGACTTTCGACAGCGGCGATGTTTTCGAGTTCGCGCTGGACATAGTAAATGGCCCGCTGCTGACAGCGTTGGATCAACGGATTTTTTGATCTGGGAAAACCGCCACCATAAAGAATCGTTGCTGCTTCGGGAACTACGATCACGCGTTCAGCCTCTGTGCGTGCGATAAAATCCAAGACAGAGGTCTTTCCGGCTGATGGGCCGCCCGTGAGCGCTATTTTCATTTCACATCCAGTTTTCTTGTTGTGCTACGTTTATCATGTTTGCCGCCGTCGGCGCTACAAAGATGCCGCCGGTGGCGCCGCTAAAACGGGGAGAAAAGAATGCGAATCCGACAGATGGGGTTTTCCTCAAGACTTAAAGCGCATCGCCATCTTCTGACACTTGAAACTTTGCGGTTCATTGTTGAGTTTTTGGAGGATGGCAATGCACGGTTGGCGGCATTAAGATCTGGAATTCCAGAAACCTACGCGGCTCGCCAAGGCCAGTGGCTTAGAAAACTTCCGATCGTAAAAGCGGCCATGGAGACTGAAATCGACAGCAGCGATCTTCGAAAGCTGCGTCGATCTTTAGCGATCATTGATGCAGAGATCGATAACTGTCGTGAGATTTTAGGTATCACCGATCGCTAGGAATCGATTTCGGTTTTAAATCCTCGGCGCGTTGGGGCCTGCCTTTTTGGCCCGGACGAACCGTCCAATGATGACTGCAATTTTTCGAGCACGTTAAAGCGTTCTTTTTTGAGTTTTCGGTAAAGCAGTCATCACACAAAACAGCGGGGCTATCGCAGCGGACACAGAAAATCTGGTGATCAGCCGGTTGTCCACAGTGTGGGCAGGCAGAGAACTTTTGGCTGGCACGGCCGTCGCCGTCGACCGCGATTCGGTGGTCAAAAACAAAACACTCGCCGTTCCAAAGAGAACCCTCGGGCGCTTCGGTTTTTGAGGCAGGAAATTTGTCGATGTAATTTAAAATTCCTCCGTCCAGCTGGAAGACGTTCTCAAATCCGCGCTCCTGCATAGCTAACACGGCTTTTTCGCAACGAATGCCGCCCGTACAAAAGATGTAAGTGGGCTGGGATTTATCCGTCACTGACTTATCGAGCCAATCTGGAAAATCAGAAAATTCCTCGATGTCCGGCGTGAGGGCATTTTGGAATGTGCCAATCGAGGATTCATAGTTGTTTCGCGTGTCGATGATGAGGGCGTTAGGTTCGGCGATCTGGCGGTGCCACTCTTCGGGGCTTAGGTGGGTTGGGCTTCTCAAATCTTTCGGGGCAAGATCCGGCCGATTTAAAGTCACAATTTCTTTTCTAACTTTTACGACGAAATCCAGAAATGGTAATTTTTCGCCAGCTTCGATGAAGCTCGTTTTGACGTTAAAAAACTCAAAACCTGGTTCAAGAGCGGACCCAGCGGCCCTAACAAAGTCTCGAAGCGAAGGGGAGTCACCGGACGCGGTCGCATTCAGTCCCTCGGGACCAAGAATAATCAGGCCCTTCACCCCAGTCCGGCCCGAAATTTCAAGGAGCTTTGCGCGAAGGTCGCGGACGCCTTGATCCGTCAGAGTCGTGAAATGGTAGAACGTTTGAACTTCAGTTCGCGTTTGAGCGCGAGGCACGGGTGGCATCATAGTTCGTCTTTCGTAGCATGCAACGTCACAAATCTCAATGTGACCGATACCCCTCTCCCGGAGTCTGTGCTATCCGTGTCGGATGTCTGAAAGCTCACCCAGTTCCCCGGTAAATCCCCAGGTAAATCCTCAAAAGGACCGCGAGATTCTTCGTCGCCGTACGTTTGCGATCATCTCGCATCCTGACGCCGGGAAAACGACGTTGACCGAGAAGCTTCTCTACAATGGTGGAATTATCCATGAGGCCGGCGAAGTAAAGGGGAAGTCGGGGACCAAAGCGGCCACGTCCGATTGGATGGCGCTTGAGCAGCAGCGAGGAATCTCTATCACATCCTCTGTCATGCAGTTCGAGTACAAAGGGCTTCGAGTGAACCTGCTCGATACGCCGGGGCACAAAGACTTCTCCGAAGATACTTACAGAACGTTGGTTGCAGCCGATTCGGCCGTGATGCTGATCGACGTCGCCAAAGGTGTTGAGGACCGAACCAAGAAACTTTACGAGGTTTGTCGCTACCGAAATATCCCAATTTTCACATTCATCAATAAGTGCGACCGCGAAGGAAAAGCGCCGCTCGAGCTGATTGATGAGATTGAAACGACATTGAAGATGGCCTGCTGGCCTGTGACTTGGCCGGTCGGTGTGGGTGGATTGTTTTTTGGGATCTATCACCGCACGCGCAAGGTCATTTACCCCTACGAAGGGCGTGACAACGATCAAGATACGGCTCCAATTCCTGTGACATCGTTCGATGATCCGAAACTCGCAGAAAGAATCCGACCTGAAGTTTTAGCGGCCTTCAAAGAGGAAATTGAGCTTGTCGACGGGACTCTGGGAGAGTTCAATCATCAGGCGTTTTTAGATGGAAAGATGTCGCCGACGACTTTTGGTTCTGCCAAACAAGATTTTGGTGTCGATCTATTTTTAGATCTTTTCAAAGATTGGGCCCCGGGACCAGCGGCTCGAAAAACGAAAACGGAACACGTGGTAAAGCCGCTGGACGCTGCCTTCACGGGTTTCGTTTTTAAGATGCAAGCCAACATGGATCGAAAGCACCGTGACCGCGTCGCCTTCATTCGTATCTGTAGCGGAAAGTTCGAGCGTGGGATGAAAGTACATCACATGCGCCTGGATCGTGAAGTCAGGCTCGCGTTCTCAAGTCAGTTTTTAGCTCAGGACCGAGAGACGGTCGATGAAGCGTACGCAGGCGATATTGTCGGTGTGAACGACACCGGACTCTTTCAAATCGGCGACTCCATCACGACGGGAAAAAAAGTAGTTTTTGAGGATATACCCAAGTTTCCGCCTGAACTCTTCGCGCGACTTTCCGTCAGCGACGCGATGAAACGACAGAAGCTTCAAAAGGGTGTAAAACAGCTTTCTGAAGAAGGCGCTATTCAGCTCTTTATCGATCCCCATGTGGGTCACCAAGATCCCATTATTGGCGTTGTCGGCGAGCTTCAGTTTGAAGTGTTGATCTACCGACTTGAAGATGAATATGGGCTTGATGTGAAGCTCGTTCGCACACCATTCAAAGTGGCGCGATGGCCAAAGGATAAAAGCGGAAAGCCTTGTGCCGACTTAAAAGGGAACCTTCAAATTTTCCGCGACATGAACGAGAACCCTGTGGTTCTTCTCGAGCAGGAGTGGGATCTCAACTGGGCCAAGAAGGAAAATCCAGACGTCGAATTTGCGTCGAGTATAAATACGGTCCGCGATCAGTATCAGCTTTAAGCCACGTTGGCGTTGTCGACGGTTGCAAGGTGCCGAATGTAGTCGAGGAAAGATCGACTGCAGTCGGTAATCTGAATTCCATAGGATCTCTGATCGACGTCGCTTCGTACAATCTCACCATGGACAGAAGTTTCAGTGGTGTCAGAAACCGGAATCGTGACAGTGATTTCACCCGCCGTTGGAAGTGGGGCTTGGCTGGGAAGAAGTTCCAACCGAATACCATTTTCCGAAATATCAAGAATCCGTCCATTTCGGATACTCATGCCGTTCCCGTCGGACCGAACGGCGATCGATGTTGGAAGATCGACGGAAAATCGTCGCGACCGGCGCTTTTTGATTCTAGGATCAGTTTGAAAGACCCAAAGATAGTCGTCGGTGGTTGGGTATTGGGCCGCGACACGGGCGCGGATATCAGCCGGCGCCTCAATCATGATTTCAGTTTTTTTCATGAATAGCTCTTCAAGGACACTCACCGATTTGATTGAGTACATTCCGTTGGTCAACTTTTCGGTGGGATATTCGAAGGTCTTATCCGTCAGCGCATCACTCAAAATTAATTTTGTGAGCGGCCGAATTGCGATGAATTTTTTTGCGTTCGATTCGAGTGTTTTTTCAAAGTCCTCGATGCTCACAGTGAGAGGAACGTTCAAGTCGCCGCCCAAGGAAGCAACGGGGCGGGGTTTGTCGCCGCCGATCGGTTTAAAGCCGAAAAGTGAATTGTAGTATTGAACGACGCCCGGCTGAGCCATTGTCACGATGTTCTGAACGTCCATAAAGTTCTTTGAAAACTGGTAGGCAAAGCTCATCAATTCGTAAAACAGACTGCTGGCCGGAGCGAGGTACTTGGGATTAATGGCAAGGCTTGCGATTTCAGAAAAGGCACTGTGTCCGACGGCAAAGTGAGAGTTCTTTTCTTCCTCGCTGAGAATTTCAGACATAAAAAATCCGAACGGATTTCGCGTCAAAAGAGTGAGGGTGCCAATGACTGATTCTCCCGATCGCGCGATAACGACAACCGAGTTGCCGGCCATGATCTGAGGTAAAATTCGAAGTTCAGATTTGTGCGTGAACGGAATCCCGCGGCGTTGGTAAGATTCGTAGACAAGCTTGGCCGCACCAATGAAATCGTCTTGCGACCTCGCAATCGAGATCTTAAGCGCGTCGGGACGCGGCAGTTGACCGTCGATACTTCGCAAAATGGCCGCTTCGCGGTTGGGAAGAAGAAACCTAAGCATGTGTTAACATCGGCTTTTTGTGAACAAGTCTAGAGGTCTAGTCTCTAGTTTGCGGTCAGCGTGATTTTGACGGGCCAATGTTCAAAAATCCACTCGGAAAGGCCAATGATTTGCGAGTCCCGTCCCACTGCGAGACACCCAGCTGTCCAGTTCTTCGACAGCGAAGCCTTCGGAACGCACGTCATAAAGCGCAGAGGTCCATGAATGCCAATCGCGCTGCCAGTGCGACCTTTGGCGATGTCTTCGGTGTTTGGGTACCCCAGTGGAATGAAAATTCCAAAATGTCGTGAATGCCTTGGGTGACCTAACCAATAAGTTCCAAGTGGAGACTTTCGATTTCCCGCTTTTGTTTTACCAAGACCATGAGTTCCGATCGAAACACGCATCGCAAAGGCCGCTTGGTTCTCATAACAAGCGACGAGACCCGTCAAGGAGGGGCGGTAGATGAGTTCCTTAGTTTTTCCGTCGCAGATATTCGAAGGAAGTTCTGAGAGCGCAATTTCTGTGGGCTCTATTTGGTCTGCCTTTAAGTAGCAATCCTCGTCAGTCATAATTAGCGCATGTTTGTAGGCTGAACGTGCGGCGGCTCGAGCGCGAGCAGAAAGTTTAATCGGTCCCTTTGAGAGCGGATCTACTGCGGCCATGGCAGGTGCCATGGCCAAAAGAAAAACGCCCAAAATAAATGTACCCAAAAGAAATGTACTAGATGGCAAAGAAAAACGTGCCGGACTCATAAACGACTCCTGGCCGCAGGACGAAGAAAATTTTCGACCTAGGGGCGCACGACGCACGTATAGTTTTTTGAGCCCAGAGTCAATGCAGCGCCTCGAGCGCTTGAACCGATGTAATTTTGGATTCGGTAGACACTGATGACAACAGGACCAAGAGTGGAATCACAGTGCGGACCACCGACATCAAAAGTGTGGGTGTCAAACGCGCCCGTCATGCTCTGGGACGGCAGGCTTTGAGATTCACAAACACCAAAGGTCTTTGATGAAACCAGGGCCCGAACCGGTTGGCCGTACGGAGTTACTTCGAGATTGAGAGACGCCAAAATAGAAGCGCCGTCGGATGACTCCAGGCAAGAGAGCCTGAGGCGTTCGGGTGCCGTCGGTTCGTCGACGTATTGACCTGCATTTTCAAAGGCGCGGTGATTCGTTTCTGCCAAAGCGAGAGTCGCCGTAACAAGAGATAGCGCCAAAATTAAAAGCGAAAGGCCAACGGCTTCCATCGAAATTTTTCGAAACATAAGTCCTCCAGGGTTCGAACGAAAAGTTAAGAAGCGAAGTCCAGGCCAAAAGCCCGAGGCATCAGAACCGATAAGTTCGCCCTGAACAGCAATCTCGTGAATCCCTCGGCGAATTTACCGAAATGTCTTCAGACTGGTGACAGGCTGGTACGACAAAGTTACAGTGCCTGCATGTTTGATTCATTGAGTGAAAAGCTTCTCGGAAGCCTAAAAAAGCTGCGCGGCCAATCCAAGATTACTGAAGAGAACGTTCAAGACGCGATTCGAGAAATTCGAATGAGCCTCTTGGAAGCGGATGTAAATTTCAAGGTTGTCAAAAAATTCATCGATAGCGTTCGGGCAAAGGCCCTGGGCGCTGAGGTTTTAAACGGAGTTTCTCCGGGACAACAATTTGTCAAAATCGTCCATGAAGAACTGATTGCGGTTCTGGGGGGCGACGCGGTCGAGCTTGATTTGAAAGCTTCTGAGGGACGCCCGGCCGTTGTCATGATGGTCGGACTGCAAGGGGCCGGCAAAACGACGACGTCAGCTAAGCTCGCGCTATTTATTCGCCAAAAGTACAAGAAAAAACCCGGCCTCATTCCGGCGGATGTTTATCGCCCCGCTGCGATCGATCAGTTGAAGACCCTTGGGACACAGCTGGGAATTCCTGTTTTTCCCTCTGAGATCAACGACAAACCCGAGCAAATTCTTGAAAAAGCCTACGCATGGGCCCGTGAGAATATGGTCGAAGTCATGATTCTCGATACAGCCGGTCGATCGCAGATTGACGACCAGTTGATGGACGAGCTGGGACGACTTCAAGCTTTGGCTCGAAAGACGTCGGAGGTTCGCGAGATTCTTTTGGTCGCCGATGCCATGTTGGGACAGCAGTCAGTTTCTGTCGCCGAAGGTTTTCACGCCAAGCTTGGTCTTACTGGCCTTGTGCTCACGAAAGTCGACGGAGACGCGCGTGGTGGTGCGGCTCTTTCGATTCGTGAATCAACAGGGATTCCGGTCAAATTTTTGGGCGTCGGTGAAAAGACGGATGCGCTTGAAGTTTTTCATCCCGATCGTCTCGCGTCGCGAATTCTTGATATGGGCGATGTTCTCTCGTTGGTCGAAAAAGCCCAAGAGCTTGTTGACGAAAAAACAGCGATGGCGTCGGCCAAAAAAATCGCCACGAAGCAGTTTACGGTTGAAGACTTTTTGGCACAGCTTCAGATGATGAAAAAAATGGGCGGGCTTGAGGGAATCCTCGGAATGCTGCCTGGTATGGGGCAGGCCATGAAACAGCTCAAAGATCAGGCAAAGCCCGACGACGAAATGAAGCGAATTGAAGCTATTATTCGCTCGATGACCAAAGCCGAGCGCCACGATCACCGGATTTTGAATGGATCACGCCGAGCCCGAATCGCGAAAGGGTCTGGCACCCAGGTTTCTGAGGTGAATAAATTCATAAAGAGCTTCGAACAAAGCCAAAAAGCCATGCAGCAGATGATGAAGATGGGAATGGGGGGCATGGGCGGAATGTTCGGCGGTGGTAAAAAAGGTGGCCCTCCGGGCGGATTCCCCGGTGGTTTTCCGGGCGGCGGCGGTGCCGGCAGAGGTCGGTTCCCATTTTAAACGGACTTAGGAACGGTAATTGAACTTGCCAAGTCCGCACGTTGAAAGTATCCGTTTCGTAACTAATTTCCGCCCATGAAAGTCGAAAGACTGTAGGCGGCCTGGCAATGCCGGGGAATGGAGTTTTCGTGGTAGTTATTCGTCTTGCCCGTGGTGGCTCAAAAAAACGTCCTAAATACAGAATTACGGTCGCTGACTCGCGTCAGTGGGTAAAAGGTAAGTTTCTCGAGGTTATCGGAAACTTCAATCCCGCTCCTCGCGGTGCCGAGCAAAAGCTCGTTATCGACCTAGCTAAAGCGAATGCTTGGATTCAAAAAGGGGCCCAGCCCACCGAGCGCGTTAAATCTCTTTTGCGCATGGCCAACAAACCACAAGCATAGTTCAATTAAGGCCAGGAGGGTTTTATGGCTTCTGATTTTTCCAATCTCCGCGATCTCATCGAGTTTATGTCGAAAGCACTTGTCGACTTTCCCGATGATGTTGACGTGAAGGAAGTTGTTCACGAACAGACGACAAAGTTCGAGCTTCGCGTGAACAAACAAGATCTCGGCAAAGTGATCGGAAAACAAGGTCGCACAGCCCGCTCGCTTCGGACAATTTTGATGGCAGCCAGTACTAAGCTCGATCGCCGCTCTGTTCTCGATATCATCGAGTAGAGTTTTTCTCGGATCGTGTTTTATAGGTCAAATGGGGGGCAAGCTGACGGCTTGCCCTTTTTAATTTTCGAACTGCAGGCAAGGGACAATACATGGCAAACACGAAAGCCAAAAATAAAACTAGTCCAACGACAAAACCAGAAGCGAGCGACCGCGCGCCGAGTAACTCATCCGACGGATCGGTCGACGAGAACTTCCGAGTCGTCGGTCGTGTTAAAGACGCTCACGGTCTCAAGGGTGAACTTTGGGTTGTGCTTTTCGCAGGCCAAGCTGATTGGCTTCAAAGCATGAAAGACGAGGGCCTGTTCCGATTGTCAAAAAAGGAATCTTTGGCGGGTTTAGAGATCTCGGATCTCAAATCATTTTCTTTAAAAGGGGCGCGGGCTCACAAAAATGGAGTCATTCTTCAATCGACGGAAATCAAAGATCGAACAGCGGCCGAAGGGTTCAAAGGCTTTTTTCTTACGATCCCGGAATCGTTCCTCATCGCGGAAGACGGGGAATCATATTTTTTGAGCGAGATCGAGGGATTTGGTGTTCTTGAAGACAAACGAGAGATTGGAGCCATCGTAGGCTTTTCTCACAACGGCGCTCAAGATCTACTTCAAGTGTCGCTGGTTAAGGGAACTCGCAGTGGCGTCAAAGCCAAGGACATTATCGAAATTCCATTTGTTGAAGAGTTCGTCGTTGAAGTGGATGACGAGGGAAAAGTTATTCACGTCGAACTGCCAGAGGGTCTGATTGAGGTTCAGTTGGGTCTTGATAAAAAAGAAGAGCCCGACGACGAAAGCTCGGACGGTGATAAGGACGGCGACACTGATGACGATGCCGCTGACGATTCAGAAAACGATTCAGAAGATGATTCAGAGGACGGCTCCGAAGACGATGAGGATGAATCAGACGACGAGACCGAAAAGGATTCTGAGTCGGGTGCGCGGAGACTGCATTAGGTCGTGAAGATTCAAGTGGTCACACTTTTTCCCGATGTCCTTCGCCAGTCGCTCTCTTACGGAGTGATCGGACAGGCATTGAAAGAAGAGAAGTGGGCTCTTGAAACTATCAACCCGCGCGAATTCACAAACGACAACCATCACACGGTCGACGATCGGGTCTTTGGCGGAAGCGATGGGATGTTGATGCTGGCAGAACCGCTGGCGTTGGCCGTGGAAAAACTTAAAGAGTCTGCAACAGTATCGGCAACAGCGGTATCGGAAAAATCGGTACAGAGCCTGCCATCGCCACGGGTTGTCCATCTCTCTCCTCGAGGCCGAAAGTTCACAGATTCTGTGGCTCGCGAGTGGGCTCGCGAGTGGCTCACCGACCAACGTTCGCTACTTTTGGTCGCAACGAGGTACGCCGGTGCGGACGCTAGATTCATTGAAAGTTTTTGTGATGATGAAATTTCCATCGGAGACTTTGTCGTTAGCGGTGGGGATGGACCTGCAGCCCTTGTGATTGACGCCGTACTCAGACATCTTCCGGGCATTCTGGGGAATGAAAAGTCGGCCATGAATGACAGTTTTTCGGATTTAATTTTTGAAAGCGCTCAGTACACAAGACCTCGTCAGTGGCGAAATGTAGATGTCCCAAACATCCTATTGGGAGGAGATCCGGCTTTAATTTCTGACTGGCAATTCCTGGAAGCACTTCATAAGACGATTGTACGAAGACCAGATATTGTTCGAGAGGCCCAAGAAGACTTTCGAAAAAAGTTAGAGGCGCGCCTTTTAGAGATTTCTCAGCGTGTCGAGCGAGAGACCCGAATGCGCGTGGGTAGGTCCGATCAGAATGCAAGATCGCTGGCGCTGATCGATCTTCAAACACAGCTCAATGTAACAAAAGAAGCCTGGGAAAATCTAAAATCGAGTGGCTTTGGCATCGTCCGAGGTAAAGCGTGAAAATAGCGCTGGGTCTTGTTCATTATCCGATTCACGACCGTCACGGAAAAGTCGTAGCGACCAATGTGACCAATCTCGATGTTCACGATATCGCCCGAGCGTCTCGCGTCTTCGGGATTTCAAAGTACTACATTATTCATCCGATGCCAGATCAGCGCTCGTTCGTCGCTCGCATGCTTGATCATTGGCGGACCGGAGATGGCGCTCAATATAATCCCATGCGAAAGACCGCACTCACAATGGTCGACACGGCCGAATCGCTTGAAGCGGCCATTGCGGACTGGAATCGGATCGAGGAACGAAACGACCGCCCCCTCATTGTCTCGACACATGCCCGGGCACTGGATGGCGTACCTATGATCACATACCGGGATATGAGGGCGAGAATCGAGGCTGCGGGCCCGGAGGAAAGGCTCTTTTTGATCTTCGGGACGGGGTTTGGCCTCACGAACGAATTTATGAGGGGCTGCGACCTTCTTTTGGAGCCTGTTCGAGGCGCTCCTCCCGACGATTATCGCCATCTTTCCGTGCGATCTGCGGTTAGCATCATTCTTGACCGTTTGCGCGGGGCATGGTAGCTTCAGCCCCTCACAGTAAAAGAAGACCAGGCGGTAGTAGAATGGCAAAAAAAGCAGCAGCTAAAAAGTCTCCCAAAGCCGGCGCAAAAGCAGCGTCAAAATCGAAGTCCGCAGCAAAGTCTTCAGCGAAATCTGAGACTGCGAAAACTCCAAAGAAAGCGAAAGCTGCGAAGCCTGTTGGTGAAACAGATTTGGTTCGTCGTGTGAGCGCAAAAAAGACCGCGGTTAATTCTAAAGTCGGCGACTTCGGAGCTGGCGACACAGTCGGCGTCTACGTGAAAGTTCGCGAAGGCGACAAAGAGCGCGTTCAGCTGTACAAAGGTGTTTGCATTAAAATTCAAGGTGAAGGCGCGACTCGCACGTTCACTGTTCGAAAAATTTCTGCCGGCGTGGGCGTTGAAAGAACATTTCCCTTCCGCAGTCCCTCGGTCGACCGAGTTGAAGTTATCGCTCGCGGAAAAGTTCGTCGCGCGAAACTCTACTTCCTGCGAGACCTCAAAGGAAAAGCAGCTCGTTTGACGACAGAAATGGTCGGTCTTGTGGACTCGTCGATTCCTGTTGAAACGGCTGAAACAGCACCTGTTGCGGAGTAATTCGTGGCTTGAGGTCCGAGCCAAGCGGGCCGGGTGAAAGTAAATGAGCCGATCCCTAGGGATCGGTTTTTTTACGTCTTAATTTTTTGGAGACTTCAGGTTTTGGCTCCTGATTGGGCGCGTAATTGCGTGCCGTGGATCAAATCCCATCGCAGACTTTGCGCAATGAAAAGCACCTCGGATTCACCAGCGTTTGAAGTTTTCGATTGGCAAGCCCTCGGACCCGAACCTGTCATTGGCGTGGACGAAGTTGGTCGCGGCTGCCTGGCGGGCCCGGTTTATGCGGCAGCAGCCATCGTACCGCGAGACCAGGTAGCGGCCCTTCTACAAATGGGTGTGACGGACTCAAAACTTCTCTCCAGCACAAAACGCGAAAAACTTGCGATCGAAATTAGAGCTAGATGTCATGTCGCTCTTGGTTTCGCGACCGCTGAAGAAATTGACGAGATCAATATTCTGCAGGCCAGTTTTCTTGCCATGCGACGCGCATTGATTGGCCTAGATGACCAATGGGTATCGGCAGGCATTGGTGCGAGGTTCGGACCAACCACGGCGCATTTTTTGGTTGATGGCCATATGAAGATTCCCATGCTGCGTTCGCCGGTTGCATGTTCTCACTGGAGTGACGTCCCGCAGACGACGTTAATCAAAGGTGATTTGCGCGCGCTTCCGATTGCAGCGGCCTCGATCGTCGCGAAAGTGACAAGAGACCAGTGGATGACGGAAGCCGCTTTGGAGTATCCAGGCTATGGCTTCGAAAAACACAAAGGGTACGCGGCCCCCATTCATAGAAAAGCCATCGAAGAGCAGGGTCCTACAAGAATCCATCGAAAAACATTTGGTGGGGTTCGCGAATTTCTCGGACGATGAAACGGGCGCGTCGCCAAATTCTGCAATCGTAAAAATGAGCCGCGGATCTGCGAACGAGGCGAGCGCTAGAGAGTGGCTAAAGAGGCGAGGGGACCATGTTCTGCTTTGCCGGTTTGATACTCCGTTTGCTGAGGTCGACATACTGGCACTGCGGCCTTCGGGTTGCCTTCTACTTTGTGAAGTGAAGTCGAGTTTCTGGCCCGACGGAGCGGCCCTGGGGCTTGGGCCGAGACAACGTCTTCGACTCTCGCGAGCAGCGGCATGGATTTCCAGTGAGACAAATCGCGATGTTGAAATCGTACTTTTGGGCCCGTCGACACAGAGCGGCCATTTTGACGAAGTCCCGATCTTTTGACAGACGCCGGTGAATGAGGGCTAAACTGTCAGGATGCAGATCGCGCCGAAAACAAATCCCAAATTCGTTACAAACCCGACTCGTAAGGGTCTCCTTTTGAAATCAAAAGTAACCCGGTTGATGGTAGGCCTTTCGATGATGGCCGCAGTGTCTGGTGTGAGCGCTCCGGAGCAGGCCTCTGCGGAACCGATGCGAGATTTTGTAATGAGCGCAAGCTATGGCGTTCTTGCTGGGACGCTTGTGGGTGCGGCGACGTTGGCGTTCTCTGATAAGCCTGGCGACAATTTGAACAAGGTGGCCCGCGGCGCTTCGCTGGGTCTTTATGCGGGCATCTTGCTTGGACTTTATGTCGTCTACGGGGTTCCGAACCAAGAAGAAGCTGCGATCCGTGATCAATTGGGTGAGGCGAAGCCGTCAGATCGTCCGGCCTATGAGCCTCCAAGACTTTTGGTGGCGCCACTACTCTCAGACCGCGGAACGCTTCACGGTGGGGAAGTTTCCTACCAAGTTTTGCGATTTTAGCTCGACCCGCCGAAGTTGTACTCAAACGAAAATTTGTAACGAGGCGCCTGCTCCGTAAGGATGCTGGTGATTTCGACTCGGATACCCCAGCAGTCGCCGGGTGGTTTTATCGTGGCGATGGCAGCCCAACTTTTCAACTTAAGACTTAGTGGTGAGTAAGTGACGGGAAGAAAATTGATGTCTCCCGAAAGCGTCGCGTAGCGGTGAATAAAGCCCAGACCGAAGCCGATGTTTTCTTCTCGGGCTGGATAGGCCTCGGCGACATTTTCGGTGATGAGGAAGTTTTGAGAGAAACTGACCTGCAGAAAGTTTCCTCGATCATCGATTCCCCGCACTCGAGACGACGTATTGAAAACGCGGTGAAGGGGAAAGTACCTAACGGAGGTATTGGAATCAAAATTTTGAAAACGAGCGTCTATGATTGTGAAGATATCTGAAAAGTTAGAATTTACGTCGCGGTTGGGTCGGTCAAATTCGTAGCTTGTTCCATTTTTAATCGAAAGAATTTGTCGATAGATCGCCCGATCTTCGTCCCAGGATTTTTTTATCAATCTGTTCGTCACAAGCATCGACACGATATTTCGCTGAGTGATGCGGTCTTCGTAATCGAACTGAAGACCTTTCGTGGAATAAAAGTCAGAATTTGAAACGGGCTGTCCATCGATAAAGATCGGAGCCGAAGCATTGTCGCTGAAAAACGGCGACTGAGTTTGTTGAATCCAAGGGATGCCTGAGATTGAAATTTCCGGTTCAATCTCGTGTTTGATTCTTTCGGGTCGCGCGATGCGCGTGGGCTTTTGTAGGGCCTGAAAGATACCCGTGCTGGCCGATTCACTCTCTTCATAAGCTGCCGGAATTCGCGCGTCTGGCTCTCGCTCATAGCCGTCGGCGGTTTCAAGTGTTTCAGAATCTGATTCGTAAATACGAGACATTTGCGTTCTTAGCGCCAATCGACCTCGAAGATATTGTCTGGTGGGAAGAGTGTCGAACGAGCTTCCGTCGGGCGTCGTTACGTTGAAAGAGTACTGCGTGTGGCGGAATTGAACGGTCGGCAAAATATCCAAAAATTTGCCGATGCGAAAAGGTGCCGAGAGTTCCGGACGAAGATCTAAACGCTGACCTGTTCTGATTAAATCAGTTCCAGGTTCAAAGGTTCCGCTGCCAGCGCCGCCCGCACCACGCGTGCGATCAATATCTTTTGGCGCCAGCGGATTTCCGGTCAATGTGACATCGTCAAACGCAATGTCTTCTCGCGAGAAATTCACGTAGTTGAAATCCCATTTGAAAAAAACACGAGAATCAAAAAGACTGCGATCAATGCCGGACTGCTTTAACTCCGGGAACCGGTGCACGCTGTCGGAGTTACCCTCGAGGGGGTCTTTTTTGAGCTGGTTGACGTAGTAAGCGACTTCGACACTGGAATGTAATCTCTCGGTGTTTTTGGTAAGAGAAAGTCGATTTTCCAGTGCGGGCTCGCCAAGTCCGGCCATGTCCTCCGGGAAATCTCGTGTGTACCTGAGGTCGGAGACAAGAGCGAGACGGGCTCGGTTGATGAAACCGCCAGGTAAAGAATAGATGTGATTGTGGTTCAAGAACCAACGTCCCGAACGCTCGTCGCCGGGGCGGTTTGGAAGTCCAGTGTCTTGGCTAAAGATTGAGTCTTTAAAAAATCCGCCCAAATTGAGTTCGCCTTGGCTTTCTTCATTGAGCACGTAGCGATAGTTGATGAGACCTTTGAAACCTCGCTTGGTGTAGTACTTCGGCGTGAATGTCATGTCTTGACTGCGTGATATGGCCCAAAAAAATGGAATTCCGAACGCGAACCCTTCGACGTCTAATTCGTAAGAGGGAAATAAAATTCCAGATTGGCGTTCGCTTTTAAGAGGAACAATGAGGTAGGGGAGCCAGAAAAAAGGAACTCCTCCAAGAAAAAAAGTAGCGCTCTTGATATGTGCGTAGGCACCGATCTCGGCGTCAATTTGTCGCCCTGAAAAGCTCCAAGCGGGCGGGCAGGTGGTGCAGGCCGTGTAGGACGCTTGCTCGGCCTCGTACTTGTCGATACCGACTTTGCGTAAGACTTTGCCTTGGAACATAACTTGTCCCGATTTGACGAAGCCGTCGAAGATAAGTCCTGTGTTGTCCTCGTAGGAAAGTTCGGCCCGCGAACCCTCGACGTAGGCGCTGGGTGAAGCGATGACGATATTGCCTTCGGCGTTGATAATGCCGCGGCCCTTGTCCATGGTGGCCCGATCCGCTCGCAAGCTCTGACCGTCGAACGTCATCTGCACATCACCGACCAGCTCCACGGTTTGTTTTTCCGAATCGCCGAACATGGAGGCGGCCGAAATTAAAACCGGGCTACCGCGTTTTGTGAGAATGCGAGTGCTCGATGCAGCCTCTGCTTTCGGCGCTGACAAAAAAATCGACATCACTGTGATTGAGAACAAGACAAGACTCAAACGCGCGCAAAAGCCCACTGTCTTTCGCAGCATTGAGCAAAATAAGGGCATTTGTGAATCAATCGCACGAACGCGAAGCATAGCGAAAGCCTAGCGAGAGGAACTAAGCCGTGTCATTTTGTTTTCATCGTAGAGACGCCGTCCCAATCCGCAGGTGGGGCTTCTTCCAAATAAATCTGGCACCTTTCGATGTAGAGCTGCGTGCACTCGTCGTCAGGTTTAAGGTTCAAAGCCCGAGTGAACGCATTGATGGCTTCATCGAAGCGTCGTTCGTGGAAAAGTTTAAACCCTGCCTCGAAATCAGGAAGAATAGCGACAATCTCTGGGGTGGGCGCAAGGGGGCCGGGGGCCCTTGTTCCAAGGAGTTCGAAGATTCGAACAGGCTGAAGCTTTCCTTTGACACGCACCCAGTCTACTTCGCGGGTAAGAAAGGATTTCGAGATCCGGCTTTGCGTGAATTCGCTCACGATAATTCGTGTCCCGTACTCCTTGTTGATGCCCTCTAGGCGTGATCCCAGATTCACAGAGTCACCCATGACAGTGTAGCTTCTGACAGTGTTGGAGCCCATGTTTCCAACGCTCATATCTCCGGTATTGAGACCAATGCCGATATCGATTGTTGGAAGACCTTTTGCGGCATACTCGTCTTGAAGATTTTTAAGTTTTTTCAGCATCAAAAGCGCGCACTCGGCTGCTTTTTCGGCGTGATTGTCGAAATGGATCGGCGCACCCCAGAAAGCCATGATCGCGTCACCCATGTACTTATCAAGAGTACCTTTAGTTTCAAAAACGAGATCCGTCATTGGCGTAAGATAGCTATTGAGAAGATTCGAAAGTGCACGTGGATCCAGTTTTTCAGAAATTGTGGTGAAACCACGAACGTCTGAAAACATAACCGTGAGCTCCATCTTTTTTCCGCCGAGCTCGATGTTGCTTGGGTCTCTTAGAATCTCTTCGACCACGGCCGGCGACACGTACTTCGCAAATGTTCCCTTGAGAGCGCGTTTATTTTTCTCTTCGGTGAAGTATTTGTAAGACGTAATGCCGACAAACAAAATGGCAACTGTGATGAAGGGAAGGGATGAGTTCATGACAAAGCCGCCTGCAAACAGAACATACTGATCAAGAGCGTAAACGCCAGCCAGCGAGAAGATCGTTGTTAATAAACCGGCAATGGAGCCCATGAATGTAAGCGCAGCCGAAAGCGCGAGGCCGCCGACCAAAAGAACGAGCCACATACCTTGAGCTTCCATTGGATGAATTCGCAAAAATCCAGGTCTTGAAAATGCGGCCACATCGTTTCGTGACTTCGCTTCTTCGGTGAGAAGATTCGAGAGCACGTTCGCGTGAGTTTCGACTCCGGGATAATTTTCTTCAAACGGTGTTTGGCGCAAGTCGTAGACACCGATGGACGTTGCGCCGACCAAGAGAAGTTTGTCTTTTAGAAATTGATTTTTTGGCACGCGGCGAGTGTTTGTTCCTTTTTGACCGGTTGTGGGGTCCGTCGCTCGCTGAGAGACAACAAGATCGGCGTCTTGAGAGAGAAGCGATGAAGCACTGATGTACTCGAACATCTGCTGGGGCCCGGCGTAGTTTATGAGTAGAAGTCCCTTGGCGTCGACTGGGGCCTTGAACTGTACGGATCCGTCGGGCTTTAAGAATTCAAGCGATGTGACGGACTTTCTTCTTGAGCCAGCTCTTGTCGGGTCTTTGTCGAGAGTGAAGCGAGCGTCGAGTTTTCTATCGAGGAGAAATGTTTTTAGAGCTAATGACGGGACATACACATGTCCGCGTCGAGCAATAAGACGAGAGCGCCGAACCGTGCCGTCGCGGTCAAGAGCCGCGTTAAAATAGCCCGTGTGTTTTGTGGTGGCGGCCACTTCGGGAACGCTGATCCAAGACTTTTCAAAAACCTCGATCGGATTTCGAAACGCGGCCTGACGCCAGCGCTGGATCGCAGCGGCGAGAGTTTCAAGTGGCTTTTGATCTTTCGCCAGGTAGGCCTCCCAAGCAGGTTCTAAACCCTGCTCGAGCCAAGCAGCATCCAGCGTTTCTGGTGGTTGGTCGCTGCCACTGTAGAGTTTCGCTTTGTCCAGCAGCTCGTCGTCGCCTGTCAAAAACCGTTGGCAGTAGGCTGTTGTCGTGCGCGAAAGAATCAGCCTTATGTCCGCTATTTGCTGAGGTGCTAATGACCGTAGGACCGTCGAAAAAATTTGAAGAATCATGGGGCGATTGGCAAAATTCGCAAGCTCCGGCTCGGAACTTAAAAGATCAAATAAACTTTGTTCATCACCGATATTGGCCCAGACGAAAAGAATCGGCACAAGATGCCCGGGAAGATTGACCTCGATATTTTTCAGCGCTTCGAGGACAGTTTCGCGAACGGCGGAGTTACTTTCGAACCACTGCGAGGCTTTTTCGATTTCAAGTCCAGTGATGTGACTTGAGACACGATCGATGAGGACAGATGGAGGGCGATCCACACCTTCGGTCTTTCGCGTGAGATCATTGACCTGTAGATAAATTTCTTCTTTGTCCCAGTATTTTTTTTCGAAGGTACGGTCGTACTGCGCATCGAGACAGTCATCTCGCAGTGGATTTAATCTGACACCGACATCGTAAGACTCGTTATCGTAGTAGGTTCCCATGACGACGGCATCTTGATAAAGCCCAACCGTGCCAGCCAGTTTTTTATCAGAATTTCCGGCCTGAATTTCACGATCAATCAGTTCGTCGACTTCGGGGGGAAGCGGCTGTTTTTTAGAGATTTTTGAGAGATTCAATTTGAGGGCCGAGAGCGTGCGAAGTGATGACGTCTGGTCGGCCTCGGAAAAAACCACGTCGAACGCAACGACTTTGGCCCCAGCGTCGACCGCGTTTTCAATGAGCCGTCCGATTTTTTCACGCGGCCATGGCCAGCGACCTTCACGTTCGATCGACGCATCATCAATGGCGAGAATGGCGACGCGGTCACTTCCCGGCTTTTCGCCGCGATTCAGAAAACGAAAGTCGATTGTTTTCCGGTGAATCTCGTCAAAAATTCCGACCAACGAACGTCCGTCAATATCGCGCAAGGATTGCTGGCTCGCATAGAACTGAACCGAGAGCCAAGTCATGAGACTTGTGATCAGAACTCCAATGGTCATCGGAGACGATAAAAATGAGAACCGCTTGAGTGCGGACTTAAGCATTGTCGACCATCTTTCGCGCGTTTCGTAAATCCTAACGCTCGACCACGACGACCGTCGAGCCTGACGATTGAAATCTGGTCCTGGACAGGGCTGCCGAAGACAGAAAATCTGGATCATTATAATTTCATGAAAGCTCATTTTAGAAAGATAAATGTCGGCGCAAAAGAAGTTCTCCTCGTGCACTTGGATGGGAAGATCGATATCGAATCTTGCGATTTATTTCGTCAAGCCTGCCGAGGACCGCTGGGAGGGCGGCCGGTGCTTTTTAACCTTCAGACGCTTTCTTGTATCGGGTCCAACGGCCTGCGTCTGTTTCTGGAGGCGATGAATGATCTATCGAAATCTTCGGGAAGCGACGTACGATTTTGCGCCGTTCGAAGCGACTTCACGCATGTTCTTGAGGCGACACCGCTGGGGCGCCGGCCACGTTTTGAGTCCGAAGCCGACGCGCTGAGGTCCTACCATTTTGATCAAAAAGACTATCGATCGTTAGACGGTTGAATTCCAAAAGCTCGCATTTCGAGATCAGACAAAATCATGTCGAGCTTCTTTATTTTTTCAGCGCGCGCGTCGCGATCTTCTGTAAAGCCAATTCGTCCCAAAGCCTCGTCGTTGAATCGAACACGGTCGACCGTACGGTTGTCAGCCAGTCGCTGCGAAAGTTCGCCGTTAATTTTTTCCAAGGCTTCATTTTGGGATTCCAGCATCTGTAGGCGAATGCTGCTCTCTTGCCAGATATCGCGAAGACTCTTTAGCTGAGCTTCAGCACGGGTGCGCATTTCGTCGGACGCAATGCGAGCCTGATCCGCCTCTTCGCGAAGTTTTCGTGCTGACTCAACCGACGCACGAAGGGTCGAGCATTCGGCCGCAACGTCGTCCAGAGACCGACGAAGGCGCTCGGTCTCTGAATTGAGTCGTGCTTCAAGCTCTTCGGCGCGGCGCTCGAAGAAAACACGCTCATTGTTGGCTCTTGCGCTTTCATGCGTGGCCTGATCGAGAACCGAAACTCTCTCCTGAGCGCGCGCAAGTTCCGCATTGATGCGAAGATTGTCGGCTTCTGTTTGCGAAATTCGCTTTTCGTACTGTTCGACCAGACGGGCGCGATCGCGTTCCGCGGTCGTCATGCGTCGGTCACTCTCGGCGTTTCTGTGGGAGAGTTCGTCGCGGAGGTTTGAAACCACGCTCGACAGCCGTGCAACTTCTGCAGCTAGCTCAAGATTTTTGGATTCCAGCGTTTTTACTTTTTCGTCGCGAGCTAAGAATCCAGGTTTCACCCATCGCTTAACGCGGCGGCGGTAGGCCCAGGCGCGAGAACTCGACACCTGGAGTTCTCGATTTCGGCTACTGAGTTCGCCGGATTCAATTCTGGCGAGTTCAAGTTCCTCGTTGGTGCGGGCCAAGCGCAGTTCAATAGCGGCCTGCTTTTCGGAAACCGCTTTATCTTTTTCTCGCAGTATTTCGATCTGAGATTGAACCGTTCGGCGCATCATCTCGGCTTCATTCACCCGATCCTGAAGTTCGATGATCTGACCTTCGAGTTGACCATTTCGACGAATGTGAACTTTTAAGCGGCTCGATAGATCGTCCGCGTGATCAATTAAAGTTTCGACTGTGGCCGAGTGCATGATTCGCACAGGAACGTCAGCCATTCGAGGGGGCGGCGGAACATCGTTCGGAAGCGGAATCGATAGGGCGCGGTCGGTAAGGACTGCTGGCGATTCTGGCAAGGGAACAGTATCAATTTCCGACATGGGCCTCCTCTTCATCCTTGAAGAGCATCAAGAAAACGAACCAAACACTTTCTTATAGTCTCAAGTCGAGTCACCTTCCGTCAAATTTCAGGACCCCCGAGACCAAAGGACCCGGCCCATGGTCCAGCTCGCTTTAGGATTTCCCCATCAAAGGTCAAGGGCCAGGCCTGATTGTCCGAAAAGTCCAGTATGGGTGAGCCTGCAATCAAAGGAAGCATCGTCAAACTGGCTGAGAAAGCGACGCAAGAAGATGTCGTGAGTGCCATGACGTCACAAATGCGCCAGGCCAGCCGTCAGGGCTCTGAAGGCCTGGTAAGAAATGTGATACTCGGTCACATCACCGAAGAGCGCTATGATATTGCCATCGATGCGCTCAATAACTATCTAAATTCAAAGCCTGAATATCCAGAATTCAAAGATCGCTCTGAGCGCTATATCAAATATTCGATTGAGCTGATTCAGGCCATTCGTACGAAGCGAAGTTTTCCTGGATGGAATGCTCTCAATATGTCGAAACAAAAAGAACTTTTCGAAAAAGCTCTTTTACACTTTGAGGATCTCAAAGCGACGCTTGGTAAAGTTGAAGTCATTGAAAAAGAAGTTCGCATCGAGGACGTTCGGTCGACGGTTTGGGTTGTTCAGGCCTTCGTCTACTGCGTCGGAGCACTTCTTTTATTTGCGGTACTTCGCGAGCTAACGGGCGGTGTGATTCCCTCCGCCAACGTCGTCATCGAATCGACCAGTAGCGAAATCGTCGATCTTATTTTTGATCGGTTTAAACTTTAGACTGAGATCTCGCTATCTTTCAAAGACGTCGCGAGGCCAGCGGCCTCGATGGACTACTTAATCTGCGAATATACGCTGGTCAGTACTGGAATTTGAGATCCCGCAGGAAGCACTTTGCCATTGACGAAAATCGCCGGAGTTCCTCGTAAATTCAGCGCTGTTCCGAGTTGCGCTTGAGCCGTGATGGCGGCTTTTGCCTCTTCGGAATCGCTGCAAGTTTTCAAATCTTCTTCAGGCATTCCGATTTCGGTCGCAAGGCTTCCAAGCTGACTTCTTACAGCGTCACTGGTGCGCCACTCATCGAAGCGTGCAAAGACGCGCTCGTGGGCTTCCCAGCCTTTCTCGGCCTTATTGCGCGCACACCAAACGGTGCGAGCCAAGAGGCAAGAAGCGCCGTTATTTTGTTTGATGGCGGTGTTGCATTCGCCGTCCAGCGGCCACGAGTAAAATTCGACGCGAACGTCGGGGTGACTCTTTGCGAAGGCTTTGATTGGAGCAACAGCAAGTTTGCAGTGAATGCATCTGAAGTCAGCGAATTCGACAATCGTCATCTTCGCATCCGCGCGCGAAGGTCCCAGTGCCAGCGGATCGGTTTCGGGAATTTCAAGAACCGGATTTTGTGTCCACTCTTGAACGGCGGCTTTCGCCATAGCGTCACCGCCGGGGCCAGTGTAGCTCGCCCGGAATTGGTCGTTAAGAATAAATCCTGAAATACCAAAAGCGGCCACGACTCCCAAAAAAGAAGGCTTCAAGGAGAACTTGAGGTTTGGCTTATAAGCCACCCATGCTCCCGCGGCTGTCGCAATCGAGAACACGTAAGTTAAAATGCAAAATGGGCAAAGGGTGGGAAGCGCAACTGCCGAAATTATTCCCATCGCAACAGACGCAATAACAAGCACCGAGGAAATCGCAAGCAGGCCGGTTCGATTTGCATGACGTCCGTCATCTTCGGTCAATGAATCCCAGCCGGCCAAAGTCAAAAAGGCTAGGTTCGCAAGAAAACCCCAAAGCGCCATGGGTACACTAAACAGTTCAGCCCAGCGACTGGCGCTGGCCGCCGAACACGAAAACAAAGTCGAGACGTCACAAAGTAAATTGCCAGAGACCTCTCCGTAACGAAGGTCGTAATGACTTTTTAGCAAGTAGGCGTGAGTCGCAGCGGCGGCGATCGCACTCCCAATAGCAATCCATTTTGCGATGGGGCGAGGTGGATTTTTAAAGTTTGAATCAGTCGCAGGTGTTGTTTTCATAAGTTCCCCATATTCATCGGATTCTGAGGTTGATGGCAAGGGTTTCGAGACGCAAGATATCAGAATGGATCGCGAATGGCTGAAGGCACGACGAGCACTTTTAAAACAAGCAAAAGAGGACGTTCGTCGGCGTTTGGGTGAGGATTCAGCAGACCTAAAAGTCTACGGGACTAAGGCTGAAAAGACAGCTCGAACACGTTACCGAGTTTCATCAAAATCTGAAATCCTCGCTGAAGTGGAAACTGCGGACATCGTTTACGGCGGCGATTTTCACGCGCACGGCCCCGCGCAGCGAACTCACTTAAAAATTTTGCGGCACTTGGCGCCCGAGCGCCCTGTCGTTTTAGCGTTAGAATGTTTCGAGACCAAATCGCAAAAGCATTTGGACCTTTATTCGAGGGAAAAGATCGACGCCGACACGCTCAAAAAGCGTGTTCGATGGGATGAAAGATGGGGATTTCCTTTTGAGAATTACAAAGCCTTGATCGATCTTGCCCGGCGGCGTGGCTGGCGCATCGAAGCCATCGGCCTTTCGGCCAATGACACGGCCGGAAAGCGAGGTCTTGCACGGCAAGATCTTTCGACAGCAAAGCGTCTCAAGGAAATTATGCTGAGTGCTCCGGGATCTTTGATCTACGTGGTGATTGGTGAGCTTCATTTGAGTCATCTTCCGGCAAGGCTGGCCGCCGAATTCACGGCATCAAAAAAAATGAAAACACGGCGTGCCTGGCGTGAAGTCGCCATTCATATCAACGCAGAAGCTGTGTACTTTCAATTGGCTGGAAAAGATCTCGAGCACTCGGTCGATGTTGTTAGATACCTCGGAACTTCAAAAGAAAAGAACCGCGTGCGATTTTGCGTCTTAAGTTCTCCGCCGTGGGTTCCCTGGCAGAGCTACCTGCTTCACCTCGATAAAAATATGGAACTCGAACTTTCAAGTTCGGAAAGTTTTGATGATACGGAAGAAGATTTTGATCCAACCGATCACGTCTTAAAGTTGGCCGAGTGGATTGCTAAAGATCTCGGTTTGAAAGACGTGGTCGCAAAGTCAAAGACCTCAGACCTTGCTGTCTACAGCGCGTCCGTCGCAAAGCTTTGGCGAAAAACCGAAGCAAGTCTAACTGGGAATGATCTGGAAATGGCCCGGCGGATGCTTTTAAAAGGTCGAAGCTTTATGCTTCCCGCCGCCGGGATCGGTTGTCTCGCGCAGACGACCGTGAACCACGCGTCACATTTGGCCAGCGAGTATTTACAGATGAAAGCTAGCGGGCGAACACGTCAGGTGTGGAGATTTCCCAACGACTTTCAAGCTGCGATTTTTGTCGAAGCCCTTTCTTATTTTGGATCAAAGCAGATCAATCACAAACGACAGGCCGAGACGATTTCAGATTTGCGAACGGAGCTTCAAATGATTCAACCTACAGACGAAGGTCGGGATGCATTGCGGCTCGCGCTGGATCAGAGGATGGCGGAGCTCGTGTATTTTCATCAGGGTCGTCGTCGCAAGCGCCACGTTAAGCCCGGAAAAGCCGCGAGTTACCTGGAAGCCGCATTGATTTTGGGGAGAATGATGGGCGAGAGGTTGTACGGAGCTTACCGAGCCCGTAAGATTTCAAGAAGGGACATCGCGTCTTTTTACAAGACCGACGTCCTAGGACGAGATTTTAGTCGGCATTATGATACTGTGGTTATGAAGCTTGCGCGAGCGGTCGGTACGGAAATAGCTCCCAGCGGATTGATGCCTGTTAAAGGTCGACGCGAAAGACTTTAGCGAAAGTGTTTTGCCGAAAGTGCTTTAGAAAAAAGGAGAGACACGGATGTCTCAAGAAAATTCCGGTGCGAAGTCAGGAGTCGCCGCTTGGTACATCAGCCGCGGTGGCGAAACCGGCGGTCCCTTCGCAACAGATATGGTTGCGTCGATGCTTCGCGATGGTCGATTGCAGCCCTTAGATCTTGTCTACCGAGAGGGCGAGATCGAATGGAAGCCAGCATCTGTTTTTCCTGAGTTAAAGTCTGTCCTGCCATCAGAATCATCATCGGAATTTTCTGTTCCGCGTGCGCTTCCGACGATGCGTCAAGTTTCCCCCGTTCCTTCGGCTTCATCATCGAACGCAGCGGCCTCTCAAAATTCAGCGTTATCTTGGATCGTACTGCGTCCGCACCGCGGGACCTATCTTCAAGAAGGACCTTTTGAAACTCAAGCCATCATTGATGGTTTGCAGACAGGTTCATTTCAGTTTTCCCAGTATGCATGGCACGTCGGCATGAATCAGTGGATGAGAATTGGTGATCTTCGCGAATTCGATCGTCGCGCTCGCTCGCGTGAGTCGCGACCTCATGTGCCGCCGCCACTTCCGGATCCGATTGAAGCTGTTCTTTTAGAGGACGACAAAGATCTTGAGGCGGAAGAGTTTCACGTTTCAATGAAGGGGGCGGGGAAGTTTGATTTGACGCCGAGCCCACTTGAGGGATTTACAGGTTTCAATACGACAGCTTCTGGAACTCTCGGCATCGGCGGTGCTGCGGCAGAAAGTCCCGAAGAAAAAAAGGCTCAGACCAAAGCGGGCCAAGCTATGGCCCTTGTAGTGTCTCCGAACTTGGCGGGAGTGCCGTGGGAGCAAGACTTCACGGAACGTTATGCGGTCGCGCCAGGTTTGATTGATGATGAACATAGTGGCGTTGATTTGCGTCCGCGAAATCATAGTTCGGAAAATAGTCCCGATCATTTCACGGCATCAAACTTTACGCCCACACCGGCCGCCCCGGAAATTCCTCTCAATAAAACGCCAAAGCCGTTGATACCTCCGGTGCCGGTGAAATTATCTCAAGATATTTGGCAGCAGTATGGGCGCTATGTTGCCGGTGGTGTGTTGGGAATTGTGGCGATCGTGTTTATCGTACATTTGCTTTCGCATGAAACTGAACCGGCACGAGAGGTGGCAAAGAGCGCGGACTTGCCGACCGCGGAAGCTGCACCTAAAGCGGCATCGAAAGTCGCAACTCCTGTGGCAGCGTCAAAAATACCCGACGACCCCTTTGGATCGATGGATGAAACCTCGGGTATCGTTGAAGCTCCGTCGTCGGGACCGGTTCCCCAAGTTTCAAGCGCACTCAGTGTCATGGGGCTTAAACTTGATCGTCCCGACGGCCAAATTCTAATACAGGGGCAAGTGCCGACGGGCGTTCCAGTGGAAGTGTCGTTGAAAGGGCGTCTCGGGCAAGTTCTGGGGAAAATGAATGTCCGAAAAACCGTCGAGCTCTCGGCGCGGGCCGGAGAAATTCCGTCCCTAAGGCTCAAAGAACTCAAGCTTCCCGAGGGTGCTTACACGGTGGAAGTTGTCGCCGGCACGGAGCGAGCGAAGTCAGAGATTTTTATTGGACGCCGGGATGCGCGTTTTCTGGATCGATTAGAAACCCATCTTCGCGAAGTTTCTCTTGAGACACAGTCCCAGAAAAAAGCCCTCTTTTACGCGAGCCAAGAGCTCGATAGTCTTGCGCGTGACCTCGGACAAAACTACGGGGAGCTTCGTGGTAAACCGCAGATGTGGTCCGCGTTTTATACAAAATGGACACAAAGGATCGCGACGACAGGGCGGGCACTGGCGGGCTTAGAAAAGAAGAAAGTCGAAGACCGAGCCTACCCTGAGGAAACTGCGGCCTTGGTGCAGGCGCATTCGAACCTTCAGAAATTGGCGGCGCAGTACCGTGAAGCTATTGGTCAAAAGCGCGATTTGGCGAGCGATGAACTGACAGAATTAATTGCAGAGCTATCGAGACAAAAAGCATCCATCGGTGAAGTTACATCGCGCCCTACAGCCGACACTCCAGACGGGTTGCTCTAGGGTTTTGTCTCTGGTTATTTCTCTGGTTATTTCAGGAGTTCTTTGAAGTCTTTGCCGGGCTTAAACTTTGGAACCTTGGCGGCGGGAATCAAGAGTTTGGTTCCTGTCTTAGGGTTACGACCAGTGCGCTCCTGCCGAGATGTCATGCAGAAGGTGCCGAAACCCACGAGTTTCACCTCGTCGCCCTTTGCCACTGCTTTTGAGATGATTTCCAGCGCCGCATCGATCACGCCCTCAGACTGAACTTTTGTGAGTTTTGTCTTGGTAGCGACTTTATCGATCAGTTCAGCTTTATTCACCTTCAGGCCCCCAAGGAAATGAATAGAGTTTTAAGACCCTCTAAGAAGAAGGACTCTTGTAGGTTCGGTCTGGTTTCTCGTCAAGCCTTCTGATAATTAGTAACGTATGTTGCGAGTGCTCCGTCATCAAACCGCTGAATTTTTAGCTAACGAGTTGCGAAATCTCTTGCCGGAGGAAAATTTTATTTCGGCCAAAGAGTTGGCGTCTGTTTTAGAGCCACCCAAGAAGATTGAGCACGGGCATCTAGCATTTCCAGTGTTTCCTCTAGCGAAAAAGATGCGTCAAGCACCTCCCGCTATCGCAAGCCGGATTGCTAGCCATCTGACGGCCGCCATGGCGTCAAACGGCGCGACAAACTTAGGTCTGATCAAGGCTGAACCCGTCGGTGGATTCTTAAACCTCACTTTTTCAGATGAGTCGCTTCAGGCGAGACTCTTTGAAGCCGTCGGTTCGTCGGCGGACCGGCTCGGCTATTCAGATCAGGGCGCCGGCCGTCGCATTGTCATTGATTACTCATCGCCGAACGTTGCAAAGCCAATGCACGTAGGTCACCTGCGAGCGACCGCCATAGGGCAAGCGATTCGGAATATTTCGGTCACTCAAGGATTTGAAGTCATAGGGCTCAATCACTTGGGCGACTGGGGAGTTCAATTCGGAAAACTTGCGTGGGCTTTTCGAGATTGGGGCTCCGAGTATGATTTT
>LNFM01002739.1_pt1 | contig 36282 bp, 20 predicted proteins | sample 596031 | NCBI WGS metagenome assembly LNFM01 (sample SAMN04254537, study PRJNA301005) | activated carbon metagenome | isolation source: dual media filters at the Ann Arbor, Michigan drinking water treatment plant | place: USA: Ann Arbor | reverse complement strand
GGCGCTGCGTGACGTCGGCTTCGAGGTGGGACGCGGCGAGACCCTCGGCCTGATCGGGCACAACGGCTGCGGCAAGAGCACCCTGCTGCAGATCATCGCCGGCATCCTCGAACCGGATGCCGGCACCGTCACGACCAGTGGGCGCATCACGTCCCTGCTCGAGCTCGGCGCCGGCTTCAGTCCCGATCTCTCGGGTCGCGACAACATCTTCCTCAACGCCTCCCTGCATGGGGTCTCGGCCGAGGTCATCCGCGCGAAGTTCGACGAGATCGTCGCGTTCGCCGAACTCGGTCGCTTCATCGACACGCCGGTCCGCAACTACTCCTCCGGGATGTACATGCGACTCGGCTTCTCGGTGGCCGCGCATCTCGACCCAGAGATCGTGCTCGTGGACGAGGCCCTCGCCGTCGGCGACGAGGCGTTCCAGCGCAAGTGCCTGCGCAAGATCCAGCAGTTCCAGGCCCAGGGCGTCACGGTGATCATCGTGTCGCACGACCTCCTGCTCGTCGAACGCCTGTGCACGCGCGCCTGCCTGCTGCAACGGGGCGAACTCGTCGCCGTGGGCCCGGCGGCCGACGTCATCTCGCGCTATCACCAGATGGCCGCCGCCAGCGGTGAAGTCGCCGGCGAGTACCGCTGGGGCTCACGCGAGGTGGAGATTCCGAGCGTGCGGCTGCTCGATGCGCACGACCAGCCCATCACCAGCCTGCGCACCGGCGACACCCTGACCATCGCCTTCGGCTACCACGCCGACCGACGTGTCTCGCGCCCCGTGTTCGGGATGGCGGTCTATCACGAAGACGGCACGCATCTCACGGGCCCCAACACCCGCACGGGCGGCCTGGCCATCCCCGAGGTCGACGGGGACGGCGAGGTCCGCTACACGATCGACCATCTGTCGCTGCTGCCGGGCCGGTACGTGGTGTCGGTCTCGGCCTACGACTACCACCTCGTCGAACCGCTCGACCATCGCGAACGCGTGGCGACGTTCACGGTGACCGAGGGCGGCACGCTGGAGCGCTTCGGCAAGGTGACGCTCGGCGGGACCTGGCACCTGGTCCCCGCACCGACCACGGAGCCCGTCGGGTCGTGAGCGCCCCACGCCTGGCCGCCATCCTCCATGGCGCGCGGTGGCCCTCCGGCGATGCGGGCGCGAGCTGGAGAGAGCGCCTCAGCCGTGCCCTGCAGCGCGAGGTGGAGATCGTGCTCGCCCGAGACGAGGCCTCGGCCCCTCGAGGTACGGCCGCCTGCGTGATGCGCGGGCTCGCCCGCACGATGGCCTCCCACGTCATCGTCGCCGACGTGCACGCCACCCCGGACGACGAGACGATCCGCGCGCTCGTCCAGGCGCTGGACGGTGCCGCCCTGGTGGTGCCGCGCCGCGCAGGCACGGTCGACGGACCGGTCGAGGATGCAGGCGTCGGGACGTACGAGGCGACGCTCCTGCAGGCCGTCTCCGCCGACCTGCCAGGCCTGGCCGACCCGCCCGTGTGGGCGGTGCAGCGCGAGGCGCTCCTCGATGTCGGTGGACTCGACACGACGTTGTGGTCCCTCGGACTGGTGGACGATCTGGCCGCCCGGCTTCATCGCGCCGGCGGCATCGTGGTGCGTCCGCCGACGGCGCCCGTGGACGTGACTGCCGAGTCGTATCCCTACGCACACGGCGTGGGCACGTTCCTCGCGTGGCGGAACCAGCTGCGGCTGGCGTTCGCCCATGCGCCGGCCGAGCATCTGGGGCAGGCCCTGGCCGCGCCGCTGACCACGTTGCTGGCCACGGCGTGGCGCTCCACCGGCATCGACGCGCTCGGTGTGTCGTTCGGCGGCGACTGGGGGCGTTCCTCACTCGCCACCCGCCTCCGCACGCGTCTCGGCGGCCCGCCGCCCGACGCGCTGTGGCCGGCCGACGAGGTCGGCACCGCCGTGCCGCTGGCGGCCCTGCAGGCCTTTGCCCTCGACCTGCCGGAGCTCGTGCGATCACGCGACGCCCGCGGGTTGGCCCGCACGCCACACGTCGTCGCGGCCGAGACGGCACGGCCGGACGTCCCGACGGGGCTGCCGACGGCGCGCCCTCGGGTCTCGGTGATCGTCGTCAACTGGAACGGACGGACACACCTCGACGACTGCTTCTCCTCGCTGATCGCCAGCGACTACCCGGCCGCGCTGCTCGAGTTGATCTGCGTGGACAACGGCTCCACCGACGACAGCCGGGCCCATCTCGCCGAGCACTTCCCGTCGGTGCGCGTGGTCGCCCTGCCCGAGAACCTCGGGTTCACGGGCGGCAACGCCGCCGGCGTCGCGGCCGCCACGGGCGACATCTTCCTGTTCGTCAACAACGACATGAAGTTCGAGCCGAGCTTCGTCTCGCGTCTCGTCGATCGCCTCGATGATCAGGCGGCCTGCGTCGGCGCGCGCGTGATGAGCTGGGATGGCAGCGCCATCGACTTCGTGCGCGGCACCGCCAGCTTCGAAGCCCGCGGCTATCAGGAGCAGTACGGCCAGACCTACGCCCCCGGCATGGCACTGGCCGAGTCCTTCTTCCCCAACGGCGGCGCCTTCGCCGCGACCCGACGGGCCTACGAGGACGCCGGTGGCTTCGATCCGGCCCTGTTCGCCTACTACGACGATGTCGACCTCGGGTGGCGGCTGCGCATGGCCGGCCATGGCATCCGGACGGTGGCCGAGGCCGTCGCGTATCACCGGCACGGCGCCACGGTGTCGACGCAACCGCACGCGCACAAGCGCTTCCTGCTGGCGCGCAACGCGCTGTGGATCGCCCTGCGCAACTACGACGACCGCACCCTGCCGCACGTGCTGCCGGTCGTCCTCGCGCTGGCCGGCCTGCGGGTCGCCCAGGATCTCGCGTGGCTCCGGTCGCCTCTGCGCGATCGCCTGCGGCCGTGGCTCGAGCCGGCACGCCGCGACGCGATTGGCGCCGGCGTCTACGACTTCACCGCGTCGAGCCAGGACGCCGGGGCCGCGGCCCCCAGCGGCACACGCGTCCTCGCCCGAATCCCCATGCCGGAGTTCGCGGCGATCGGCGCGCTGCTGCAGGACCTGCCACGTCTGCTGGCCCTGCGCGGCGATCAGCAACGACGCCGGCGCGTGCCAGACGACGAAGTGCTGCCGTTTCTCGGCCGCCCGTTCGATGAACTCGACGGACGACGCTCGTACCGCGCGGCCCAGAAGGCGCTGGTCGAGGCGCTGGGCCTGCGGGCGCGGCTCGGCATCCGGCCGCACGTCGTGCTCGTGACCCACGAGGCGCTGCGAACGAACATGTCGGGCCCGGCCATTCGTGTCCTCGAGATGGCGCGGGCGCTCAGTCGCACGGCGCGCGTCACGGTCTGCGCGCCCGGTCCGGTCGAGGTGCGTGACGATCGCGTGGCGATCGTGCCGTTCGATCCGTCCCGGCCGACGGCGCTCAAGGTACAGGCCGAGAGCGCCGACGCGCTGGTGGTGCAGGGGTTCGCCTTGACGTCCTACCCCTTCCTCACCGCGCTGGTCTGCCCGATCGTGGCCGACCTGTACTGCCCGTTCACGATCGAGCACCTCGAACAGCACCGATCGGCCGGCTCGATGGTGCCGGTCTCGCACGAAGCCGACGCCGCGGCGATCCTCGGTGTGCAGAACGCACAGCTGCAGCAGGCCGACTACTTCATCTGCGCCAGCGAGCGGCAGCGGGATTTCTGGATCGGCACGCTGCACACCGCGGGCCGCGTCAATCCGCGCACGTTGGCGCGTGACGCCGACCTGCGGTCCCTCATCGATGTCGTCCCGTTCGGCCTGCCCTCGGAGGCGATCAGTCTCGCCGCCGACCGTGCCCGTCGTGCGCGCATCGCGAAGGGCCTGCCCGGCGGGGTGATGAAGGGCGTGCACCCGGCGATTCGTCCCACCGACCGCGTGCTGCTCTGGGGAGGGTCGCTGCTCGATTGGCAGGATCCCGAGACCCTGATCGCGGCCGTGGCGCAGTTGGCCCGGCAGCGCGACGACATCAAGCTGTTCTTCATGGGCGTGAAGCACCCCAATCCGCAGGTGGCGCCGATGCAGGTGGTTGCGCGATCACGGGCGCTGGCCGAGTCGCTCGGCGTCGCGGGATCGCACGTCATCTTCAACGACTGGGTGCCCTACGAGGAGCGCGCGCTCTACCTCATGGAAGCCGATCTCGGGGTCAGCACCCACCACGCGCATCTCGAAACGCGCTACGCCTTCCGCACCCGGATGCTCGACTACCTCTGGGCGCGGCTGCCGATCGTGTGTACCGAGGGCGATCACTTCGGCGATCTCGTGCGGGCCCGCGGCCTGGGCCGCGCGGTGGCGCCTGGCGACGCCGACGCCCTGGCCGCCGCGCTCGCGGCGATGCTCGACGGCGACGCGGAGCGGCACGCGGCCCGCTCGGCCCTCGATCAGGTCGCCACGACGATGACCTGGGACCGCGTCGTCGAACCGCTGCGCGTCTGGTGCGCCGACCCGACGTTCGCCGCCGACCGCGAGCACGAGGTCGTGGCGTTCCGCGCCCACCTCTCCGAGAGCTTCAAGGCCTCGCGCTGGCTCAAGCGCACCGCGCTGCGACTCGGCGTGAAGGAGGGCGATGTCGAAGCGCTGAAGCGATGGGGCCCGGTGCGCGCCGGGATGTCGATGCGCAATGCCGTGGCCATCCGGCGGGCACGACGGAAGGCGCGGACAACATGACCGGCGCTCCCCCGCTCGCGACGCCGCTCGTCAGCGTGATCGTCGCCGCCCGCAACAGCGCCGCGACGCTGCCAGCCTGCCTCGCGGCGCTGCACGCGCAAGACTACCCGCGCCTCGAGATCATCGTGGTGGACGATGGATCCACCGATGACACGGCGGCCGTGGCCGATGCCGGGGGGGCACGCGTGGTGCGATCGCCGGCCGTGGGCGCGTCCGTCGCGCGCAACCTCGGGCTCGAAGTCGCGCGTGGCGAGATCGCGGCCTTCACCGATGGCGACTGCGTGCCCGATCCGTCCTGGGCCCGCGCGCTGGTGGACGGCCTCGTCACCAGTGGGGCCACCGGGGTGGGGGGACGCCAGGTCAACGTCTTTCCGGCGGCGCAGCAGGCGCAGCGCGACGGCTTCGAGGCGTTCTTCCGTGCCGCGGCCATCGTCAGTGACTACACGCGGGGCGACGACCGGCCGCGGCAGGTGCAGCACAACGCGAGTTGCTGCAGCGCCTACCGCATCGAGCCCCTGCGCGCGGTGGGCGGCTTCGCGCCAGGCCTGTGGCCCGGCGAGGACGTCGACCTCGACCTGCGCCTCGCCGCCACCGGCGCGACGTTCTACTACGTGCCCGGGGCCGTGGTACACCACCATCGCCCGGGCACGCTGACCTGGTTTCGCCGGATGATGCGGCGGTACGGCGAGGCCGAACGGCGCCTGGTTCGGCGCCATGGCCGGCGGCGCGCGGTGGACTTCGTCCCGGTCGTCGTGGCGACCGTGCTGATCCTGCAGGGGCTGCTGGTGATCCCGGTGGCACGCGGGCCGCTCGTGGCGCTCGATGCGGTGCTGGTGTGCGGCGCCCTCGGCCTCCTCTGGTCGACCACGCCCGTGCGGTTGTGGCCGTCGGTGATCGTGTTCGGACTCACGGCGCTGTGGGAGTGGCACGTCGGCTGGTGGACGGCGCGCGAGGAGCCGGCATGACGGCGGCGCACGATCGGGCCGACGTCACCGCCATCATCGAGCAGGAACGCGCCCACGAGAACGCCTGGTACACCCGGGCCCTGCGCGAGCGCTTCTTCGAGCGCGAGGGGTTCCGTCAGCTCGTGGCGTGGAACGTCGCGGCCTTCCGCCGGCAGGTGCCCCTGCGGGCCGACATGCGCGTGCTGTCGATCGGGGCCGGACTCGGCGACTACGAGCTGGCGATCGCGCCGGCCGTGCGGCACATCACCGCCGTCGAGCTCTCGGAGACGGCCGCCGACGCGGCGCGGACACGCCTGCGGGCCGCCGCGATCACCAACGTCGACGTCATCACCGGGCCGATCGACACCCAGCCGTTCGTCGCGGGGCAGTTCGACGTGGTCTATGCCATGGGGGTGTTCCACCACTTCCTGCCGGATCAGCGGCGGGCGCTGCTCGCGCAGATCCACGGCTGGACGACGGCCGGGGGGTGGCTCTACCTCCGCGACCCCAACGCCCGCGGCCTGCTGCGGATGGTGCTCGAAGGCTGGTTCCGTCGGCGCAGCGACGTCCACGCCGAGCAGGAAACGTCACTGGACCCCTACGCATTGCGAGACGAGGCGGCACGGGCCGGCTTCAAGGACCTGCGCATCGACTACATCGACGTGGTGGGCGGGCCCCTGCCGTGGCTGCTGCGCAGCGAGTCGCCCTGGCTGTGGCGCCTGGTCTTCGGCGTCGACCGTGCCTGGCTGGCGATCCCCGGCCTCAGGAACGCCGCGTCGCAGTTCGCCCTGGTGGGACGACGATGACGGCGCGGCGCCAGGCGATCCTGCCGCTGCTGGCCGTGATGATCGTGGCACTGCTCGCGCTGTTCGAGCGGGAGTGGCGGCACGACGAGGTGTTCTCGCCGGCCGACCTCGTGTTCCAGTTCTACCCCTGGGCCCACGATGCGTCCCGAGCGCCGGCCGCCAATCCGACGCGATCCGACGAAGCCTTCTACCACCAGCCGCTGATGGCGACGCACTTCGCGCGCCTGCGCGACGGCGCCTTCCCCGACTACGACGACTCGCGCCTGTCCGGGGTGCCGTCGTTCTTCAACGGGCTCGACGTCGGGCGCGCCTTCTCGCCGTTCAGCCTGCCCTACTACCTGCTGCCGTCCGACCAGGCCGTCAACTGGTACGGGCCCCTGCGCCTGCTCGTCGCCGCGCTGGCCATGTGGCTGTTCCTGCGGGAGCTCGGTCTCGGTGCCGTCGGCGCGGCCGCTGGCGGCGTCGCCTACGGCCTCAACGGGCACTTCCTCACGTGGCTGAGCGCGCCGATGCCGACCGTGGCGGCGTGGCTGCCGCTCGTGTTGCGCCAGGTGCGCCGCTGCATCCGGCGCGGCCACTGGATCGACATCGCCGGCCTCGCGCTGGCGCTTGGCGCCCTGCTGCTGGGCACGTACCTCGCGACGACCTTCGTCTGCCTCTTCGGCGCCGCCGTCTACGGGTGCCTCGAGTTGTGGCTCGTGGCGCGTGACGACGGCCGCCTGCGAAGACGCCTCGTCGCGCTCGGCGCCGGCGGCCTGCTCGGTCTCTGTGTCGGCGCCGTCGCGCTGTGGCCGATGCTGGCCGCGCTGCGCGGCTCACCGGCGAGCACCCGGGTGATGTCACCGGAAGGGGCGCCCTGGGCCAACCTCGCCACCCTCGCCCTGCCGGACTTCTGGGGATCGCCGCTGCGGGGCAACTGGTGGCACCCGGATGCGTCGGCGAACTACCCGGAGCACGTGGCCTACTTCGGCATCGTGGTCGTCGTCCTGGCCGGGCTCGGGGTCGTCGCGAGGCTGCCGCGTGATCGGTCGCTGGTCCGCTGGACGTTCGTGCTGCTCACCGTTGTCGCCCTGACGCGCGCGTACGGCGGCTATCCGGGACGCTGGCTCCTCGTGCTGCCGGGACAGGCGCAGTCCAACCCGTTCCGCTGGTACGCACTGGCGGCGTGTGGTCTCGCCGCGCTCGCCGGGCTCGGGCTGCACGCGTGGGTCGAGGAGCCGGATCGACGTCGGCGCCTGTGGCAGCTGGCAGGGCCGGTCGGCGTGGTGGTGGCGTTGGCCGGCGTCACGGCCGCGGCGCTGATGGCGTTCCTGCCCGAGTTGCGTGCTCTGAACCTGCAGCCGTTCGAGCGCGCCCAGATCACACGGTTCATCGCCATCGCGGGCAGCAGCCTGCTGCTGCTGGGGGTGGCCGCGTGGGCGCGGGACCAGCGCGTGCGCACGGTCTGTGGCCTCGTGCTCGTCGGCCTCGCCGCCGGCGACCTCGTGCAGGCGCATCGCGGTTTCAATCCGTCGGTACCGCGCGACCGCTACTATCCGTCCACGCCGAGTCTCGCGTGGCTCCGTGATCAGGCGTCGGAGACGCGACTGGCGCCGGTGGACACCGTGGCCGATCTCGTCGAGGGCCACGTCTGGGGCATGTACGGCCTCTCGACGGTGACCGGCTTCGATTTCCACGGCGACGCCGACTACCAGGCGTTCATGCAGCTCGCGCAGCACCCGCCTGGCACGATGGTGCCCGCACGGCCGCCGACCTGGGACTACGTGGGGCTGCGCCGCGACACCCTCGATTTGCGCATGCTCGGCGTGCTCGGCGCGCGCTTCATCGTGGCGCCGCCCGTCGACCTGACCCCGCGCGCTGGCGGGTACGTGCCGATCGGCCCGATGGTCGATGGACGCACCGTCACGTTCACGGTGCCGGTCCGCTACGACGGCGTGCGCGGACTCGACCTCCTCACGGCGACCTACGCGCGCACCAACCGCGGACGCTGGCAGTGGCGCGTGACGCTGGACGATGGGCGGGAGTTGGCACGCGGCGCCGTGGACCAGGCGACGCTGCGCGACAACGAATGGTTCCGCATCGCCTGGACGCCGGTCGACGGGTCGGCCGGCAGGACCCTCACGCTCGTGCTGCGCAGCGAGGGGAGCGACGCCACCAGCAGCGCGACCCTGCTCGCCACGGGCACCCCCGCGACGCTGGGCACGGCGCTCGACATCGACGGGACGCCGGATCCCCGCAGCCTGTGGTTCCGCTCGTTCTCGACCGCGCCCGAGCGGTTCGGCGAGGCCCGACTCGTCCGCGCCGGCGACCTGAACATCTACCGCAACCCGCATGCGCGGCCCGGCGCGTGGTTCGTCGACCGTGTAAATGTGGTGACCGCTGACCGTCATGCGTCCGCGATGCATACGCAGGTCTTCGACACCGCCCGGGAGGCGTGGCTCTCGTCGGTCCCCCCGCACGGGGCCACCCCGACCGCCCGCGTGACCTCGATCAGCCTCGACGACGATGAGCGGGTCATCGGCGTGGACGCCCCGGACGGCGGGGTCCTGATCGTCGGCGATCGCGCGCATTCCGGCTGGGATGTGACGATTGACGGGCGTCCGGCCCCCTGGCAGGTCGCCAACGGGGTCCTCCTCGGCATCGCCGTCCCCCCCGCCAGCCGCGTCGTCCGCCTCGAATTCCAGCAGCCTGCCGTCCGTCCCGCCCTCGGTCTGACCCTCCTCAGCATTTGTGGTATCGCCTTTGCCTCTCTCATGAGCGTCAGGCGGCCACGGTCGTAGGCAGTTCCGCCCCACCTGATGCACGTCGGTGATGGTGTCCACCGACTCTGCCTGTTTTCTCGCATGTTCGCAGGGCCCGTCGAGGCGCCTGTGCTGTGTGTGCCGGCACCTGCGCCTCCGTGGCGCTTACAGAAATGTGCTCTCCTGTGCGTTTTTCGTCAGTCGTCCCGACGCTGCTGGTCGGGTTGCTGGTGGCCCTCCCGGCCCAGGCGCAGTTCCTGCGCGTGAACGGCGGCGCCTCCAGCACCGTGCCCGCCGCGCCTGACTTCGCCGCCGAGGTGAAGGGCGACCCCTGGGACTTCGACAAGAGCACCGACTACGTCTACGCGTACTCGCTCGGCGAAGACACGCCGCAGGACAACGGCAACGAGTACACGGCCTGGGCGCCATATCCCCTCATCCAGAACGGGCTCTTCACGGGCGTCACGCGTGAGCAGACGCCGTCGATCCAGATGCTGTTCGGGGGCGTGCCCGGCGCGATGAACGCACGTCAGGACACCGGACTGCGCACCCCGATCGACGCCGGCCGCTACGTCACGCTGTCGTTCCGCCTCAAGCGGTCGTGGGCCGCCGGCAACACGGAGGCGCTGAAGGTGCTCTGGGAGAAGGGCCGCCGCGACGTCTCGACGCCCGCCGGCGTGCTGCTGCTGCTCGCGAAGGGCTACGACAACGACACGGCCCGCTGGATCAACCAGAACCCGATCGGCGACCAGGGCGATGCCAACGAATGGCAGGTCTATCGCGTCCGGCTGACCGACCCGCGGGTCCTGGTGAGCAACCGCTTCGCGGGGACCTCGTGGACCGATCTGGTCCACGGCCTGAGTCTGACCCCCGGCTCGGGCCCGGTCGGCTCGACGGTGCAGATGGACTGGGTGCGGATCACAGCCGCGCGCACGGTCTCGCTGTCGTGGCAGTCCCTGGGCGCGAACGTGGTCGTCACGGCCACCGACGGCACGCAGACGGTGCAGGTCTTCCCCGAGGACCTGACGCCACTGTCCAACCCGCCGAACCCGCGGGCGTCCACCGGGGCGTTCCCGGACAACAGCAGCGTCACGTGGGACTACGGCCACCTCACGCCGGGCACCTGGACGCTGACCGCCCGCGGCGCGAGCGCCTCGCGCACCGCCACCCTGGTCGTCGATGCGTCGCCGTTCTTCGCGGTGCTCAACCCGGACGAGACCGGCGGTGAGGACATGGCGACGACCCTCATCGGCGATGCCTGGGACCTGACCAATCGCGAAGACGTGTTCCGCTACACGTCGCCGACGAGCGCGCTCTACGACGTCAAGAACGCGGCGTTCACGCCGCAGGGCCTCTCGGCCGTCGCCTGGCGGTCGGGCCAGTACGGCCTGACGCAGAGCGACTCGCAGGTCCGCTTCTTCGACGACGACCTCGGGGCGCGGTTCGCGCTGACGCCCGAGCAGGCCCGGCGCTACCATCGCCTGTCGTTCACGATCGACTACGACATCCCGGTCCAGCCGACGTTCGACCCGCTGGCGCCGCGGCCGTTCCTCGAGGACTTCGACGCCAGGACGGGTCGCCCGGGCGTCGGGGGCATGATGCGCGTCATCTGGCGCACGGCCGCCTATCGCGGTGGCGCCTTCGCCGAAACGTGCGGCCTTCCCGTGCAGGATGGCGGCCCGCGCACCTACACCCTCGACCTGAGCGCCTACGGCAGCGCCGACATCGCCTGTGGTCCGGAAGGCATGCAGTTCCTGCCCGCCGGATCGGCGTGGGGCGCGCTGAGTTCCAACATCACCAACTTCCGCCTCGACATCACCGAAGGCGCGCTCGACACGCCGTTCACGCTGTCCAACGTCAAGCTCGCGGCCGACGACGAACCGGATGCGGCCGGGCAGTTCGTGGTGCAGTGGGCCGCCCACGACGGGCGCTACTCCGCGGCGCCGGCGACCGCCAACGCGACGGTGGCGCTGTACCTCGACACCGACCAGGATCCGGGCAGCAAGCAGCTGATCGCGAGCAACGTGAGCGCGGCGAGCGGCGCATACATCTGGGACCTCGCGGCCACGCCGGGTGGTGTGGCGCCGGGCACCTACCACGTCTACGTCGAGATGACCGATGCGGCCGGCTACAGCTTCGGCAAGTACGCCACCGGTCCCTTGCAGGTGAGCCGCACGTACGAAGCGCCGATGACCCTGTCCCAGTGGCAGGCGTTCTACGGCGTCACCAACATGTCGGTCGATGCCGACGGCGACGGCGTCAGCAACCAGGCCGAGTTCAACGCCGGGACCAGCCCGCTCATCGCCAACCGCTCGGAACTGGCCGAAGGCTCCACCGGCTTCTTCCAGGAGCGCGTCGCCATCGCGAACCCGGAGAACCGCGCCGCCATCGCGCGGGTCACGGTGCTGTTCGGCCAGCGCGGCGACCTCGGCGAGACGGCCCCCCCGGCGCCGGTCGTGCAGGACATCCCGATCGCCGCCTACGGCCGGCACACCGTCAACGTCAACGGCCTCGCCAATGCCTCGTACAACGGGCAGGGCCGCGCCGTCTCGGTGATCGTCGAGTCGCTGCGAGGCGGCGTGGTGGTGGAACGCACCATGAGCTTCGGCGACGGATGGGGCGGGCACACCGGCAAGGCCGTCAATGCGCCGGCGACGCAGTGGTTCCTCGCCGAAGGCGCCGCGAACGGGTTCTTCCAGACGTTCATCCTCCTGACCGCCACAGGGTCGGTCGCGCCGAAGGTGACGGTGGACTTCCTGCTCGAGGACGGCAGCGTGGTGTCGGTGCCGTCGGACTTCCCCTCGGCTCCGGGGCGCCTGACCATCTGGGCCAACGAGGTCTGCGCGCCTGGCACCGGCAGCACCACCTGTGTGCGCGCCCTCGCGGGCAAGGCGTTCTCGACGCGCATCACCGCCGATCAGCCGATCACCGTCGAGCGCGCCATGTACTTCAATCGTGGCGGCCGCACGTTCGAGGGCGGTCATGCGTCCGCCGCCGTGACCACGCCGGCCACGCGGTGGTTCGTGGCCGAAGGCGCCACCGGGCCCAACTTCGACACCTACCTGCTGGTGGCCAATCCCAACGCGAGCGACACCGTCGCGACGGTGCGCTACCTGACGCCTGAAGGGGCCTACACCGAGACCTACGCGGTCGGGGCCAACAGCCGCCTGACGCTCTACGTCGACGGCGAGTTGAGCCGCATCTCGGGCCGTGACGCGGTCGGCACCCAGGTCGATGTGTCGGCCGAGGTCTCTGCCACCCGCCCGATCGTCGTCGAACGGGCGATGTACTGGTTCGGCGGCTTCCAGAACTGGACCGACGCCCACAACAGCGCCGGGGTGACGACCACCGGGACCAACTGGGCGCTGGCGGAGGGACAGAACGGCGGCGCGCTCAAGTACAAGACGTTCGTGCTCATCGCCAATCCGTCGAGTACGGCAGCGACCGTGCGGCTGCGGCTGCTGCGCGAGGGAAGCCGGACGGCCATCACATCGGGCACGTTCTCGGTGCCCGCCAACTCGCGGTTCACCTGCTATGCCGGCCAGCCGGGGCCCTGCCAGGACGCCTTCGCGCTGCTGCAGGACGGCGAGATGTTCGGCATCAACGTCGAGAGCACCAATGGCGTGCCGATCGTCATCGAGCGGGCGCTGTACTGGGATGGCGGCGGCGAGTCGTTCGGCGCGGGCACGAACGAGACGGGGATTCGGCTAAGGTAGTGGCGTGTCGTCCGTCTTCGTCGGGATCGTCACGTGGCGGCCCGACGCCCTCCTGGCGCGCTGCATCGCCTCGGTGCGCGCCCAGGGGTGCCCATCGCTCACGCTCCATGTCTGGGACAACGAGTCGACCGAGGCCTCGCGCGCGCTCATCGCCGGCCTGACGGCCGACCACGAGCGGACCTGGTCGGCGGCCAACCTGGGCTTCGCGGGCGGCCACAACGCGCTGATTCAGCGCGCGGCGAGCACCTACTACCTGTGTCTCAACCCCGATGCCGTCCTCGGCGACGGGTACATCCGCACCCTCATCGAGACGCTCGAGGCGGCCCCCACCGTGGGCTCCGCCACCGGGCGTCTGCTTCGCCTGGACGATGACGGACGGCTCGACTCGACCGGCATGGTGATGACCCCGGACCAGCGCCACCTCGATCGCGGCGCGGGCGAACCGGCGGCGGGGCGCTACCTGGGTCAACCCGAGGCGATCTTCGGGCCGAGCGGGGCGGTTGCCCTCTACCGCCGCGCCATGCTCGAGGACATCGCCTTTCGGGGCGAGTACTTCGACCATGCATTTTTTGCGTACAGAGAGGATGCAGACCTCGCGTGGCGGGCGCAGTGGCGGGGCTGGACCAGCCTCTATGTGCCGGCCGCCGTGGCCCACCATCGCCGACGCGTGACGCCCGAGCGGCGCTCTGCACTTCCCGCCGAGATCAACCGATACTCCGTCCGGAATCGGTTCCTCCTGCGGCTGAAGAACCAATCTGCCGGCCTGGCGTGGCGATTTGCGATCCCCGGGCTGTGGCGCGACGCCCAGGTCGTCGGCTACGTCCTCCTGCGGGAGTGGTCGTCGATTCCCGGGCTGATCGACGTCGTGCGGCTGCTGCCGCGCATGCTGGCGTGGCGTCGGCACGTTCTTGGCAGGAGGCGAGTGCGATCCGTCGAACTGGCCCGGTGGTTCCGGCCCACCGGCTCGTGAACGGCTGTGGTTGTCACGGCCGGGTCCCTGTCGGAAAATAGGCGCGCGTGTGCGTACGACCGTGAAAGGGATTCTCAGCCGGGGAGGGGCGACGGCATGATCGCCGAGCGCGCCCGCCTGATCAACGGCGCCTATGTCGTCAGCGATGCGCTGGCCACGGTGCTGTCGCTGGCCCTTGCCTACATCCTGCGCGGCGTCGTCCCGGGCGACAGCATGCCCTTCCTGTCCGGGTCGCTGCCGCCCTTTGCCTGGTATCTGCCAGTGCTGGCCTGCATCCTGCTGGTCTGGCCGCTGGTGTTCTACGCGCTCGGCCTCTACGGCCGCCAGGGCCGCACCCTCAACAGCGAGACGTCGGTCATCCTCGTCGCCGTCGCCATCGCGGGGCTGCTGCTGATCGCCTTCATCTTCACGGCGCGGCAGCAGTTCATCAGCCGTCCGGTGATCGTCGCCTTCCTGCTGCTCGATTTCGCGCTGGTGGTCGGCCTGCGCCGCATGGTGCGCGGCCTGCTCCTCGATGGCGGAGAACCGCGTCGCGTGCTCGTGGCCGGCGGTGCGCTCGAGGTCCGAGGGGCGGCGGCGCTGGTGCACTCGCATCGCGACTGGGGACTCGAGGTGGCCGGCCTGGTCACCGACGGGCGCTGGCAGGATGATGGCCGCGCCGACTTCCCGGTGCTCGGGGCCTACGACGACCTGCTCCGCCTGGTGCAGGAGCAGCACGCCGCGGAGGTCCTCATCGCACCAGCGACCGGACAGCTGGGAGACCTGCACGACATCGCCGGGGTGATCGCGAAGCTCGAGGAACAGGGCACGATGGTGCGGCTGGCGATGAACTTCCTGCCCCGCTCGATCTCGCGCCTCAGTTTCGATCAGCTCGGCGAGGACTTCCCGCTGCTCACGTTCTCCAACACGCCGGGCAACGAGGTGCTGCTCGCCGTGCGGCGCGTGGCCGACGTGATCATCGCCATGGCGCTGCTGGTGCTGCTCTGCCCGCTGCTGCTCGCGATCGCGGTCGGCGTCAAGCTGGCATCGCCGGGTCCGGTGCTCTTCAGGCAGGTCCGGTGTGGCCTGCACGGGCGTCGCTTCACGTTCCTCAAGTTCCGGACGATGCGCACCGATGCGGAGCGCCTGAAGCCGCTGCTCGAGCCGTTCAACGAGATGGACGGGCCCGCCTTCAAGATGACCAACGACCCGCGGGTGTTCCCGTTCGGCGGGTTCCTGCGCCGCACGAGCCTCGACGAGTTGCCCCAGCTCTGGAACATCCTGCGCGGCGACATGAGCTTCGTCGGCCCGCGGCCGTCCGTGGTCGACGAAGTGAACCAGTACGAGCCCTGGCAGCGCCGTCGGCTGAGCATGAAGCCGGGCCTGACCTGCCTCTGGCAGATCAGCGGTCGCAACGAGCTGACCTTCGACGAGTGGATGCGGCTCGACCTCGAGTACATCGACAACTGGTCGTTGTGGCTCGACATCAAGATCGCCTTCAAGACCATCCCCGCCGTGCTGCTCGGCCGCGGCGCCAGGTAGTGCCGCCCGACGACCCGCTGGCGCGGGCGCAGGCGCTGGTGTCGCGCGCGCTCGAGGGACACGCCGCGCCGCGCATCCTCGAGGCGGGCTGCGGCGCCCGGTCGCATCTGGCCTATCCGGCTGGCGCCCGCGTGATCGGGATCGACATCCGGCGCTCGCAACTGCAGCGGCATGTCGGCGCCACCGGGCTGGCGCAGGGCGACGTCACGGCCCTGCCGCTGGCCTCGGCCTGCGCGGACCTCGTGGTGTGCTGGGACGTGCTCGAGCACCTCCAGGCGCCGGCAGAGGCCCTCGCGGAGATGGCCCGCGTGCTCCGTCCTGGCGGTCTCGCCGTGCTGGCCCTGCCCAACATCCTCTCGCTCAAGGGCCTGGTCACGCGCTTCACGCCGTGGTGGTTCCACGTCTGGGTCTATCGACGCGTGCTGGGCGATCGGTCGGCAGGTTCGGAGGTCTCGGACCAGTTCCCTACCGCGTTCCGCTTCGTGCTGCGGCCCGCGGCGCTGCGGCGCCTGGCCGCGACGCAGGGCCTGCGGGTGGAGGACGTGCAGCTCTACGAGGGACCGGTGCCCCAGCATCTGCGGCGCCGGCATCGCGCCGCCGATCTCGCCCTCGGGCTCGCGGGATCGGCCAGCCGCCTGCTGTCGGCCGGGTACTACGACACGACGCTGTCGGACATGATCGTCGTGGTGTCGCGAGCCCACCCGGATGGAGGCGACGCCTGATGCGCGCCCGACGACTGCGCATCCTCGGATCGCGCGGCATTCCCAATCGCCATGGCGGCTTCGAGGCCTGTGCGCAGCAGCTCGCACCGTGGCTCGTGGCACGCGGCTGGGAGGTCACCGTCTACTGCCAGGAGCCGCCGCACGCGGTCGCCAGCCGCGACACATGGCGCGGCGTCGCGCTCGAGCACGTGCCCACGCCGTACGCCGGCTCGCTCGGCAGCCTCTGGTTCGATGCGTGGACGACGCGACATGCCGCACGCCACGACGACCTGATCCTGACGCTCGGCTTCAACACGGCCGTCCTCTTTCCGTGGTACGCCCTCCGTCGACGACGGCACGTCGTCAACATGGATGGCGTGGAGTGGAGGCGCGGCAAGTGGTCGCGCGCGGTCCGTGGCTGGTTCTGGATCAACAGCTGGGTGGCGGGCTACGCCGCCGATCACCTGATTGCCGACCATCCCGCGATTGCGTCGCTGCTGGCCGACCGCGGCTGGCAGTCACGCACGACGATGGTGCCGTACGGCGCCGATCGCGTGATCGACGCGGCGACCGCGCCGCTCGACGCGTGGCATCTCGCGCCACGCGGCTACGGGCTGGTCATCGCCAGGCCGGAGCCGGAGAATTCCGTGCTCGAGATCGTGCGGGCGTGGTCGGCCGTGCCGCGCCCGTGGCCGCTCGTCGTGCTGGGGGCCTACGAGCCGTCACATCCCTACCACGTCGCCGTGCGGGCCGCAGCCGGCCCCGACGTGCGGTTCGCTGGCGCGGTGTACGACCCGGCGGTGGTGCAGGCCCTGCGCCACCACGCGCGGCTGTACATCCACGGGCACACCGTCGGCGGCACCAACCCGTCGCTGGTGGAGGCGCTCGGCGCGGGGTCGCCGGTGCTGGCGCACGACAACGTCTTCAATCGCTGGGTGGCCGGGCCGGAGGCCCGCTTCTTCGCCGACGAGGCGACGTGCGTCCGGGCCCTCGCCGACGTGCTCGGCGACGACGCGGCACTGGATCGGATGCGGACGGCGAGCTACGCGAGGCAGGCCGACGCGTTCACGTGGGAGACGGTCCTGCCGGCGTATGAAGCGGTGTTGCTCGCAGCGCTGGACGCCTAGCGGCGCACGACGCGTTCCTTGACGGCGGCCCTGGTCTCGCGGTCGGACTCGCGGCGCTTGATCGTCTCGCGCTTGTCGTGGGCCTTCTTGCCGCGGGCCAGCGCCAGGTTGATCTTCACGCGGCCGTCCTTCAGGTACATCTTCGTCGGGACCAGCGTCAGGCCCTTCTCCACCGTCCGACCGATCAGTTTGCGGATCTCGGCACGATTGAGCAGGAGCTTCCGCCGGCGCAGGGCCTCGTGCTCCGCGTAGCCGCGGTGGCTGTAGGGGCTGATGTGGATGTTGTAGACCCACACCTCGCCCCGTTCGACACGGGCATAGCTGTCGCGCAGGTTGATGCGTCCCTCGCGAATCGCCTTCACTTCCGTGCCGAGGAGCACGACCCCGGCCTCGAACTGCTCGAGGTACTCGAAGTCGAACCCGGCCTTGCGGTTGTCTGCCAGCAGGCGGGGTGTCTTCTCCGCCGGTCTGGGCGGCGGCGACTTCGGTTGGGAGGTCTGGTGGGTGGCCATGCAATTCAGGGTGGTCCTGCGACCTTCAGAAGTATGAATGAAGAGCGGGGCCAGCACCGCCACTGCGTCGGATAGCTGCCCGATCAGGGCCGCAGAGCCTGGCCCGACAAGCGTGGCCTCAGCTGAGTTCAGAGGTGTGACGAGGTGCGCTGTCGGTCGCCATTCTGCCCTTCGCCAACCGGGCCGCGAGCGTGATCGCACTGACCATGCTGGACGCGTCTGCCGTCCCCTGCCGGGCGATGTCGAACGCGGTACCGTGGTCGACCGACGTCCGGATGATCGGCAGCCCGAGCGTGACGTTGACCGACTGCCCGAACGCCAGCAGCTTGACGGGAATCAGACCCTGGTCATGGTAGCAGGCCACGACGACGTCGAAGGCGCCGCGGGTGGCCTTGAGGAACACCGTGTCGCCAGGGAAGGGGCCCTGCACGTCGATGCCACGCGCCCGACAGGCCTCCACGGCCGGCCGCAGGACCGCATCGTCTTCGTGCCCCATGAGGCCGTGCTCGCCCGCATGCGGATTGAGGCCTGCGAGGCCGACCCTGGGCGCGGCGTAGCCGAAATCCGGCAGACTGCGTGCCGTGAGCGTGATCACGTCCTCGAGCAGGGTCTGCGTCAGCAGCCGTGGCACGTCGCTGAGCGGCACGTGCACGGTGGCCAGCACCACGCGCAGGGGCTCGGAGTAGAACATCATCGCGACCTGGCGGCTGCCGGTGAGGTGGCCGAGCAGGTCGGTGTGTCCCTTCCAGGGCAGGCCGCAGGCGGCAAACGCCTCCTTGTGGACCGGTCCGGTCGCGATGCCGTGCACGACCCCGGCCTGGGCGTCTCGTACGGCCGCCACGATGGCGTCGTAGGAGGCCTGCCCGGCCTCGGCACTCACCACACCCGCGGAGAACGCCGCCAGCGCCTCGGGCGAGTGTGGGCCATACAACACGGGCTCGCAGACGGCACGGACCTCCCGGGACCCCGCCGCGGCGATCGCGATCTCCGGGCCGATGCCCGCCGGATCGCCGACCGTGATGGCGATGCGCGGACGCTCCTGCATGGCGGCACGAGGCATGGCGTCGCTCACTTCCCGCAGGTGCAGCTGCCGCTGCCACACGCGCCGTCGCCACCGCAGCCATTGCTGCAGCTGCCCTCCTGCGCGCACCCGGCATGCCGTTCGCCGCGGCTGTTGGGCAGCTCGAACCGCAGGCAGCACTTCAACCGCCCGCAGACGCCTGCCAGTTTCGAGGGAGTGAGGCTGAGGCCCTGCTGCTTGGCCATCTTGATCGACACGGGCTCGAACGCGGTCAGCCACGTGGCGCAGCAGAGGGGACGACCGCACGGGCCGTAGCCGCCGAGCAGACGCGCCTCGTCGCGGACACCGATCTGCCGCATCTCGATCCGCATGTGGAAGGCCGCCGCCAGATCGCGGACCAGTTCGCGGAAGTCGACCCGGTGCTCGGCCGTATAGGAGAACAGCAGCTTCGACCCGTCGAAGGCGTGCTCCACGCGCGACAACTTCATGTCGAGACCGCGCTCGCGGATCTTGCGCTGACAGAAGGCCAGCGCCTCCTGCTCCTTGTGCTGCTGGTGCAGTCGTCGGACCGCATCCTCCGTCGTCGTCCGCCGGAGCACATGCGTGCCGGCGGCGGGTGGCAGGCTCGCGGCGCGCCGCTGCGCGACCACGGCGGCCTCGGCCACCACCGTCCCGATCGCGATATGGTCGCCGTCGCTGACGACGACCGTGTCGCCGGTCGACAGCGGACCGTCCAGCGGGACCTCCGGCAGCAGGAAGCTGCGGCGACGCCCGGCCGGGACGAACCGGACACTGGCGGTCGGCGCCACGCTGGCCACTGTTGCGTCGCTCATGGCTTACATCTCACAGGCCAGCCAGTCGGCGACGACCTTGGCGGACTGGTAGCGCTCGAGCGAGCGACGCGCCTGCTCGACGACAACGAAGGCCCCGAGCACGCGACCGGTGTCGAAATGCCGGGCCAGCCCCGAGAGGTCGTGCCCCAGATCCGGATTGGCAAGCGCGGCGGAGGCGCTGCCGCTGCCCCCGGCAGGCGCGGTGACCACGCCGAGATCGCGCACGAGCAGCGACAACGCCTCGAGCCGCCGGGACAGCACCTCGCGGTCGGTGCCGGCGCCGCGCTTCTTCGGCACCTCGGCCAGCTGCTGCGCGAGCTTCAGACGGACGGCAACCGACGGACGCGACGCCAGCCCCTGCAGCAGCCCGAGGGCCGCGCCACGGGCCTCGACGAGTTCGCCGGTGTCCTGAGCCAGGGCACGGGCGACACTGCCGTCGCCCATCGCGGCCAGCCCCGTGGCCTCGGCCGCCTTGACGCCGCAGTGCCGCACCAGGACCTCGGCGAGATCCGACGGGCCGAGCCGGCCGAACCGCACGCGGGGACACCGCGAGCGGACCGTCTCCAGCAGCGAGTCCGGGCGCGCCGTCACCAGCACGAACATGGACGAGGGCGGCGGCTCCTCGAGCGTCTTCAGCAGGGCGTTCTGCGCCGCCGGCTGCAGACTGTCGGCCTCGTCCACGATGACGACGCGGCGGCGGGCCTCGAACGGCCGATAGCTCGCCTGTCCGATGACCTCACGCGCCATCTCGACGGTGATGGTGCCCTTCTCGTTGGGCGCGAGCAGGACGATGTCGGGATGCTGAGCCCGGGCGATGCGCTTGCAGGACGAACAGAGGCCGCAGGCGTCGCCATCCACGGCGGGCTGCTGGCAGTTGAACGCCGAGGCGAGCGCCAGCGCCGTCGTGCGCTTGCCGACGCCGTCGGGACCGTCGAACAGGAGGCTCTGCGGCACGCTGCGTGCCACGACGGCACGCAGCAGCAGCGCGCGGGGCTGCGCGTGGCCCAGGACCTCGGTCAGCCTCATGGGGCGATCATACCTTGGGCCTTGGGCCTTGGGCCTTGGGCCTTGGGCCTTGGGCCTTGGGGCGTGGGCCTGGGGCCTGGGCAGGTCAGGGCGTCGGCTTCTTGTCGGTGTCCTTGTCGCGGCGGCCGAAGAGCTTGCCCCAGAACCCGCGCTTCTTCTCGGGCTCCTCGGCGGTGGCCTTGCCGTCGCGATCGCCGTCGTCGCTGCGAGCGGCGGCCTTCGCCTCCTCGGCGCGGGGTGGCGCGTCCTCGTCAGCCGTCGTGGTCGGGGGCGCCGGCACGTCGCGCGGAATCGTCGCCGCAGGCAGACCGGCCTCCGCGGCACTGACGGGCTTGAGATCGTTGTCCTTGCCGAAGAAGCCCGCCAGGCGCTCGAGGAAGTTGGTTCCCTCGTGCTCCTCGCAGGAGCCCTGGGGCTCCGTGCCCTTGCGGTAGTACTCGGTGTAGGCCATCGACCGGATCTCGACCGAGCCATCGTCGGACTCGACCGGCACCTTCGTGCAGCCGTCGACGGACCGTTTGCCCGTGATGCGGCAGATCTCGACCCCGACCACGCCGGTGGGGCGCTTGAAGGGCTCGGGCTTGTGGCCGTCGGTGGCCACCGCCATCACGTTGGACCACAGGGGGACGGCCAGTTCGCCGGCGTAGCCGTTGGAGATGATCTCGCGGGGCTGATCGAATCCCATCCAGACGCCGGTGACGGTCGAGGGCGTGTACCCGACGAACCAGACGTCGTGGTAGTCGTTGGTCGTGCCGGTCTTGCCGGCGGCCGGCAGTCGGAATCCTTCGGCGCGCGCGCGCCAGCCGGTGCCGGAGTTGATGACGTCGGCGAGCATGCTGGTGACCAGGAAGGCCGTCTGCTCGGAGAACACCCGGTGCTCCTTCGCCTCCGTGGCGTAGAGCACGTTGCCGTCCTGATCCTCGACGCGGCGAATGAGATACGGCTCGTGGATCACCCCGGCGGCCGCGAAGGCGCCATAGGCGGCGGTCAGGGACTGCAGCGTCACCTCGCCGGCACCGAGGGCCATGGACGGGACGGCCGGCATGCGGCCGAGCGAGAGCGACTGGGCGGTCTTGACGGCTTCCGGGATGCCGACCGTGCGCAGGAGCTGGACGGCGGCGCGGTTGCTGGACGTCCGCAGGGCCGTCCGCAGCGTCATGCTGTTGGCGCTGGAGTGCTCGTCTTCGGGAACGTAGGCGCCCTGCGGCGTGTTGATCGGATCGTTGAGATTGGTCACCAGCGATCCGGGGGACTGCCCCTGCTCGATGGCGGCGGCGTAGACGATGGGCTTGAAGGCCGAGCCGGACTGGCGGCGGGCCTGCACGGCGCGATTGAAGCGACTCTCGCGGAAGTTGCGGCCGCCGACCTGCGCCCGCACCGCACCGGTCCGCGGGTCCAGCACCACCACGGCCGCCTGGAGGTACGGCGGCGCCACGTCCTCGTCGATCTTGATCGTGGCGCGAGGCGTGTGGCGATAGCCGCGGCGCTTCTCGATCTCGGCGAGACGGCGTTCGACGATGGCCTCGGCCTGCTGCTGCAGCTCCGGGGCGATCGTGGTGAAGACCTTCAGGCCACCTTCCGACACCCGCAGCCAGCCGAAGCGATCGACCAGTTCGCGACGCACCGCTTCCTTGAAGTAGAGGCCGTAGGGCTCGTCGCGCCGCAGACGATTCTCGAGGCGCACGCGGGCCCGACGGGCACGCTCGTACGTCGGCCGGTCGATGGCCTTGTTCTCGAGCATCATGTACAGCACGATGTTGCGGCGCGCGATGGCCTTCTCGCGGTTGATCGTCGGCGCATAGGCCGACGGCGACTGGATGAGACCGGCGATGAGGGCCGCCTCCGGCACGTCGAGCTCGCTGGCGTGCTTGCCGAAGAAGCCGAGTGATGCCGCTTCCACCCCGTGGTAGCCGTCGCCGAAATAGGCCTTGTTGAGGTACAGCGCGAGGATCTCGTCCTTCGAGTAGGTGCGCTCGATGAGCAGCGCGGCGAACGCTTCCTTGATCTTGCGGGTGTAGGTCTTCCTGCGGTTCAGGAAACTCATGCGGGCGAGCTGCTGCGTGATCGTGCTGCCGCCCTGTCCCCGTGTGCCCGACTTGGCGTTGGCCACCACCGCCGCGCCGATGCGGACGAGATCGACGCCGTTGTGGGCGTAGAACCGCTGATCCTCGACCGAGACGACGGCGTCGCGGACGGTGCGCGCCATCTTGTCGAGCGGCACCTCGATGCGCTGCTCCTTGAAGATGGTGAAGACCGGCTGGTCCGCCTGGTCGTAGAGCGTGGTCGACTGCGCCATGTCGCCGACCGACGACAGCGCCCGGCGATCAGGCAGCGACTGCCGGATGTCCCAGGCAAACCACACCGCGGCGACAAAGGCCGTCCACGCCACCAGCGACACCGCGGCGAGCCCCCACGCCAGACCGCGCGGTCGCGACAGCAACCACTGCCCCGCCCGCCCGGGCCGCTGCCCCCCGAGCCATCCCCCCACCCGTGCCCGCAGTCCCATCACCCCTCCAGCGTACCCGACGTCCGGCGTGCGCGTCGCACGATCGGGAGGGCCGCCCCTCAGTCGCGCCGCTGCAGCACCAGCAGGCTGCGCCCCTCGAGCTTGAGGCGGCTCGTGCGGCGATAGACCCGACTGGTCAGCCCCACCTGGTCGTGAGTCGTGTCGACCACGGTGCTCCACCCCCGCCCGAACCGCTCATCCGGCGGAGAGAACCGCAAGGGGGCGTAGTGGGCGTTGAACATCACGAGGAAGCTGTCGTCCACCACGCGTTCGCCGCGCGATCCGCGACTGGGGATCGCCTGGCCGTTGAGGAACACGGAGAAGGACTTGTTGTGCCCGGCGCCCCAGTCCTTCGAGTCCATCGGGTGGCCGTTGGGCGTGAACCACTCGATATCGGCCAGTCCGTGCAGCTCCAGGCCCTGGAACCACCGACGACGCCGGAACACCGGGTGCGCATGCCTGAGGGCGATGAGCTTTCTGGTGAAGGCGAGCAGCGAGGTGTCGAGCGCCTCCCAGTCGAGCCAGCTGACCTCGTTGTCCTGGCAGTAGACGTTGTTGTTGCCGTGCTGCGTGCGACCGGCCTCGTCGCCCGACAGCAGCATCGGGATGCCTTGCGACAGGAACAGGGTCGTCAGGTAGTTGCGCTGCTGCCGCGCGCGCAGCGCCGTGACCTCGGGGTCGTCGGTCGGCCCCTCGACGCCGCAGTTCCACGATCGATTGTGGCTCTCGCCGTCGCGGTTGTCCTCGCCGTTGGCGTCGTTGTGCTTGTCGTTGTACGACACCAGATCGCGCAACGTGAAGCCATCGTGCGCCGTGACGAAGTTGACGCTCGCGTAGGGCCGGCGACCGGTGCCTTCGTAGAGGTCACTGCTGCCCGTGAACCGGTAGGCGAACTCCCCGAGCGTCTGGTCCTGGCTGCGCCAGTAGTCCCGCACGCAGTCGCGGTACTTGCCGTTCCACTCGCACCACAGCGGCGGAAAGTTGCCGACCTGGTAGCCGCCCTCGCCGACGTCCCAGGGCTCGGCGATGAGCTTGACCTGACACACGACCGGATCCTGCTGGATGAGATCGAAGAACGCCGACAGACGGTCCACGTCGTGCAGCCCTCGGGCCAGGGTAGCCGCCAGATCGAAGCGGAACCCGTCCACGTGCATGTCGGTGACCCAGTACCGCAGCGAGTCCATCAACAGCTGCAGCACGTGCGGATGCCGCATGTTGAGGCTGTTGCCGGTGCCCGTGTAGTCCATGTAGTACCGCGGCTGGTCGGCCACCAGCCGGTAGTACGCGGCGTTGTCGATGCCCTTGAACGACAGCGACGGCCCGAGGTGGTTGCCCTCCGCGGTGTGGTTGTAGACCACGTCGAGGATGACCTCGATGCCGGCCGCGTGCAGGGTCTTGACCATCTGCTTGAACTCGACCACCTGGGCACCGCGCTGGCTCGTGGCGTACTCGTTGTGCGGCGCGAGAAACCCGATCGAGTTGTAGCCCCAGTAGTTGCGGAGCCCCTTCTCCATCAGCAGGGAGTCGTGCACGAACTGGTGCACCGGTTGCAGTTCGATGGCGGTGATGCCCAGCGCCAGCAGGTACTCGACGATGGCCGGATGGGCGATGCCGAGGTAGGTGCCGCGCAGCTCGGGTGGCACCTCCGGATGCCGCATCGTCAGTCCCTTGACGTGCGCCTCGTAGACGACGGTCTTGTGCAGCGGCGTGCGTGGCAGCCGGTCGTTGCCCCAGTCGAACTCGGGGTCGACGACGACGGCTTTCGGCATGTAGGGGGCCGAGTCGTCATCGTTGATCGCGCCGTCGGGGTCGGCGAAGCGGTACGGGAAGACCGCTTCGTTCCACTGCACCTGCCCGTCGATGGCCCGGGCGTACGGGTCGATCAGCAGCTTGCTCGGATGACACCAGTGCCCTCGGGCCGGATCGTAGGGGCCGTGGACCCGAAAGCCGTACCGCGTGCCCGGTCCGATGCCTGGCACGTACCCGTGCCAGCAGTACGCCGTCACCTCCGGCAGGACCAGCGCCGTCTCGACGCCGTGGTCATCGAAGAGACACAACTCCACCTTGTGTGCCGCTTCGGAAAAGATCGAGAAATTCGTGCCGGCGCCGTCGTACACCGCCCCGAATGGATAGGCTCGCCCCGGCCAGATCTCCATAGTTGTCGACAGCCTAGCAGTCGGCTGCGGCAATTGGCGAGCAAGTGCTTACGGATGAGTCAGCGGGGCGAGCCTCGCGGCAGGGCTTCCGAATGAGACCGCTATTGACGACTTTTCAGGTCGGATATAAGCTGGGCGACGAACAGAGAGTGAGACCTAGTCTCATTTCATCGAAAGGTTCCTGTGGTCCGCCTTGCTCCCGTCTCCTCTGTCGCTCTCGCCGGCTGGCTCGCCGCCGGGTGGGCCAACCCCGTCCACGCCCAGTCGGTCCCGACACCACGCGCCATCGAGGCCCATGTCGCCCTCCACGGCACCGTGGTCGACCCCAGCGGGGCCCCCGTTGCCGGGGTCACGGTGTCGATCCGGCCCCAGAATCGCTCTGGCGCGGCCCCGGTGACCGTCGACACCGACGCGGCCGGGCACTTCGCGGTCGCGCTCGCGCCGGGGACATGGCGCCTCTCGACGCGCGTGGCCGGGTTTGCCACCGCGACCGCCGACGTGGCCCTTGCCGGTGACATGCCGGTCACGGTCGCGCTCACGGTCAATCCAGCCGGCCTCGCCGAAGAGGTCACCGTGCTCGCGACGCGTCTGGGCGGCCTGCCCGAGACGCTGCGCCGCATGCCGGGCGCCCTCGAGACCGTCGACGCCGAGACGCTGGCCTCGTCGCACGTCTTCACGATCAACGAAGCGCTGCGCACAGTCACCGGCATCACCGTGCGCGATGAAGAGGGCTTCGGACTGCGCCCCAACATCGGGATCCGCGGCCTCAACCCCACGCGCTCGACCAAGGTGCTGCTGCTCGAGGACGGCATTCCTCTCACCTACGCGCCCTACGGCGACAACGCGTCGTACTATCACCCGCCGGTCGAACGCATCGAGAGCATCGAGGTGCTCAAGGGCTCCGGTCAGATCGCCTACGGACCGTCGACCGTCGGTGGCGTCATCAACTACGTGACGGCCGTCCCGCCGCAGCGCACGGCGGGCAGCGCGACGCTCGAAGGCGGCAGCCGCAACTTCTTCAACGGCTACGGCACCGTCGGGACCACGCGCGGCCGCCTGGGTCTGCTGGGCAGCTACATGCGCCGTCAGGGTGATGGCGCGCGCGACCACACCCATTCGTCGCTCGACGACCTCACGGGCAAGGCCGTCGTCACGCTCACACCGTCGCAACTGCTCACGGTCCGTGCCAGCCGGTATGCCGAGGACTCCAACGTCACCTACTCCGGCCTGCGGCTCGACGAGTTCAGCGCAGCGCCGCGCCAGAACCCGTTCGTCAACGACCGCTTCGACGGAACGCGCACGGGGACGTCGGCCACCCACGCGATGGTGCTCTCGTCCCGCGCCGTCCTGAGCACGAACCTGTACGCCTCGTGGTTCGCCCGCGACTGGTGGCGCCAGTCGAGCAACTCGGCACAGCGACCCAACGATGCGGCCGATCGGGCGTGCGGTGACATGGCGAACCTGCTGACCACCTGCGGCAACGAAGGACGCCTGCGGCGCTACGCCACCTACGGCATCGAACCACGCCTGCGCGTCGACCACACGACCTTCGGTGTCCGCCAGGAGACCGATCTCGGGGTGCGGGCACACACCGAGCGCCAGGACCGCCGACAGGAGAACGGCGACACGCCGATCAGTCGCAGCGGTCTGCTCGTCGAGAACAACGTGCGCGAGGCCGATGCCGTGGCGGCGTTCGTGCAGCACCGCGTGCTGGTCGGTGACGTCACCGTCACGCCAGGCCTGCGCGTGGAGCACGTCCGCTTCTCGCGCACCAACCGTCTCGCCAACGCGGGGGCGGGCGTCTCGGGTGCCTCCTCGCTCACGCAACTCGTGCCTGGGCTCGGCGTCGCCTACGGTCCGAGCGACAGGCTCACGGCGTTCGCTGGTGTGCATCGCGGATTCGCGCCGCCACGGGTCGAGGATGTCATCACCAACACGGGCGGCGTCATCGAGCTCGACCCGGAACTGAGCTGGAGCTACGAGGCCGGCGTCCGCACGCGACCGCTGCCTGGCCTCAGCGTCGACAGCACGGTGTTCCGGATGGACTACGAAAACCAGCTCGTGCCCGCCAGTCTCGCGGGCGGCGTCGGCGCGGTGCTCACCAACGGCGGGGCGACGCTCCATCAGGGGCTGGAGTTGGCAGCACGTCTCGACAGCCGTGTGCTGTCATCGACCTCGGCGCACCGCACGTCCATCCGGACGGCGTTCACCTGGCTGCCCGTCGCCCGCTTCACCGGCGTCCGCACCAGCAACATCAGCGGCTTCTCGACGGTGAGCGTCTCGGGCAATCGGCTCCCTTACGCGCCTACCCGTACGCTGACCACCACCCTGGGCTACGCGCACGAGCGAGGCCTCGACCTGATGATCGAGGCCCAGCACGTCGGCGAGCAGTTCGCCGACGACCTCAACACGCTCGCGGTCACGGCCGATGGCCAGCGCGGTCTGCTGCCAGCGATGACGCTCTGGAACGCCAGCGTCAGCTATCGGCTCCGCCGCCTCCCCGTGACGCTCTTCGGCACGGTCAAGAACCTCTCGGATCTCACCGCGGTCGTCGATCGCACACGCGGCATCCTGCCGACCAGTCCGCGCCTGCTGCAGTTCGGGGCCCGCGTGGGCTTCTAGGCGGCGCTCCCCTGGGCGGCGGCCAGGTGACGCGCTATGCTCTGCCGCATGAGCCGAGCGCGCGTCGCCGTGGTCGCCATCCTCTGCGCCGGGGGGCTGCTGGCGGCCCGTGCGCAATCCCCCGCGCCTGCGCCCTGGCAGGACCAGGGCCCCGTCCACACGCGGCGCTCGCCGCACGCGCGTCTGCACGACGTGCCCGTGCGCGCCGTGACCATGCAGGAGGGCTTCTGGTCGGCCCGCATGCGGGCCAACGTCGAGCGGAGCCTCCCGACCCTGCTCGAGCTCTTCGAACAGAAGGGCATCGTCGACAACTTCCGGCGCCTCGGCGGATCGTCGGCGGCCGAGCGACGAGGTCCGCTCTACACCGACTCGGACCTCTACAAGTGGATGGAGGCCACCGCCCTCGCCCTGCAGACGAAGGACGATGCCCGATGGCGCGCCACGCTGGAGGCGCTGTCGCGCGACATCGCCGCCGCTCAGGAGGCCTCCGGCTACATCAACACCTACTGGAGCGGCGAGCGCGCCACTCGACGTTTCACCGATCAGGTCGGTGGCCATGAGGAGTACTGTCTCGGCCATCTGCTGCAGGCAGGGATCGCGTTCTACCGGGCCACGGGAGACACGCGGCTGCTCGACATCGGTCGCCGCATGGCCGACCACGTCGTCGGCCGCTTCGGCGTCGATCGCGAGCCGCTGTTCACGGGCCATCCCGAGCTCGAACTGGCGATGGTGGAGCTCTATCGGACCACGCGCGACCGCAGGTACCTCGACTTCGCGGGCTACCTGCTGGGCAGCCACGAGGCCGCGCGCCTGAAGCTGCGACCGCGCGACGTGGCCTACACCTTCAGCGGCGTGCCGTTCACGACGCGCACGAAGTACGAAGGACACGCCGTGCGGGCCATGTATGCGTCGATCGGTGCCGCCGACTACTTCATGGAGACCGGAGACCCGGCCTATCTCGCCACGCTCGAGCGGCTGTGGACCGACCTCACCGACACGAAGATGTACGTGACCGGCGGTGTCGGCTCGCGCGCGCAGGGCGAGACGTTCGGTGAGCCGTACGAGCTGCCGAACGCCCAGGCGTATGGCGAGAGCTGCGCCGCGATTGGCAACATGCTGCTCAACTGGCGGCTGCTGCTGATCACGGGAGAGGCGCGCTTCGCCGACGTGATGGAGCGGGCGCTCTACAACGGCGTCAACTCGGGCATGTCGCTCGACGGCACGCTGTACTGCTACCGCAATCCGCTGGAGTCGCGCGGCGAACGCATCCGCAATCCCTGGTACGACACGACGTGCTGCCCGCCCAACCTGCAGCGGACGCTGGCGGCGCTGCCCGGCTACCTCTACTCGACGTCGGCCGACGGTGTGTACGTGCACCTGTTCCACCCGTCGACGCTGCGCTGGCGCCTCGAGGACGGCACACCACTCGAGCTGACCCAGTCCACCGCGTATCCGTGGGAAGGCACGGTCGACCTCGTTGTCTCGCCGGCCGCGCGCACCCGCTTCACGCTGCACGTGCGCATCCCGGCGTGGTCGTCGGTGTCGACCCTGACCGTCAACGGCGCGCCGGTGTCGGCCCGGGTGCTGCCTGGGCACTACACGGCGATCACCCGCGACTGGCAGCCGGGCGATCGGGTGCGCGCCACGTTCGACATGCAGGTGCAGGAGGTGGCGGCGCACCCACAGGTCCGCGAGAACACCGGACGCGTGGCCATCCAGCGTGGCCCGCTGGTGTATGCGCTCGAACAGGCGGATCAGCCTGCGGAGGTCGACCTGTTCCAGGTGGTGCTGACGGGGCAGGCGGCGTGGCAGGTGACGGCGCGACCGGACCTGCTCGGCGGCATCCGCGTGCTCCAGCACGCCGGCGCCATCCTGCCCGACAACGGCATTCCGCTCTATCGTCCAGGCACGGCGGCCCTGCCCATCGCCCGGACGCCAGCGCCGCTGACCTTCATCCCGTACTACGCCTGGGCCAACCGCGAACCGCAGCCCATGGTCGTCTGGGTGCCGCGCCGCTAAGTCAGCGCGACGTCTTCAGGTACGCCAGCAGATCCGCGAGGTCCTGCCCCGACAGGGCCTCGTGGAACGTCGCGGGCATCAACGACCCGGGCGCGGCGGTCACCGACACGACATCGGCGCGCAACACCACGTGTGCCTGTCCCGCAGCGTCGCGCATCGACAGGCTGCCGGCCGTCTCCGACTCCATCCGCGCCACGATCGTGCGGCCATCACGGGTCTGCACGGTGTAGGACTCGTAGCCCGGCGTGATCTCGTAGTCGGGCACGAGGATGTGCAGCAGCAGCGCGTCTGCCGGCTGGTTGCGGATGCCGCTCAGGTCGGGTCCGACGCGACCACCGGCGCCGCCGAAGGTGTGGCAGGCGACGCACTGGGCCTCGAACTGCTGACGGCCGCGCGCGGCCTCCCCCGACCGTGCGAGTACGTCCGTGCGGGCGCGTTCGTAGACCGGGAGTCCCCCGCCGGCATCGAGGCCCGCGAGCAGCGTGCGGGCGCGGTCGCGGATCGCCGGGGTCCGGTGTCCCGTCAACCGCCGGGCCCGCGCAGCGCCGATTGCCGCAGGCGCGACGTCCTCGCGCGCCACCGCGTCGAGCAAGGCGGTGGTCAAGCGCTCCTCGGACATGAGGGCGGTCAACACCGCATCACGCACCCGGGGCGTGTACGCCTGCCAACGCGCGCGCTCCAGCACGCTCGCCGCGGCGGCGGGCTCGGGCAGTTGGCTCAGCGCCCGCACGGCCGCCACCTGCACGGCCGCCGGACGCGTCGGCGCGAGCAGCTGCATCAGCGAGGCCCCTGACGTGGCGAGGTCGGCCTGGCCGAGCAGGTCGATGGCCGGCAGCCGCTGGTCGATCGGCGCCTCCTCCATCAACGCCACCGCCGCCGCCCGCGCCAGTTGCGTCGCGAGCCGCTCGCGTCCACGCTGCGCCTCGGGGGCGTCACCCGCAACGAGGGTCATCAGCGGCGATCGCGATGCGGTCGTGCCCGACGACGCGGGCGTGTCGGCGACGGAGGCCGATCGCGTCCGCAGCCCCTGCGCCAGGCCGGCCAGCGCGGCTGGCTGCCACGAGAGTTCCTCGCGCGGGTCGGCGATGGCGGTCAGCAGCGCCAGGCAGCGTTCGCGGGACTCCGTCGCGCCGTACAGGCGACCGAGGTCCTGCATCACGGCCGCCCGCGCCGCCGGCCGCGCGGCCGACGGGCCGGCGGTGCGGGCCTGGAAGGCGTCGAGGAACGGCCCGGTGCGGTCGTGCAGGCCGCTGAAGATCGCCGCTCGCACCCAGCGATCCGCGCCGTCGCGCCGCGCCAGCGCCGCCAGCGCGGTGACCGCCCGGGGATCGGCCGACACGCCGAGCGCCGCGGCCACGTGCAGACGCACGCGGGCATCCCGGTCGTCTACGAGCGGCAGCAGGTCGTCGACGAGCGACGGCGTCGCCGTCATCCGCCGCTCGAGGATCCGGACGGCGTTCTCCCGCACCGCGGCGGCCTCGTCACGCAACGCGCGGCGCAGTTCGGGCGCCTGCAGGACGTCGAGCGCATCGAGCGTCCACAGCGCATGCAGGCGCGCCAGCACGGGCCCGCGCGAGGCCAGCAGGCGCAGGTCGGGCGCCACGTCGACGGCCCGTCGTTCGACGAGCAGGCGCTGCGCCGTCTCGCGCCACCAGGCATTGGGCCGGGCCAGCGCGCTCAGCACCTGCGCATTTGTCGCCGTCGCCAGGTCGACGGCCAGCGCCGCCGGACCACGCTCGCGGGCCGCGAGGCGATAGATCCGCCCCAGGCCGCGCCCAGCCGTGAAGTCGAAGTGCCGACGGCTCTCCTCTGGCACGTAGGCCGGGTGGTCGATGTCCTTGCGGTACATGTCCACGACATAGAGGGCACCGTCGGGACCGTTGGCGAGGAAGACCGGGCGGAACCAGCTGTCGCGCGAGGCGAGGAACTCGACGCCGTCGCGCGCGGGGGTCGATCGGAACGACACCCCACTCGGCCGCCGCACCTGACGTTGCACGAGGTTCTGCGCCGACTCGGCGACGAAGATGCTGCCGGCGTGTCCGCTCGGCAGGGCGTCGCCGCGGTGGATGTGGACGCCGCTGGCAGAGGTGAACGTGCCGGCGTGCGGGGTCGTGATCAGCGTGGGATGGAACGAGGCCGTGGTGAGGTCGCGCGTCAGCGGCCATACCGAGGCCTCGGCGCCCACGGCCGAGACCTCCTGCACCGTGTCCGAGAACGCGAGGCGCGGATTGCGCTGCAGTTGCTCCGGTTCCAGCATCACCTGCCACACCGGATGACGATTCGCGCAGATGAAGCGCCGTCCCTCATCGTCGAAGGTCAGGCCGTACTGTCCCTGGCCACCCACGAGTTCGAACGCACCCGTCACGGGGTGATACCGGGAGTCGCTCGTGCTGAAGACCACGGGCGGACGCTCGGGATGCGCCGGCGACGTGACCCGCCCGCCATTGAGTCCGCTGGTGAAGTAGATCCAGCCGTCGGGGCCCAGCGTGGGATGGCTGAAGCGGATCTGCGCCGTGCGGGTCGCACTGAACCCGGTGAGCGCGACGCGGCGCTCGTCGGCGACGCCGTCGCCGTCGGTGTCCTTCAGGTAGAGCAGGTCGGGCGCCACGGTGACGAACACGCCGCCGTCCCACACCATGAGGCCGTTCGGGTAGGTCAGGCCGGTGGCGAACTCGGTGCGCGTGTCGAAGCGGCCGTCGCGGTCGCTGTCGGTGAGCAGCGCCACGCCGCCCCGCGGCGGCTCGGCCGGCTGCCCCTCGAGCGGGTCGGGATAGCCGCGGTTCTCCACGACGAAGAGACGCCCGCGCTCGTCGAAGGCGATGGCCACCGGATCCTGCACCAGCGGCTCGGCGGCCACCTGGTCGAGGCGGTAGCCGGGCTCGAGCACGAAGCTCGCGAGGGCTTCGGTTGGCGAGAGCGCGGGGCGATCGTCGCGCGTCGCCACGGTGCCTCGGGGCACGGGCTCGGCCTGCATGCGGATGGAGGCCACGAGCCCGACCACGGCCAGCGCGGTCAGGGCCAGACCACGCGACCGGCGCGACGTCCGCGGTCTCATGGCGCCGGACGCGCCGCGGGCGCGGACGCCTTGAGGTCGGCCAGCATCTGCAACAGCGCGTCGGTCATCAGCCGTGCCGCGTCCAGTTCCACGCGATTGGTGCCAAGCCAGGTTTCGTATCCCCCGAGCTCGTGCTGGCGCCGGGTGGGGAGATACCCCTCGGAGCCGTTGGCCAGCGAGGTGGTGAAGGTCTGCGCGAACGGGCTCTTCGCCTTGATCTCGAGGCCGATCTCGGCGAAGACCTCGAACGGGAACGTCGTGATGGCGAGGTCGCCGATCGCGAAGGCCTGCAGGACCACCTCCAGCGACGGCGGGGCACCGGCACTGCCCTGGATGCGCTCGGCGTAGATGCGCTCGCGCGGGTGCCTCGGCGCATCGACGGGGCGCGCCAGGGCCTCCCTGGCCCAGGCCGTCAGCGCAGGCGTGATGGGACGGCGCTGCAACGTGACGGTGCGCTGCGCCGCCGTCAGCGGCACGTGATCCCGCCACGTCAGCGGCTGCATGGCCTGGTAGACCTCCGCCGCCACGCGCGTGGCCACGCGTGTCATCCGTTCGTACGGCGCGAGTCTTGCCTGGGCCCCTCGCACGTCCACGTTGTTGATGTCGCCACTCGTGCCGTTGGAGAGCATCGCCACGAACCGCGACTCGGCGTGATCCTCGCCGAGCAGTCGCGCCAGGGTGCGGGCGAACACGCCGAAGTAGTCGGCCGACACGTGCCCCTGCGGCACGCCGCCCACGTAGTGGAGCGAGTAGTTGGCCAGCACCGCGATCGGTTGCCCCTGCGGCGTGCGGACGGCGACGAACGCGATCTCGGGGTCGGTCGGTCCGGCCGCCTCGATCAGATGCGGGCTGCCGACGCCCGGGTTCATCGCCACCCGATCCATCCCGCCGAAGGGATTGCCCAGGTGCGGCCCCGGCTGCATGAACCACCGGCGATTGAAGACCTCGTCGGCCAGGGTGGCGCGGCCCCAGGCGATCTGGGCCGGCTGCAGGTTGGCGACCGCCTGGCGGATGCCATCGGCGATGCGCGACGCGAGGAAGGCCTGATAGGCGTCGAGCGTGGGAGCCAGATCGTAGTCGGCGGGCGACCAGCGATCGCCGAGGGCCGACGTCGCCGAGTGCGTGTGCGTCGCGCTGATCAGGATGCGCTCGGCCGGGATCCCCGTGTGCTCGGTGGCGAGGTGCCGGGCGCGATCCAGGACGTACCTCGGCACGCCGAGGCTGTCGACCACGACGATCGCCAGGCGCGAGGCGCCATCGTCGAGCACGAGGCTGCGCGCGTGCAGCTCGTCGTGGATGTAGGTGGCAGGAAACGGCGCCCAGCCGCCGACGATCGCGCCGCCCAGCGGCGGGGTGATGTTGCTCGTGGCGGCGCCGGCCCGAAGGCGCGCGGCCGGCTGCGCGCCGGTCGGCACGCCGAGGCCCGCCACCACGAGGGCGGCGAGGACGCCGGCCCGCACGATGCGTCGCACGCTCACCAGGATCGGAACCAGGGGCGGGCGACCTCGCCCATGAACGGCCAGGGAATCGCGGCCAGGATGATCAGCAGCGAGACGCCCCCGAAGATCAGCGAGGTGCGGGCCGCGCGGGCCGCGTCGATGGCCTTGCGCGCACGCACGGCGCCCATCTGCGCCACGACGAGCGCCACGATCATCATCGTGGTGTGCTCGACGATGAAGAAGCGCATCGGACGGACCTTCATGGCCGTGCCCATGTCGGCCCACGAGGCGAGCGCCAGCGGGCTGATGAACAGGAGCACGACCCCCAGCAGGAACTGGAGGTGCAGCCCGCCCATGTAGACGCGCCAGGGCCCGCGGACCGGTGACGTCTCGGCAGAGCTGGTGCGGCCGAGGGACGTCGCGGCAGCCAGAAGGAGCCACAGGGCGCCGAACAGGACGATCCAGCGGGTCAGACCGTGAAGGGAGAGAATCAGCGGGTAGATGGCGGCCATGCTGTCCGCATGGTACGTCACGACCGTGGGTGCCGTAAGATCCCCCTGCCCTGCCTATGCTCGAACGTCTCGTCTCGACCATCGGCGAAGGTCTCGTCGCCCTCGACCCGCACCTGCGGTACGTCTTCATCAACGACGCGGCCGAACGGCTGCTGGGTCTGTCGCGCCAGGAGGCCCTCGGACGCACGCTGCGCGAGGTGCTGCCCGAGCCGTTGCTCGGCCAGTTGCTGCCGCACGTGCAGGCGGCCCTGGCCACGGGCCAGCCCGTCACCTGCGAGACCCACATCCCGCACCCCGAGCGCTGGGTGGAGCACCGCCTGCGGCCCTGGGATGGCGGGGTGACCATCCTCTCGCTCGACGTGACCGAACGTCGCCGCGCCGATGACGGCCTGCGTCGGCGCGAGGCGATGCAGGCCCTGCGCGAGAGCCGGGACGTCCTGGCGCTGGCCATGCGCGGCGGACGCATGGGCGCATGGTCACGCAACCTCTCCACCAACGTGGTCTGGTGGAGCCGCGAACTCGAGGAGCTCTTCGGCCTGCCGCCCGGCGGCTTCGAGGGCACCGAGGCCGGCTTCTTCGAATTCGTCCATCCCGAGGATCGCCCGCACGTCGAGGCCGCCGTCGCCGAAGCCATCCGCACGGACACGGACTACGTGGTCGAGTTCCGCTTCCGCCACGGCGAGGGGCGCTGGCGCTGGATGGACGGACGCGGGCGCGCCGTGTACGAGAAGGACGGCACCCCCCTCTGGCTCTATGGGCTCGGCATCGACATCACCGAACGCAAGGAGGCCGAGGCCGCCCTCGACGCGGCCCGCGCGGCCGCCGATGCCGACGCCGAGCGGCTGCATCTGGCGATGGCCGTGGCGCGACTCGGCGACTGGAGCTGGGATACGCGGACGGATCTGATTACCTACTCGGCACGCGCCGCCGAGATCTTCGGCGTCGATCCGACCTGCGCCATGACCTGGGCGGAGGTCCGCGAACGCATCCACCCGGACGACCGGGACCGTGCCCGCCTGGCCGTCGAGGTCGCCGTCGAGACGCACGGCGACTACGCCATGGAGTACCGCATCATGCGGCACGGGCGCGAGCGCTGGATCTCGGCCCGCGGCCGGCCGCGCTACGACGCCACCGGGGCGCCGATCGGCATGCAGGGTGTGGTGCAGGACGTCAGCCACGACCGCCTGCTCGTCCACCTCGACGATGCGGTGCGGGGCCTGACGGCGGCCGAGGACATCACGTCGACCGCCGCGCGCATGCTCGGCGAACACCTGGGAGCCGACCGCTGCGCCTACGCCACCGTGGATGGCGACGGTGCCCTGGCCGTCACCGGCAACTACGTGCACGGCATCCACAGCCTGGTGGGTCG
>LNFM01003333.1_pt1 | contig 36283 bp, 34 predicted proteins | sample 596031 | NCBI WGS metagenome assembly LNFM01 (sample SAMN04254537, study PRJNA301005) | activated carbon metagenome | isolation source: dual media filters at the Ann Arbor, Michigan drinking water treatment plant | place: USA: Ann Arbor | reverse complement strand
GATCAATTTACGCCCGCGAAAACGCCTGGGCTGGAAGACGCCGTACGAAGTTTATGCAGGGGTGAGCGTTGCACTTATGTGTTGAATTCAGGGAAGAATACCCAAGTGCGCACTACTTCTTCGGCTGCCGCCAGATGTCGGAGATCGCGGTGAAGGCCCTGAGCCCAGGTATCAATGATCCCGCCACAGCCATCAAGACCATTGACCTGCTCAGCGTGCTGCTCGGCCGACGCCTCGCATTGGCCGAGCAGGACTATGCCGTACTGCCCGACGAACCCCCGCGGCTTTACCTGTGCGAGCTGACGCTGGATCAACTGCTGTTGCAGGTGTTCGGCCCAATCCGGACATACGGTGCACGCGACGCCAGTGTCCTGATCAGCCTGCTGCAGGCATACAAGAACCTGCTCTACCTGGCGGCTCAGCCGACGCAACAGCAGGACCTGCTGCGCCATGCCCAAAGCGTGCGCGATACCGCTAATCGGAACCTTTTCGAACGCCGAGATCGCGAGGAAATCAACCAGTTCATCGCGCGTATCAATCATGCGCGCATGACGGGCAGCCCTGCACTGATGCCGCTGAACACCGTACATGACGCACCATGACTGGGCGTCCGTAACACGCCAAAAATCACATGACCGTTCATCGATAAAAAATAGCTAATTAAATCAGTTACTTAAAAGCGTATCCAACAAGACCTGGCATACACCCTGCTTGCTTACAGGGGCATAGTTCCTTAGGGTAGTTCGCATGTGGTCCCTGATTGCCCCTATCAGCTCGTTGCTGGGTGGGGTCGCGTTACTCCTGCTCGGCAATGGTCTGCTCAACACACTACTGACCCTGCGTGGCGTCGCCGAAGGCTACTCCACCGGGATGCTCGGACTGATTATGTCCGGGTACTTTGTCGGTTTTCTCCTCGGTACCTGGCTGGCGATTCCGCTGGTTCGCCGCGTGGGGCATATCCGTGCGTTTGCGTTCTGCGCCTCGCTCGCCGCCATTACCGCCCTGCTGCATCTTCTCTTTGTCGACCCCTGGGTCTGGCTTGGGCTACGCGTGCTCTACGGCTTGGCGCTGGTCAGCCTGTATATGGTGATTGAAAGCTGGCTCAACGCGCAGGTTCCCAATGACAAGCGTGGCCAGGTGTTTGCCGTGTACATGGCGGTCAACCTCGGCGCCCTGGCGGCGGCCCAGCAACTGCTGAACCTGGCTGAACCCACCGATTTTCTGCTGTTTGTGCTGGCGGCGATGCTCATCAGCGCCGCACTGATGCCCATCACCCTGACGCGCCAGGCCCAGCCCAGCCTGCCCGAAACCCTGCACACCAATCTGCGTCAGCTGGTCGGCGTGGCGCCACTGGCGCTCGCAGCATCGGCCTTATCGGGGCTGGCACTGGGAGCCTTCTGGGGCTTGGCGCCGGTGTATGCCGCACTCAGTGGTTTCGACGCCCCCGGCGTCGGCCTGATGATGAGCGGCGCAATTCTCGGCGGTGCCTTGCTGCAGCTGCCCATAGGCCGCTACTCGGATAGCCACGACCGGCGCCTAGTGCTGTTCTGGGTCGTACTGCTGGCCGTGCTGGTGGCGCTGGTAATGAGCGTACTACCTGCCGGGCGCCTGCTGCTTGTGGCCATGTTCCTCTGGGGCGGACTGGCGTTTGCCATCTATCCCATCGCCGTTGCGCAACTGATCGACCAGTTGCACAGCGACGAAATCCTCGCCGGCTCCGGCAGCCTGCTGATGATCAATGGCATCGGCTCGGCCTGCGGCCCACTGCTGGCCGGCGTATTGATGCAACACCTGGGCGCTCAGGCCCTGCCGCTGTATTTCGCCGCGACCCTCGGCCTGCTCGCCGTCTACACCCTCTATCGCCTGCGCCACGTCAGCGACCTGGTCAGCGCGCCCGCCGGCCACTTCATGCCGATGCTGCGTACCAGTCACACCGTACTCGAGCTGATGCCCGATGCCCCCGAACATCCACAGGAGGAACCGCCTCCTGCGGCTGCAGGCCCTCACTAGAAGGGCCGCCACACCAAGCACGTCGGCACCACGTCGGCGCGTCAACTGCACCACAACAATGGACAGGGAGACAGCGCATGCTACTTGCCACCGATCTGGATGGAACCTTTCTTGCTGGTGATCCGCAGGATCGCCTCAGCCTTTATCAGACCATCGCCGCTCACCCGGAAATTCGTCTGGCTTACGTCACCGGTCGTAGCCTGGAGGCGGTCCTTCCGCTGCTGGCCGACCCCACCTTGCCGCACCCGGACTTCATCATCTCCGATGTCGGCGCCAGCTTTACCCATGGCGACACCCTGCAACCGCTGCACCCGTTGCAGAGCCAGGTCGACCAGCTCTGGCCCGGCGAAAGCCAAGTGGCCAGCGCCCTCGAAGGCTTCGACCTAGAGCGCCAGGATGTGCCTCAGGTGCGTCGCTGTTCGTATTTCTGCAGCCCTGAACAAGCGGCCGACCCAGCCTTGCGTGAAGCCGCTGACGCCCTTGGGTGCGACCTGCTGTATTCCGCAGACCGCTACCTGGACTTCCTCCCGCGCGGGGTGAACAAGGGCAGCAGCCTCGCCGCCCTCGCCGCCCACCTGGGCCTGGACGAAGACCAGGTGCTAACCGCCGGCGACACCCTGAATGACCTGAGCATGCTCAGCGGACGCTTCAAGGGCGTTTGTGTAGGTGCCTCCGAGCCCGGTCTGCTCGAAGCCACGCGGACCTATTCGCGCATTTTGCATGCCCAGCGTCCCGGCTGCGGCGGCATCTTGGAAGCCTTCGCTCACTTCGGTTTTCTCGGCGAGCACGGCGTCGCCGCCCTGCAGCCGCAAACCGCCCAGCCTGGCAATGCCGAGCTGGTGATGGTCTACCATCGCCTGCCGTACGAAGAGCACCGGGTCAATGGCGTGCTGCAACGCCGCCGGCCGACCTCACCCAACGGCATCATCCCGACCCTGCTGAGCTTCTTCGGTGACGGCCGCCCCGGTTCCTGGGTCGCCTGGGCTGTGGATGACGACAACGGCGAAGCCTTCGAGACCCACACCACGGTCGACGCCGAGCGCTACCCGAAGCTCACGGCCGCGCGGGTGGCGCTGAGCAAGGATGAGGTCGACATCTTTTATAAGCGCTTCTCCAAGGAAGCCTTCTGGCCGACGTTGCATACCTTCTGGGAACGCGCGGTGTTCAACGAAGATGACTGGCAGGTGTACCTCAAGGTAAACCGCGCCTTTGCCGAGCGCACGGCCCTGGAGGCGGCCGAAGGCGCTACCGTGTGGTTGCACGACTACAACCTGTGGATGGTCCCCGGCTACCTGCGCGAACTGCGTCCGGATCTGCGCATCGCCTTTTTCCACCACACCTACTTCCCATCCGCCGATGTGTTCAATGTGCTGCCATGGCGCCGGCAGATCATCGGCAGCCTGCTGCAGTGCGACAGCATCGGTTTTCACATTCCGCGCCAGGTGGAAAACTTCGTCGATGCCGCGCGCGGCGTAACGCCACTGGAAACGGTCAGCCGACAAAACTGCGCGCCGCGTTTCGTCACCTACGGCTGTGCGGTCGGCCTGGAACGCATGACCACAGCAGTGGACACCGGCAGCCGTGTGGTGCGCCTGGAAGCCAACCCGGTGGGTCTGGACATCGACCGTGTCCGCGCCGCCCTGGATGACCCGAAGATCCGCGAGATGATGGCGCGCCTGCGTCAGGAGCTGGCCGGCATCAAGCTGATTCTTTCGGTCGAACGCCTCGACTACACCAAAGGCACCCTGGAAAAGGTCCAGGCCTTCGAGCGCCTGCTCGAAGAAAACCCCGAGTTGCAGGGCAAAGTGACATTGGTCTGCGTCTGCGTGCCAGCCGCCAAAGAGATGACCATCTACGACGCCCTGCAAGCGCAGATCGAGCAGGCCGTGGGACGTATCAACGGCCGCTTCGCCCGGGTCGGCTGGACGCCGTTACAGTTCTTCTTCCGCAGCCTGCCGTTTGAAGAAGTCAGCGCCTGGTACGCCATGGCCGATGTCATGTGGATCACTCCGCTGCGCGACGGCCTCAACTTGGTCGCCAAGGAGTTCGTCGCCGCCCAAGGCCTGCTCGGTGGGCGCGGCGTGCTGGTGCTCTCCGAGTTTGCCGGCGCCGCTGCCGAGCTCAAGGGCGCACTGTTGACCAACCCCCACGACCCGAATGATCTGGCGCAGACCTGCTACCTGGCGCTGAACATGCCCAAAGCCGAAGCCGAGGCGCGGTTACGTGAGTTGTTCGATATCGTCACCTACCACGACATTCGACGCTGGGGCGAAGATTGCCTGGCGAGCGTGAGCGCCCCAATCGACACCCCCCTGGCAGAGGTGCTCGACCAGGCGTCCTGACCCAGGCCGCAGGCATGCAGGCGGCGCGCTAAGGACAAGGGAACCAACGTGCCGCCTGCCACTCTGAACCCATCGGCACCCAGGGCTGTCTACTGCCTGCCTTGGCGCAGCGGCACGTGTACGCGGGGCGGGATGCTATACCACGCCCTACAGTGCCTAGAGCCGGTTGACGTTTCGTTCGTGACCGCCCTGGCCTGGCGAGATTTTTCGCGGCAACGCGGCGTGCGACGAAACGTCAACCGACCCTTGAGGCCTCCATGGATTCGACAGGTTCCACCGCCGCACCCACGTCGAGCGAGCGCCATTACGAGCTACTGGTTCAGGCCGTCAGTGACTACGCGATTTACATGCTCGACCTGCAAGGTCATATCACGTCCTGGAATACCGGCGCGTCCCGAATCAAAGGCTACAGCGCTGAAGAAGTGCTCGGCCAACCCCTCGAACTGTTCTATACCGACGCCGATCGCCAGGCGAACAAACCCGCCCAATTAATGGCCCAGGCATTGGCCGATGGCCGTGCGCAAGATCAAGGCTGGCGTGTGCGCAAGGATGGCTCGCACTTCTGGGCGCTGGTGGTGCTCGACCTGATCCGTGACGCCAACGATCAGGTAATCGGCTTTGCCAAAATTACCCGCGACATGACCCAGAGCCATGAAGCCGAACAGCGTTTGGAAGCCATGCGCGAGCAGCTGTTCCAGGCGCAAAAGCTCGAAGCGCTGGGGCAATTGACGGGCGGCATGGCCCATGACTTCAACAACCTGCTGACCATCATCATAAGCGCCTCGCGCCTGGCCAGTCGAACCGACAACCCGCAGCGGCGCGCCGAGCTGCTGGAGAGCATTCACAGCGCCGGCCAACGCGGTAGCCAGATGACCCAGCACCTGCTGACCTTTGCCCGTCGTGGCAACCTGCAAACCCAAGTACTGGACCTGCACGACATCCTGCCTGCTACCCAGACGTTTCTCGCCCAGGCGCTGCCAAAACATATTCGCCTGAGTGGCGAGCTGGCCCCCGATCTGCACCCCGTCATGGTCGACCCCAGCCAATTGGAAATGGCGCTGCTTAATTTGGTATTCAACGCCCGCGACGCCATCGAACGCAGCGGCGACATACACCTGCGCGCGGTTAACCGAACCCTCCAGGGCGAATGGGACGGGCTACGTGGCGCCTTCGTGGTCATCAGCATTGCCGACAGCGGTATCGGTATCGACGCCAGCGTGCTGCCGAGAATTTTCGAACCCTTCTTCACCACCAAAGCGTTCGGCCAGGGCACCGGCTTGGGCCTGAGCCAGGTCTACGGCCTGCTCAAGCGGCTCGGCGGCTCCGTACGCGTGGACAGCGCACTGGGACGTGGCACCACGGTCAGCCTGTTCCTGCCGGCAGTTGCGCCCGGCTGACCACTGACACACCTTGGCCATACTGCGAACTGGTATCGACATCCGCATGCCCGTTATCATCATGTCCTGTAACACTCGCTGAGCACCTTGGCACTCTGGTGACCGTACGGCACTCGCGGCCCATCACTTATAAGGCAGACCCGATAGTGGAACAGCTAAAACGCCTGCAGAGCGGAATCGAAGGGCTTGACGCCTTGTTGAAAGGCGGACTGGTCGCAGGCGCCTCCTATATCGTTCAGGGCCGCCCTGGCTCGGGCAAGACGATCCTGGCTAACCAGATCGCGTTTAACCACGTCAATGACGGCGGCCGTGTACTGGTGGCCACCCTGCTCTCGGAGTCTCACGAGCGGTTGTTTCAGTTCCTCTCCACCCTGAGTTTCTTCGACAAGACACGCATCGGTGCCGAGATCCAGTTTGTCAGCGCCTTCGACACCCTCGAAAACGAGGGCCTGGATGAAGTGGTCAAGCTGCTGCGCCGTGAAATCAGCCGGCAGAAAGCGACCGTACTGATCGTCGACGGCCTGCTCAATGCACGCACCAAGGCCGACACCCAGCTCGACACCAAAAAATTCATTTCCGAACTGCAGGGCCATGCGGCCTTTGCCGGGTGCACCGTGCTGTTTTTGACCAGCTCGCGCCTGGATGACGGCAGCCCGGAACACACCATGGTCGATGGCGTGATCGAACTCGGCGAGGAGCTGTTCGGCACGCGCTCGGTGCGCCGTATTCAATTGCGCAAAACCCGTGGCAGCGGCGCGTTGTCCGGTCTGCACGAGTGCGAGATCACCGATGATGGCCTGGTGGTCTATCCGCGCCTGGAGAGCCGCTATGCGCAACCTTCGCGCGCGGAAAGCGACGACCTGGTGCGCATCCCGAGTGGCATCAACCAGTTGGACAGCCTCATCGGCGGCGGCCTGCCCAGCACCTCGGTGACCCTGATCATGGGGCCCTCTGGCATTGGCAAGACCACCCTGGGTGTGAACTTCCTGGCGCAATCGACACCCGAGCAGCCCGGCCTGCACTTCGGCTTCTACGAAACACCGCAGCGCCTGCGCATCAAAGCACGCGCCATTGGCCATGACCTCGATGCACTGGAAGCCAGCGGCGCGTTGCACATCATCTGGCAACCGACCACGGCTGGGCTGCTCGACGCCCTCGGTGAGAAACTGCTCAAGGCGGTGCGCACCCATGGCATCAAGCGGGTTTTCATCGACAGCCTGGGCGGCATGGCGCGCGTGACCACCAATGCACCACGCTTGGTCGAGTTCTTCAGCGCTTTGATGAATGAACTGCGTGCATTGGGTGTCACAGTCTTTGCAAGCTGGGAAATGCGCGACCTGTTTGGTTCAGAAATCAACGCACCTGCGCCCGAGCTCTCGAGTATCGTCGACAACCTCATTCTTATGCGCTTCGTCGAACTGGACTCGGAGCTCAAGCGCCTTCTGTCCATCCTCAAAATGAGAGACAGCTTTTACGACCCATCGCTTCTCGAAGTGGTCATCAATGATCACGGCATTGAACTGAACAAGGCCTTTAAACATGCAGCGGCAGTATTATCAGGTTCCGCTACGCCCCTCCCCGACGCCTGATTACAGCCAGCGGGTCGAGTTCGCATGACGACTATCCTGGTTGTGGATGATGAGTACCTGATCGCGGATATTCTCGGCTACGCGCTGGAAGATGAAGGCTATATGGTGGTCAAAGCCAGCAATGGCCGCAAAGGCCTCGAAGTGCTTGACCGTGAGCGGCCGGAGCTGGTGATTACCGACTTCATGATGCCGCTGATGGATGGCTTAGAGTTTGCCCGTGCGATTCGTTCGCGCACCTCACCCCAGGCCCAGACGCTGCCAATCATCCTGATGAGCGGCGCCCAGGGCAGCGTCGGACGCGCCAGCCCCGAACTGTTCGCGGCGGTCTTCGATAAGCCGTTCGACATCAGCGAAATCATCGCCAAGGTCCAAGAGCTAATCGGCCCGGGGCACTGACGTCTAACTTAGTCACGCCACGCGCAAACGCAAAAAGCCCCCGAAGGGGCTTGCAGGCGTCTACAGGTTGCTCACCACAGCGATGAACCAGGCGCCGCTAAACGCCCAGCCTACCGCGATGGCGGCGCGCCGCTAGATCACGCCGAGCACCAGTAACACCAGCACCACAACCAATACCGCACCCAAACCGCCTGTTGGGCCGTATCCCCAGCTGCGGCTGTGCGGCCAGGCGGGAATCACGCCGACCAGTAACAGAATCAGAACGATCAGTAGCAGGGTTCCTACGCTCATGTGTCTCTCCTCGCAAAAAGTTGCGCTGCGCCCGCATACCGCCGGACCAAGCACAGGATCACCACGGCCAAGACCTCTCAGCCGAAAAGCCAGACACCCCAAGCTGCATAGGGCGCCCGACCTGACTCTTGGTTGACTGATCCGCGAGCACAAAAGTGCAGACTATTTGGCTAAAGCGAAAAAGGCCCTGACGCTTTCGCGGCAGGGCCTTTTCATGGCGACGCATCGTTTGGAGAACGCCAAGTGAGGGCGCCTGGCAGCTTACTGCCCGGTTTCACCACGCCCTCGCGACTCGACTCGCTCTACAGGCAAGCAGGCCACGCCCTTTACAGGGCTTGGCGCACCTCAGGGTGCGAGCAGTTGCAGCGCTTCGCGGCTGGCCTGCTCGATACGCGACCAGTCGCCGGCCTTGATCCACTGGCTGTCGAACATCCAGGTGCCACCCACGCACATGACGTTGGGCTGTTCCATGTAGCGCACCAGGTTGTCCGGGCTGATTCCGCCCGTTGGGCAGAAGCGCACCCCACCAAAAGGCCCGCCGAGCGCCTTGAGCGCTGCAACCCCACCGCTGACCTCAGCCGGGAACAGCTTGAAGCGTCGGTAACCCAAGGCGTAGCCAAGCATGATGTCCGAGGCGCTGCTGACGCCCGGCAGGAGCGGAACCGGGCTATGCAGCGCCGATTCGAGCAGCGCAGCGGTCGAGCCCGGGGTGACGATAAACTGCGCGCCAGCCGCTTCGGCCGCATCCCAGGACGCCTGATCGAGCACGGTACCAGCGCCGACGCACAGCTCCGGGCGCAGCTCGCGCAGACGACGAATCGCGGTCAGCCCGTGGGGCGAACGCAGGGTGATCTCCAGCACCTGCAAGCCACCGGCTGCCAATGCATCGGCCAGCGGCAGAATGTGGTCTTCGTGGGCGATGGTGATCACCGGCATGATCCGCGCCCGCGCACAAAGGCTGTCGAGCTGGGCGATTTTCGCCTCCATCGGAACGGCGGGAGCAGCAGTGTGGCGTGTCATGCAAGGGTCCTTCGGGCCATCAAGGGCACCAGTAGATCTCAAGGGGGGCGTGGAGAAACGCGCGAATCGGTAATTGCAGCGGGTCGTCGCCCGCCAGCGCCTGGGTCAGGGTCGTGAGCTTGCCCGGTCCCTGAATCGCCAGCAGTTGGGTGCGCGCAGCCGCCAGGCGCGGCAACGTCAGGCTAAGACGCTGATGGGGCGAGCTGGGCGCGTGCATCGGCAGACAACCGTGCGAGCACTGCGGCGACAGGGCATCCGCCAGCAAGGGGTTACCGGGGAACAGCGAGGCCGTGTGACCGTCATCGCCCATGCCCAGCACCAGCACGTCGATGGGCGGCAACGCGGCAAGCGCGGCTTCAGCTTTTTGCGCCGCGCCCTCAAGGCTGGCATGCGCCTGATACAGGCCAACAAAACGCGCGTTGGCCGCGCGGCCCTGGAGCAGGTGAGCGCGCACTAACCGTTCATTACTGTCGGCATGGCCCACCGGCACCCAGCGCTCGTCGGCCAGGCTGACGATGACCTGTGCCCAGGCCAGTTCCTGCTGCGCCAGCGCGGTAAAGAAGGCAATCGGGCTGCGCCCGCCAGACACTACCAGTGTCGCCTGGCCATGGCTGTCGAGTGCTGCACGCAAGGCATCGGCGACGCGCTGGGCCAGCGCCGTCGCCAGGTGAGCGGGGTCAGCCAGGCTGTGCGCCAGCATCCCTGCGGGTAAATCCAGTTTAGAGATCGCCATACCAAGCCTTTCCGTCACGGGTGATCAGGGCAATCGAGCTCATGGGCCCCCAGGTACCGGCTGCATAAGGCTTGGGCGAGTCGCCAAGCCGCTTCCAGCCGGCAATCAATTGGTCGCACCACTGCCAGGCGTGCTCGATTTCGTCTTTGCGCACAAACAGGTTCTGGTTGCCGCGCATCACTTCCAGCAGCAAGCGCTCATAGGCATCCGGCACCCGATCACTGCGGTAGGTATCCGAGAAATTCAACTGCAAGGGGCCGCTGCGCAGCTGCATGCCCTTGTCCAGGCCCTGGTCTTTGGTCATCACCTGCAGGGCAATGCCTTCATCGGGCTGCAAGCGGATGATCAGCTTGTTGCCGATCAGCTCGCGCTGCTCAGGGGCGAAGATGTAGTGCGGCGGCGCCTTGAAGTGAATGACGATCTGCGACAGCTTTTGCGGCATGCGCTTGCCGGTGCGCAGGTAGAACGGCACCCCCGCCCAGCGCCAGTTGCGAATATCGGCGCGCAGGGCGACGAAGGTTTCGGTGTCGCTCTGGGCGTTGGAGTTTTCTTCCTCCAGATAGCCCGGCACTGCCTTACCGTCGCTGCTGCCGGCCACGTATTGGCCACGCACGACTTGACGCGTCAGCCGCTCGGCAGTGATCGGCTCCAGCGCTTTGAGCACCTTGACCTTCTCGTCGCGAATGCTGTCGGCCGACAGCTCGCTGGGCGGGTCCATGGCGATCAGGCAGAGCAGTTGCAGCAGGTGATTCTGGATCATGTCGCGCAACTGCCCGGCCTGGTCGAAATAGCCCCAGCGCCCCTCGATGCCGACCTTCTCCGCCACGGTGATTTCCACGTGGGAGATGTGGTTCTGGTTCCACTGGGTTTCGAACAGGCTATTGGCAAAGCGCAGGGCGATCAGGTTCTGTACCGTCTCTTTGCCCAGGTAGTGGTCGATCCGGTAGACCCGCGACTCGGGAAAATACTGGGCGACTGCGTCGTTGACTGCCCGCGAGGATGCCAGGTCATGACCAATGGGTTTTTCCAGCACCGCCAGCGCACGCTCGGCCAGGCCAACCGCCGCCAGATTGGCGCAGATGTCGCCATACACTGCGGCGGGCGTGGCGAAGTACGCCACCACACGCTCGGCCTGCCCTACACGCTCGGCCAGCGGCGTGTAATCGGCGACCTCGCGAAAGTCCATAGTCAGGTAGTCCAGGCGCGCCATAAAACGCATCAGCACCTGCTGATCGACCTCACGCGCTGGGACATAGCGGCGCAGGTGCGACTCGATGGTGCCCAGGTGCTGCGCGGTTTCGCCGGTTTCGCGGGCCAGGGCCAGCACGCGGGTGTCGTCATGCAGCAAGCCGGCCCGGTCGAGCTGATAGAGCGCCGGAAACAGCTTGCGTAACGCCAGGTCACCCAAGGCGCCAAACAAGGTAAAGGTGCAGGAATCAACAGTTATGCACGGCATGATGTACGTTCTTTTATCAAGTTGCGTTAGAAATACCGGGTTAACTCGGATTAATCAAGGCTATATGTTGTAATTAAAACAACATAACCACGTATTCCATATTCCAGTGGTCGACAACCGGGTCCCTCAGTACGATAGGCCGGCCTTTCTTCACCCTCTCAAGGAATCCCCATGGATCGAGTGCGCAACCTGCTGGAGCAGATCCAGGGCCGTCTCGACAGCCTGAACAAGGCCGAGCGCAAAGTGGCCGAGGTGATCCTGCGTAACCCGCAGCAGGCCACCCGCCTGAGCATTGCCGCCCTGGCCCAGGCTGCGCTGGTCAGCGAGCCGACGGTTAACCGCTTCTGCCGCTCGTTCGGCGTGACCGGCTACCCCGAGCTGAAAATGCAGCTGGCGCAGAGCCTGGCCAGCGGCGCCGCCTATGTCAGCCGTGCGGTTGAGGCAGATGACGGCCCCGAGGCTTACACCCGCAAGATCTTCGGCAGCGCCATTGCCTCGCTCGACAGTGCCTGCCAGGCCCTCGACCCGCAGCTGATCAGCCGCGCTGTCGACCTGCTGATCCAGGCCCGGCAAATCCACTTCTTTGGCCTCGGCGCGTCAGCCCCGGTTGCGCTGGATGCCCAGCACAAGTTCTTCCGTTTCAACCTCGCGGTGTCCGCCCACGCCGATGTGCTGATGCAGCGCATGATCGCCTCGGTGGCCCATACCGGCGACCTGTTCGTGATCATCTCCTACACCGGACGCACCCGTGAGCTGGTGGATGTGGCGCGCATGGCCCGACAGAACGGCGCCTCGGTGCTCGGCCTGACCGCCGAAGACTCACCCCTGGCGCAGGTCAGCACCCTGAGCCTGAATATCCCGCTGCCGGAGGACACCGACATCTATATGCCGATGACCTCACGCATCATCCAGCTCACCGTGCTCGATGTGCTGGCCACCGGCGTGACCCTGCGTCGTGGCGTGGACTTTCAGCCGCACCTGCGCAAGATCAAGGAAAGCCTGGTCGCCAGCCGCTACCCGGCTGACGAAGAGCCCAGCTAAGGCCGCACCAAGGGGTCGCGGCCCTCGTTCAACCGTTACTTCCACCAGTACTCGACCTGCGCACCGAAGTTCGAGCCGTGGCGGGCATTGCCAAAAGCACCGGTATCGGACAGAGCGCTGCCAGCCACCAGTTCACTGGCGGCGCGCTGCGCAGCCTGGTTCCAGCTGGCGTAGGTGTAGTACAGACGAAACTCCGGGCGTTCCCAGAAGCCTGGGCCAGCCGGTGACCAGGTCGGTGCAATGGTGAACTTGGTCAGTTTGCGCGTGCCGTCACTGGCCTCGACCTGATCACGGCCCAGCTCGCCGACCAGCTTGAACTGCTCGGTAAAGGCATAGCTGGCGCGGCCACCGACCGACAGCCAGTTCTGGTCCTCGCCTTCAGGCCGCTTGTCTTTCTGATAGACCAACTGCACCTGCCCGCCGATGCGCGGCGTGGCCTGGAAGTCGAAGAACTCCACCAACCGATAGCTTTTGTTATCACGGTCCAGGCCCACATCACCGGTATAGCCCAGCCCGGTGCCAGGCCCCTTGCCGTACTGCAGGGCAAAGGTGTTCCCGCCCCCCAGGAAGTCCGCCTGCTTGTGCTGCGCGGTCACCGCCCAACCGCTGTTGGCCTCGCGGCTATCGGGCTTGTCGATGTAGCTCAGGCCAAACTCCAGCTCGCCACCGGGATTGCTCTGGAAGCCGCCGACGTTGAAGTCGTGACGATTGATATAGGCCTCCTGGAAATAGCTGTCCTTGCGCGAGAAGGCATAGCTGTACTTCAGGCCGCCCAGCTCGAAATCCTCGATACCGGCACCGGTGGCGCTCTGGTTCCAGTAGTAGAAATCGCTGATATGGATGTCGTTGCGCTTGTAGAAGCGCCGCCCGGCCCACAGCGAGCCGCCGTTGAGTGCCGGTACCTTGCTCCACTCGGCATACATCTGGTTCATCCGCGCAAAGCCATAATCGCCAGTGAATTTCGGCGTATGGCCGTATTCGTTATACAGCTGCGCCATGCCCTCCACGCTCAACACCGAGCCGTCGTCCAGGGTCGCCAAGTCGTGGCGCAGGTCCAGCTCGATGTACTGCTCGCATTCGTTACCCAGGCGGTACTTGGACTGCGCGCCAGGCAGCTGGAAACACGACTGCGTGCCCCCCTCCACCGAACCGCCCACACCGCTGCGCACATAGCCGGTGAACTCAGTTCCCGTACTCAGCTCCACGCCGTACGAGAGCCCTGGCAGCGCCATCAGCGCACACGGCAGCAACCACCCACACTTCTTCGTTTTCATAGCCACTCCACTGGTTTTTTATTGTTGTATTGCCTTGGATAGCTGGCCCGAGACGCCGCGAAACGGCAGGCGGCGGCCGGACCGCGGTGTCAGCGCCCTCTGAACGGCGTCACGGTGGACGCGCGCTCAGCGGCGCAGGTCTTTCCCAAAAGCCCCAGCCGCTCCCCGCTTTGCGCGTCGAACAGCAGGGCCTTGTCGGGATCGAAGCGCAGGACCAGACTCTCGCCGATCTGCGGTGCAGCATCGGGGGTCATACGGCAGCAGACTTTGGTCTGATTGAGGCTGACGAACACCAGCGTGTCCGGCCCGGTCGGCTCGGTGACTTCCACTTCGGCGCGAATCGACGGCTGCCCTTCGACGGCACCCAAGAGAATCTGCTCAGGGCGCACACCAAGGATCACCTCACGGTTTTCCATGCCGGCCTCCAGCGCACCCAAGGGCAATTCGCAGTGCGCCGAACCGGCCACCCCGACGGCGGAATCGAGCAGGCCCCACACCTGGCCGTCGCGACGCTGCAAGCGCAGCGGGATGAAGTTCATCGGCGGCGAGCCGATAAAACTCGCCACGAACAGGTTGGCCGGCTCGTTGTAGATCTGTTGTGGGGTGCCGAACTGCTGGATCACCCCGTCCTTCATCACCGCCACCTTATCGCCCAGGGTCATAGCTTCGATCTGGTCGTGGGTGACGTACACCGTGGTGGTCTTCAGGCGCTGGTGCATCAGCTTGATTTCGGTGCGCATCTCCACGCGCAGCTTGGCGTCGAGGTTCGACAGCGGTTCGTCGAACAGGTAGATCTTCGGCCGCCGCGCCAGCGCCCGGCCCATGGCCACGCGCTGCTGCTGGCCGCCGGAGAGCTGGCCAGGTTTACGCCCGAGCAGGTGTTCGATTTGCAGCAGCTTGGCGACCCGCGCCACTTCGTCGTCGATGGCCGCCGGTGCCATCTTGCGCATCTTCAGGCCGAAGGCGATGTTGTCGCGCACGTTCATCGTCGGGTACAGCGCATAGGACTGAAAGACCATGGCGATATCGCGGTCCTTGGGGCTCATGCCGCTGATATCGGCGCCATCCACCAGGATCGCCCCGCCGGTGATGTCTTCCAGGCCGGCGATGCAGTTCATAAGGGTCGATTTACCGCAACCGGAGGGGCCGACTAGGATCAGGAACTCACCGTCTTTAATCGACAGCTCGATGTCCTTGAGGGTGTCCGCCAGGCCGGAGCCATAGCGTTTGTTGACGTTGCGCAGTTCGAGGGTAGCCATTTCATTTCTCCACTTTGAAAGCGTCGCGAGCGAAGGTCAGGCAAGGCGGAGTCAGGCGAGGAAGCGGAGTTTAGGCCGCTAAATGAGCATTCCGAGCCTGACTCCAACGCAGCATCACCGAGCGCAGTAGCTTTCAACCTTTAACGGCGCCGGCCGTGAGACCGCGCAGGAAGTATTTGCCGGCCAGGATGTACACCAGCAGGGTGGGCAGCCCGGCGATCATCGCCGCGGCCATGTCGACGTTGTATTCCTTGGCCCCGGTGCTGGTGTTGACCAGGTTGTTCAGGGCCACGGTGATCGGCTGGGTGTCGCCACTGGCGAACACCACGCCGAAGAGGAAGTCGTTCCAGATCTGGGTGAACTGCCAGATCAGGCAGACCATGATGATCGGCACCGACATGGGCAGCAGAATCCGCCCGAAGATGGTGAAGAAGCCGGCGCCATCCAGGCGTGCGGCACTCACCAGGGCATCGGGAATGCTCACGTAGTAGTTGCGGAAGAACAGCGTGGTGAAGGCCAGGCCATACACCACATGTACCAGCACCAAGCCGCTGGTGGTGTTGGCCAGGCCGAGCTGACCGAGGGTGAAGGATGCCGGCAGCAGCACCACCTGAAATGGCAGGAAACAGCCAAACAGCAGCAAGCCGAAGAACAGCTGCGAGCCGCGAAAGCGCCACATGGCCAGCACGTAACCGTTCAACGCACCGAGCAGCGTGGAGATCAGCACGGCCGGAATGGTGATCTTCACCGAGTTCCAGAAGTAACCGCCGACACTGTCCCAGGCCTTGATCCAGCCGATCGCGGTAAACAGCTCCGGTCACGACAGCAGGTTGCCGGTGCGGATGTCGTCCGGGGTCTTGAAGCTGGTCAAGAGCATGATCAGCAGCGGGATCAGGTACACCGCACAGGCTGCCAGCAAGGTGGCGTAAATCGCCACGCGGCTCAGGCTCAACGCGCGCTTAGGCATGACGCTTACCTCGCAGTTCGGAGTACAGATACGGCACCAGAATCGCCAGCACAGCGCCGAGCATGAGGATCGCGCTGGCCGCACCCAGGCCCATCTGGCCGCGGGTAAAGGTGTGGGCATACATGAACATCGCCGGCAGGTCCGAGGCGTAGCCCGGGCCACCGGCTGTCATCGAGGCGACCAGGTCGAAGCTCTTGATCGCGATGTGCGCGAGGATCATCAGGGCGCTGAAAAACACAGGGCCCAGGCTCGGCAGGATGATGCGCAGGTAGATATTCGGCAGGCTCGCCCCGTCGACCTGGGCGGCGCGAATGATCGAAGAATCGACCCCACGCAAGCCGGCGAGAAACAGCGCCATGACAAAGCCCGAGGCTTGCCAGACGGCGGCGATCACCAGGCAGTAAATCACCCGCTCGGGGTCCACCAACCAGTCGAAGCGAAAGCCTTCCCAACCCCAGTCGCGCAGCATCTTGTCGATACCCAAGCCGGGGTTGAGCAGCCACTTCCAGGCGGTGCCCGTGACGATCATCGACAGCGCCATGGGGTACAGGAAGATGGTGCGGATAAAGCCTTCGCGGCGGATGCGCTGATCGAGCAGCACTGCCAGCAGCACGCCAACCAGCAGGCTGATGCCGATAAACAGCCCGCCGAAGACCATCAGGTTCTTGCTCGCCACCCACCAGCGGTCGTTGTCCAGCAAGCGCGCGTATTGCTGCAGGCCGACCCAGGAGTAGTTCGGCATAAAGCGCGAGCTGGTGAACGACAGCACGAAGGTCCAGGCGATGTAGCCATAGAAGCCGACCAGCACAATCAGCATGCTCGGCGCCAACACCAGCTTGGGCAGCCAGCGCTGCAAGGCATCGAGCGGTGAGGCTTTACTCAATACGGCAATTGAACTCATGGATGACTCCGTTACGTGGTCCGTCTTTGCCGGTAGAAAACCGGCACGAACGCATCCCAGGTGCAGCCCTGGGGCTGCACCGGCAAGCGACGTTCGGGTTTGGGGCCGCTAAGCGGCCCGGGGGCTTATTGCACGGCTTCGATCGCGGCGGCCAGTTGCTGGGCGGCGCGGGCCGGGTCGGCCTTGGGGTCGTTAAAGAAGTTGGTGACCACGTCGAACACCGCACCCTGCACATAGCTGGAGGCGGCCATGCCGTGGGCCAGGCTCGGTTGCAGGCCACCGCTGGCGACGGCTTCCTTGAAGTCCTTCATCGAGGCCTGGGCACAGGCGTCGAAGGTGCTCATGTCCTGGTCCAGGCGGACCGGAATGGAGCCCTTGTTCTGGTTGAAGAACTGCTGGAATTCCGGCTCCATGATGGTCCGCGCGAGGTCTTCCTGAGCCTTGCGGTTATCAGCATTGCTCAACTTGAACATCGCCAGGGAGTCGATGTTGTAGGCAAAGCTGCCCTGGCTGCCGGGGAACGGCAGGCACTGGTAATCCTGCCCGGCGACCTTGCCGGCGGCGGTCCATTCGCTCTTGGCCCAGTCGCCCATGATCTGCATACCGGCCTTGCCGTTGATCACCAGCCCGGCGGCGGTGTTCCAGTCACGCCCGGCGGCATCGGCATCGATATAGCCGCGCACTTTTTGCAGGGCCGCGAAGACTTCGGTCATTTTGGCCCCGGTCAGGGTTGCCTTGTCCTGCTCAACAAACGCCTTGCGGTAGCCGTCTGCACCCAGAATGCTGAACGCCAGGTCCTCGAACACGGTGCCGTCCTGCCAGGGCTGACCGCCATGGGCGATGGCGATAAAACCGGCAGCCTTGAGCTTGTCGGCGGCGGCGAAAAATTCCTCGAGGGTGGTCGGCGGCGTGGCCCCGGCTTTGGCAAACACCTCAGGGTTGATCCACAGCCAGTTGACCCGGTGCACGTTGATCGGCACCGCAACGTAGTCACCGTCGTACTTCATCACATCGGCCACCTGCTTGGGCAGCAGGCTGTCCCACTTCTGCTCGGTGGCGACATCATTGAGGTCGGTCAGCAGGCCCAGCTCGCCCCACTCCTGGATGTCCGGCCCCTTGATCTGTGCGGCAGCAGGCGGATTGCCGGAGACGGCGCGGGTTTTGAGTACGGTCATAGCCGCCTCACCACCGCCACCGGCGACGGCGAAGTCTTTCCAGGTATGGCCTTTTTCTTCGACGAGTTTTTGCAGGGTATCGGCGGCGCGTTTTTCGCCACCTGAAGTCCACCAGTGCAGGACTTCAACTTCGCCGGCGTGGGCAGCCAGCGGCAGCAGTGAAGCCAGGGAAACAGCAGTGGCCAGGCGAGTGATCGCGTTCATCTGTGGGTCCTTTCTTGTTGTTATTCGCGGGCAAGTCGAGTGCTTGCTCTGGAATCGAGTCTAAACAGGGATGCGGCAGCGCCGGGTAACGAAGGGACGCGCAAAGGTCACAGGCTGGTTACATAAGCGCAGCGCGCATGGACACGGCCCTTCACTCGGCAAACCGCGGCAGCCACAGGGTCACCCGCAGCCCGCCTTCACGCAGATTGCGCAGCGTCACTTCACCGCCATGGCTGTGGGCGATATTGCGCGCGATACCCAAGCCCAGGCCGTAGCGCTGCTCAGGTACGCCCGGCCCTTCATCGTCGACGTGCAGGACAAACGTCTGCCCATCGTCTTCGATGTGCAGGTGCGCACGCTCACCGTACTTCAGCGCGTTGTCCACCAGGTTGCCGATGCAGCGCTTGAGCGCCAGGGGTTTGCCTGCATAGCTGGCCTGTGCCTCGCCGGCCAAAGTCACCTGGCCATTGCCCTGGGGCGCCAGGTACGGCTCGATCACGCAATTGAGCAGTTGATTGAGGTCCACGGCCTCGATGTTCTCGTGGATATCGGTGTCCTTGACGCACTGCAGCGCGCCCTTGACCAGCATTTCCAGCTCGTCGAGGTCGCGGCCGAACTTGGCCTGCACGGCTTCGTCCTCCAGCAGTTCGACGCGCAGGCGCAGACGAGTGATGGGTGTGCGCAAGTCATGGGAAATGGCGCTGAACAGCTGGCTGCGCTCCTTGAGGTAGCGGCCGATGCGCTCGCGCATGTTGTTGAATGCGCGGCTCACCTCCACCACTTCGCTACCGCCGGCTTCGGCCAGCGGCTCGACCTCGCTGCCCAGGGACATTTCCCGCGCGGCCTTGGCCAGACGCTTGAGCGGGCGGCTCTGCCAGTGCACCAAAATGCCGATAAACAGCAGCAGAAAGCTGCTGGTGAGGATGATGAACCACAGCTGTTGCGCCGGCAGGCCCTGCTGCTCCAGGCCGGCATAAGGCTCAGGCAGCAAGGAGGCCAGGTACAGCCATTCACCCTCGGCGATTTGGATTTGCGTGACCAGTACCGGCGGGTTGAGCGGCTCCAGACTCAGGGCGTAATGCGCCCAGGAGCGCGGTAACTCTTCGAGCTTCAGCGCGCTGTTGAAAATGCGCAGGTCATCCGGACTGACGAACTGCACAGAGAGGTCGAGCTGGTTACCCAGGCGCTCGCGCAGGGTCGCATCGACCGCCTCGAGCACCGCGCGCTTGCGCGGTGTTTCCGGCAGCACCTGCATAACCAAGGGCTTGTCGTTGAGCGACACGAAAAACCGCGTGCCTCCCATGTTGCGCAACTGGTCGAGCACCAGCGGGCGGTAGCCCAAAGGCAGCGAACGGAAGTAACTGACGCTGGCGGCCATCGACTGGGCCAGGCTGCGCGAGCTGGTCAGCAAACCCTCCATCTGGCTGGCGCGCAATTGCGACACCCAGATCAGACTCGACAAGCCCTGGGCCAACAGCACCACCAGCAACGTCAGCAGCAACATGCGCCCAAGCAACGAGCGCGGCACCGCCAGCCATTTAAGCAGGCTATTCATCGCCGCGCCCCCGAACACATCCCGACTGTAGGCGCGAATGTATTCGCGATGCCCTTACGAACTCCGCAAACACATTCGCACCTAGATGCCGATAGCGTTCTACCCATGACTATACGGCGTAACCGCCGCCGCCAGCTGATAGCCACTGCCGCGCACGGTACGGATCAGCCGGGCCGGTTTTTCCGTGTCGCGCAGACGTTGGCGCAGACGGCTGACCGCCATGTCGACGATACGCTCCAGCGGCATCACCTCACGACCACGGGTGGCGTTGCCGATGGTGTCGCGGTCAAGAATCTCTTGTGGGTGGTCGAGGAACAGCTTGAGCAAGGCGAAGTCCGCACCGGACAAAATCACCTCTTCGCCGTCGCGGTGAAACAGCCGATGGCTGACCATGTCCAGGCGCCACTCATCGAAGGCCAGCACCTCGCCGCCCCGCTCCTGGCTGAAATGCGCGCGGCGCAGCAGGGCCTTGATCCGCGCCAGCAGCTCACGGGGGCTGAAGGGTTTGCCGAGGTAGTCGTCGGCGCCCAGTTCCAGGCCGATCACCCGGTCGGCCTCGTCGGAGCTGGCGGTAAGCATGATGATCGGCACCTGGGCGAACCGCTGATGCTCGCGCACCCAACGGCAGAGGCTGAAGCCGTCCTCGTCGGGCAGCATCACATCGAGGATCACCAGGTCGGCCTGCTCGGCGCACAGGCACTGGCGAAACGCCGCGCCATCGGCCGCCGCGCGTACCTGAAAACCGGCACGGCTGAGGTAGGTGTTGAGCAGTTCGCGAATCTCCTGGTCATCATCGACCAAGAGGATGGATTTACCGGGCTGGCTCATTGTCCGCCGTCCTTGTTGTTATCTCGATTTATCTAGCCAAAACCCCGTGGCTAACCCCCTCCCGCACAAAGGCTCACAGCGTGAGAGGGGCTTTAGCCGCGACCGGCAACCGCTACGAGCGCGCCTGCTGCAACGCCACTCCTGCACCGAGCAAGCCCGGGTACTCAGCCGTCACCAGCCACACCGGAATGCCGGCAAGGTAATCGCTCATACAGCCTTTGTCACGGAAGGCCTCGGCAAAGCCGCTGGCCAGCAGCAACGGGGCCACCCGCGGCAGCACGCCGCCCACCAGATACACCCCGCCACGCCCGCCGAGGGTAAGCACGTTGTTACCCGCCACACGCCCCAGCCAGCGGAAGAACTGCTCCAACACTGCCAGCCCGTGAGCATCACCCGCCAACGCGGCGCCGGTAACATCGGCAGGCTCCCGCCAGCGCGGCGCCTGCCGTTCAAGGGCACAGAGCGCGCGGTGCAGGTTGATCAAGCCGCTGCCACTGAGCACGTCTTCAGCGCGCACATGACCCAGTTGCTGCTCCAGCTGCAACCAGAGCGCGGCTTCATGGGCCGTGCCGATGGGCAGGTCGACATGCCCACCCTCCCCCGGCAACGCCTGCCAGTGCCCTGAGGCGAGGGGCAGCAGGGTGCCCACGCCCAAGCCCGTACCGGGGCCGACAACGACGCACGGGCGATCAGCCTCGCCCTCGCCCGTGCAAACCTGCAGGCAGTCCTCCGGCGCCAGGCGGGTCATGCCCAGGGCCATGGCGGAAAAGTCATTGATCAGCAGCAGCTCACGCACCTGCAGCGTCTCGCAGAACGCGCGACGGCTGATCTGCCAGTGGTTGTTGGTGAAGCGGAACAGGTCGCCGCCCACAGGCCCGGCACAGGCCAGGCACACCGCATCGATTGCGCCGGGCGCCAAGTCGAGGCTGGCCAGGTAGGCGGTGATCGCCTGTTCCGGGCCAGGGTAATCGGCGGTGGCCAGGACCTGCACCGCGACCAGGTCGTTGTCCTGCCAGAGGGCAAAGCGTGCGTTGGTGCCGCCAATATCACCGACCAGCGCGCGCGTCACGTCAGCGACTCCAACTCCGCACTGAATACACTCGCGCCCTGCTCTGCCGGGCTGAACGCAGCGCGCATAAAGCCGAACAGCTCACGGCCACAGCCAATCCCAGTGCCCACGGGGCGCGGGGCCGGCGTGCGTGCCGCCCAGGTGGCGTCATCCACCAGCACGGTCAGGGTGCCAGCGGCGCCATCGACGCGCACCACATCACCATCCTGCACCCGCGCCAACGGCCCGCCGTCCCAGGCTTCCGGGCTGACGTGGATCGCCGCGGCAACCTTGCCCGAGGCGCCGGACATGCGCCCGTCGGTGACCAGCGCGACCTTGTAGCCGCGGTCCTGCAGCACGCCCAGGTAAGGCGTCAGCTTGTGCAGCTCGGGCATGCCATTGGCTTTCGGCCCCTGGAAACGCACCACCGCAACGAAGTCACGTTCCAGCTCGCCGGCCTTGAAGGCATCGGCCAGTGCCGCCTGATCCTCGAACACCCGTGCCGGCGCCTCGATCACCTGATGCTCGGGTGCCACCGCCGAGATTTTGATCACCCCGCGCCCCAGGTTACCGGCCATCGCACGCAAGCCACCTTCGGCCGAGAACGGCTGCGCGGCGCTGCGCAGGATGTTGCTGTCCAGGCTCGCCAGCGGCCCTTCGCGCCAGGTCAGCACGCCGTCTTCGAGGAACGGCTCACGGGTGTAACGCGACAGGCCCTTGCCCATCACAGTGTTGACGTCCTCGTGCAGCAAACCGGCCTCCAGCAGGGTGCGCACCATAAAGGGCACGCCGCCGCTGGCATGGAAGTGGTTCACGTCGGCCTGGCCATTGGGGTAAACCTTGGCCAGGGTCGGGGTGACGGTCGACAAGTCGGCCATGTCTTCCCAGGTCAGCAGAATCCCGGCGGCGCGGGCGAAGGCGGGAATGTGCAGGGTGTGGTTGGTCGAGCCGCCGGTGGCGTTGAGCGCAACCACGGAGTTGACGATGGCCTTCTCGTCGATCACCTGGCACAGCGGAATGTAATTGCCACTTTGCTGAGTCAGCCGGGTGACCTGCTGCGCCGCTTCGCGGGTCAGGGCGTCGCGCAGCGGCGTGTAAGGGTTTACGAACGAGGAGCCGGGCAAGTGCAACCCCATGATCTCCATTACCACCTGGTTGGTGTTTGCAGTGCCGTAGAAGGTGCAGGTGCCAGGGCTGTGGTAGGACTGCATTTCCGACTCCAGCAGCTCCTCGCGGCTGGCCTTGCCCTCGGCGTAGCGCTGGCGCACTTCGGCCTTCTGCTTGTTGGGGATGCCCGACGGCATCGGCCCGCCAGGTACGAAGATCATCGGCAGGTGTCCAAAGCGCAGTGCACCAATCATTAACCCCGGCACGATCTTGTCGCAGATGCCCAGCAGCAGCGCGGCATCAAACATGTTGTGCGACAGCGCCACGGCGGTCGACATAGCGATCACCTCGCGGCTCGCCAGACTCAACTCCATACCCGGCTCGCCCTGGGTCACACCGTCACACATGGCCGGCACACCGCCGGCGAACTGGCCGACCGAGCCGATATCACGCAGGGCCTGTTTGATCTGCTCGGGGAAATGCTCGTAAGGCTGGTGCGCCGAGAGCATGTCGTTATAAGCCGACACGATGGCCACGTTGGCCTGGTCCATCAGCCGCAACCGCTGCTTGTCGGTGGCCGAGCCGCAGCCTGCCACGCCGTGGGCAAAGTTGGCGCATTGCAGGCTGCCGCGGTGCGGCCCGTCGCTGGCCGCTGCGGCCATTTGCGCCAGGTAGCGCTCACGGGTGGCGCGGCTACGCGCGATCAGACGGTCGGTTACCTCAAGAATGCGGGGGTGCATGGCATTGACTCCGGGCTGGCAGGCAGCAATATTTTGTACTTAATACAAAAATACTGCCATGCGAAAGGCTTGATTTCTACAGCTAGGCTAATAATCTTGTAATTCCAACAACAAATTAAAACGGACTTGACCTATGACTCTGCGAATTGCCATCAACGGCTTCGGGCGTATCGGCCGCAATACCCTGCGTGCGCTGTACACCGGAACCTACCGTCAACAGCTGCAGGTCGTGGCGATCAATGACCTCGGCGACAGCGCGATCAACGCGCACCTGCTCAAATACGACAGCGTACACGGGATTTTTGACGGTCAGGTCGAGGCCGATGCCGACAGCCTGACCATCAATGGCGACCGTATTGCCGTGAGCGCCATACGTAACCCCGCCGAGCTGCCCTGGAAAGACCTGCAAGTCGACGTGGTGTTCGAGTGCACCGGGCTGTTCACCGACCGCGACAAAGCCGCCGCCCATCTGAGCGCCGGCGCGCGCAAGGTGATTATCTCGGCACCGGCCAAAGGCGCCGACGCGACCATCGTCTACGGCGTCAACGATGACAGCCTGCGCGCCCATCACCAGGTCATTTCCAACGCCTCCTGCACCACCAATTGCCTGGCACCCGTGGCCCAGGTGCTGCAGCGTGAGCTGGGCATCGAGAGCGGCTTGATGACCACCATCCACGCCTACACCAACGACCAGAATCTTTCTGACGTCTACCACAGCGACCCGTTCCGCGCGCGCTCGGCCACCCAGTCGATGATCCCCACCAAGACCGGCGCCGCCGAAGCGGTCGGCCTGGTCTTACCGGAACTGGCCGGCAAGCTCACCGGCATGGCCGTGCGCGTACCGGTGATCAATGTATCGCTCGTCGACCTGACCCTGCAGGTGCAGCGCGAGGCCAGCGCCGAGACGGTTAATGCGCTGCTCAAGGCGGCCAGCGAGCAATCGCCGGTGCTCGGTTACAACAGCCTGCCGCTGGTGTCCTGCGACTTCAACCACAACCCGCTGTCGTCGATTTTCGATGCCAACCACACCAAAACCAGCGGCAAGCTGCTCAAGGTCATGGCCTGGTATGACAACGAATGGGGCTTCTCCAACCGCATGCTCGATACCTGCCTGGCGTTGTGCAATGCGCCTGAGTAGCCGCACCCTGCGCGAGCCACACCCATGAGCCGGATCAGCTTTACCGAAGGCCAGCTGCCGGCGCGCAAACGTATCGCGCTGGTGGCCCACGACCACTGCAAAACCTTTCTGCTCGACTGGAGCCTGCGCCAGCGAGACCGCCTGGCGCACCACGAACTGATCGCCACCGGCACCACCGGGGTGCTGCTGAGCAAGCACCTGGGGCTACCGGTGGAGTGCATGATCAGCGGCCCGCTGGGAGGCGACCAGCAGATCGGTGCGCGTATCGCCGAACGGCGCATCGACCTGCTGGTGTTCTTCTGGGACCCTTTCGAGCAACAGCCCCACGACCCGGACATCAAGGCTCTGCTCAGGGTCGCCGCGGTCTGGAACATCCCGCTCGCGTGCAACGAAAGCAGCGCCGACTACCTGATCAGCAGCTCCCTGCTCGACCAGGCGCACAGCTGCCGCATCCCCGACTACAGCCGTTATCTGGCGGGACGCACCTGACGCCTGCGGTTACCCCGGCGCAACCGGCGGGTGCAGCGCGCATTCGCGGTTATCCAGGGCTTCCAACAGGCGGCAGTGCTCGGCCTCTGCAGCGTCGCAGGTCGCCAGTTTGCTCAGGGCCACCTGCATGCGTTGCAGGTCGGCGATGCGCACCTCGATTGCCGCCAAGTGCTCGCGCACCAGCCGATCCGCCTCGGCACAGGGGCTGTGAGGCTGGGCATCCAGCGCCAGCAGCGTGGTGATCTCCTCCAAGCTGAACCCCAGCTCACGCCCGCGACGAATAAAACGCAGGCGACGCACATCGGCGTCGGCGTACTGGCGATAACCTGCGGCACTGCGCGGTGGCGCGGCGAGCAGGCCGCTGCGCTCGTAAAAACGGATGGTCTCCGGGTTGACGCCACTCTCGCGGCTCAACTGACCAATGCTAAAGGCTCGATTCATCGCTTGACCCTGTAGTGACTACAGGGTTTAGCGTACGCCTTGTCATCTACCCGGAGAAGCCCCCATGAGCGCGCACTGCTGCCATCCCACCCCGAGCCAACGCCCGCCTGCTGCAGGTTATCGGCGCATTTTGTGGATCGCCCTGCTGGTCAACCTGGGCATGTTCGTTGTCGAGATCGCCAGCGGCGTGCACGCCGGCTCCGTCTCGCTGCTGGCCGACTCGCTGGATTTTCTCGGCGATGCCGCCAACTACGGCATCAGCCTGTTCGTCCTCGGCATGGGCCTGGCCAGCCGCGCCCGCGCCTCACTGTTCAAGGCACTGTGCATGCTGCTGTTCGGCATTGGCGTACTGTCGATGGCCGGCTGGCGGGCACTCTCGGGGGCGGTGCCGGAGGCGATCACCATGGGCCTGATCGGCAGCCTGGCGTTGGCCGCCAACCTGCTGGTGGCGATGTTGCTGTTTCGCTACCGCGAGGGCGACAGCAACATGCGCAGCGTCTGGCTGTGCACCCGCAATGACGCGCTCGGCAACCTTGCTGTGCTGCTCGCCGCCGTTGGCGTATTCGGCACCGGCACCGCCTGGCCCGACCTGCTGGTTGCGACTGTCATGGCCAGCCTGGCAATCAGCGCCGCCGTGCAGGTGATGCGCCAAGCGCGCACCGAGTTGCACAGCGCGCATGCGGTCTGAATCAGGCGCTACCGAGGTGCTCACTCAGGTAGTCGAGAAAGCAGGTGATGCGCGCAGCCAACGCCGTGTTGCGGTAGTACACCGCATGGATCGGCTGGCGCACCTCGACGGTGTCGCGCATCAGCACCTGCACCAGGTCGCCCTGGGCGCGGTCGGCGGCGGTCATAAAATCCGCCAGGCAGACAATGCCCGCACCCTGTAACGCTAACTGGCGCAGGGTTTCACCACTCGACGCGGTCAGCGCCGGAGCAATGGCCAGGCTGTCGCCGCCGGCGTGACGCAAGGGCCACTGATTGAGGTGCTCGGGATGGGTGAAGCCCAACAGGCTGTGCTGGGTGAGATCAGCCACATTGCGCGGCGTGCCATGGGCTTTGAGATAAGCCGGGCTGGCCAGAATGCGCAGGCGGTTACTGCCCAGCGGCCGCGCATGCAGGGTGGAATCGCGCAGCGGGCCGATGCGGATGGCCACGTCGGTGCGCTGCTCGAGCAGGTCGATGATCTGGTCGCTGCTGTGCAGCTCCAGTTGAATATCCGGGTATCGCGCGCGAAACCCCGCCACCAGCGGCACCACGGCATGCAGCATAAAGGGCGCGGCGGCGTTTACCCGCAGACGTCCGGCGGGCTTTTGCCGGCGCACTTTCATCTGCTCTTCGGCACTCTCCACGGCGTCGAGAATCTTGCGCGCCTGGGCCAGAAAAGCCCGCCCCTCCTCGGTCAGTTCCAGGCGCCGCGTGGTGCGGCGTAACAAGGTGACGTCGAGTTTCTCTTCCAGGCGACTAAGCGCCCGACTGACACCGGATGCGGTCTGCGCCAACTGCTCAGCCGCAGCGCTGATGGAGCCACTGTCCACCACACGGACAAAGGCCAGCAATTCATCGAGGGTTGTTTTCATTCGTGAGCTCTGTGTTGCCTCAAGCATGGGAGAAGCCAGGCGGCGCACCGTTTTAGCCGCGATGCATTCGGCGCTCTCGTGGCTATCGCGAATAAAGGCTAGGCGCCCCCTTCGCGCCTACAACTAGGGTCGGTTCCCCTTTAACTTGCCAAGGATTCGCCTACACCTCAAAAATCCACCCGTCCCCGGCCCGCCTTGATCGCCCCGCGTTTGGTCTTGCCCTCCAGCCGTCGGGTTTTCGAGCCCAGCGTGGGTTTGGTCGGGCGGCGGGCTTTTTCGGTTTTACCGGCGCTGCGGATCAACTCGGCCAGGCGCTCCAGGGCGTCGGCGCGGTTCTGTTCCTGAGTGCGGTACTGCTGCGCCTTGATGATCACCACGCCTTCGGCGGTGATGCGGCTGTCGCGCAAGGCCAGCAAGCGTTCCTTATAGAACGGCGGCAAGCTCGAAGCCTGGCTGTCGAAGCGCAGGTGCATGGCACTTGAGACCTTGTTGACGTTCTGCCCACCCGCGCCCTGGGCGCGAATGGCGGTCAGTTCTATCTCGCCATCAGGCAGATGAACGCTGTTTGAAATCACCAACATGGCCAATCTTCACACTGCGGATGTCAGGTGATGATACCCCACCACCGCCCGCACGCGGCGTGGCACAGGGGTACGGAAGCCGCATCAGGTGGCGCTATCGACGCGATACTTTTTTGCGATCACATTTTGCTGGCGCCATATCTTCGTCGCGCCCATGATGCGCATCCTGTATCAGCTAAACCCAGCGAGACCACGCACCATGCCTGCACACCTCACGATTGCCCAACGCCTGGGCCTCGGCTTCGGTCTGATCCTCTCGCTGATGATCCTGATCAGCCTGATTGGCATCAACCGCGTCAGCTTTATCGACACCACGCTGAGCGAGATCAGCAATGGGGCGACCGTCAAACAGCGCAATGCCATCAACTTCCGGGGCAGCGTGCACGACCGTGCTATCGCTATTCGTGACGTGGTGCTGGTCGAGCAGCCGGCTCAACTGACTCACCAGTTGAATGAAATCAAGCGCCTGGACAGCTTCTACCAAACCGCCGCGCGCGACATGGACCAGCTGTTCGCCAGTCAGGGGGTCGGCGCCGAAGAGCAACGCTTGCTCGCCGATATCAAACGCATCGAGACAACCACCCAGGCACTTACCGCCGAACTGCTGCGCCTGCGTCAGGCCGGCGATAATGCCGCAGCGCAGCGCCTGCTGATGGAGCAAGCCTCGCCGAGCTACAGCGCCTGGCTCAAGGCAATCAACACCTTTATTGACTACCAGGAAGACGTCATCGGCAAAGACCTCAACCAGGTCCGCAGCACCGCCGGCGGCTTCCAGTTGTTGATCCTGCTGGTGACCGGCGCAGCCGTGCTGCTGAGCATTCTGGTGTCGACACTGATCATCCGTCAGCTCATCAAAACCCTCGGCGCAGAACCAAGTGCCGTTGCCGAAGCGATCAAGCGCCTGGCTCAGGGCGAGCTGACCCAACGCATCGACACCCAACACCCCGACAGCGTCATGGGTGCTCTGCGCGACATGGCCACACACCTGGCGGGCACTATTCAGCAGGTGCGGTCCGCCGCGACCGAGCTGGCCCGTTCGGCTGATCAATTGCTCGACACCTCGGCCAGCAATAGCCAGCAGATCCGCCTGCAATCCAGCGAAGCTGAGCAAATGGCCGCGGCCGTGCACCAGATGGCTGCAACCGTCAGTGAAGTCGCCGGCTACGCAGCCAGCGCCGCGTCTGCCACACGCAGTGCCCACGGCGAAGTGGCAGCAGGCAATCAGGTGGTCAGCGCTACGGCCAGCGCCATGCAGACCCTTGCAAAGACCCTGGAAGACGCCGCCACTCGGGTGCAACAGGTCTCCAGCGACACGGCGAACATCGAGAAGATCATCGGGGTGATCACCGCCATTGCCGAGCAGACCAACCTGCTGGCCCTCAACGCTGCCATCGAGGCCGCCCGTGCCGGCGAACACGGCCGAGGCTTTGCCGTGGTGGCCGACGAGGTGCGCTCACTGGCCACCCGCACCCAAGACTCGACGCGGGAAATCCGCGGCATGATCGGCACCCTGCAAGAGGGCGTCGGCCAGGCTGCCGAAGTGATGCGCAACAGCCGTCAGCTCGCCCAGCAGACCGTCGAGCAGACCCACCAGGCTGAAAACGCGCTGAACAGCATCCGTAGCGAAGTCACCGCAATCAACGACATGAACGCGCAGATCGCCAGCGCCTCGGAGCAACAAAGCGAAGTGGCAGAAACGGTCAACCAGAACATCAGCCGCATCCACGATGCCACCCTGGGTACCGCCGCCGGCTCCGAGCAGGTCGCCTCATCCAGCCGTGAGCTGGCCGCTCTGGCCAAGCGGCTGAGCGAGAAGGTCAGCTTCTTCAAGGTCTGATATTGCCCTTGTGCCCCGCGCAGAGCCTTCTGCGCGGGGCATCGGCCTTACATCCCGGCGAACGTCCAGCCCAGCAGCAACGGCAGCAGCACTGCGCTGATCACCCCCAGCAGGCTCATGCCCAGAGCGGCAAACCCACCGCATTCGGACCCCTCCTCCAACGCCCGCGCCGTGCCGATGGCATGGGCGTTGATGCCGTAGCTCAGCCCGCGCGCCGCCGGGTGAGTCACCTTAGCGAGCCCCAGCAACCACGGCCCCAGCGCCGTACCGATAACCCCGGTCAGCATGACGAAGACCGCCGCCAACGAGGCCAGGCCGCCGAGCTGTTCCGCCGCCAGCATGGCGATGGGCATGGTCACTGACTTACCCGACAGGCTTGCCAGCACCGGCAGTTGCGCGCCCATGGCGTGAGCAATCACCAGCGTCAGACCGACCGTCAGGGTGCCGCCGACCAGCACGGTCAACAGCACCGGCCACGCCAACTGGCGAATGCGCTTGAGGTTGTTGTACAGCGGCACCGCCAGGGCGATGGTCACCGGCCCCAGCAAGAACGCGATGGGCGCCGCACCTGCACGGTAGGTCGCGTAATCCATGCCGCAGGCCAGCAACACACCCACCACGATCAGCATCGACACCATCACCGGTTGCAGCACCAGCCAACCGCTGCGCCGGTAGAGCCACAGCGCGAACTGGAACGCCAGCAGCGTCAGCCCCACGGGAAACAGCGGGTGATCGACCACCAGCTGAGCCACCGTCAGCCACACGCCCTCACTCATGGGTTGCCTCCGCTTTCTGCTCCACGCGTCGGGCCAGGCGCTGCATCATCCAGCCGCACAACGGCACCGTGACCACAAGCGACAGGCACAGCGCTGTCAAAATCGCCGGCAGGTCAGCCAGCAACGCATCGCTGGCCAGCATGATCCCGGCCGCAGGCACCACAAATAGGAGCGGCAAATACTGCAACAGCGTACTGCTCGCCTGGCTCAGCGGCTCGCTGACCTGACCGCGCAGCAGCAGGTAGGCAAACAACAGCAGCAAACCAATCACGCTGCCAGGCAACACGGGCAGCAGCAGCTCGCTGATCAGGCTGCCTACAATCTGCAGCAGCACCAGCCAGGTCAGCCCTTTCAACACCATACGAACACTCCTCTGTGTGAGCTATTAATCGCGCCGGGACGCAGCGGGATGTTGCCCGCGCAACAGGCGGCAACATCGCGAATACATCCGGGTCTAGACCCGCCGCCGGAACAGCGGTCGCGACTCGATCGCCGAGCGACCATATACCACACTCATGCCGGCAAGGCCCTTGAGCGCATCTTCGACAGACTTGTCTTCGCGCACGGCAAACGCATCAAAACCGCACTGACGCATATGGCTGAGCTGATCACGCAACACATCACCCACCGCGCGCAACTCACCGCGCCAACCGAGGCGCGTGCGCAGCAGGTAGGCCTGGCTGTAGCCGCGCCCGTCGCGAAAGCTGGGGAAGTCGATGGCGATCAGCGGCAAGACCGCCAGGTACGCCTGCAAACCTTCGACCTCATCGTCCGGCGCCAGGCAGATGGCATCGAGGCTAAAGCGCTCGCCGCGCAACACGACGTCATCCTGATGCTCGCGCCAGGCCGCGAGCGAGCGTATCAAAGGGCCCGCCGGGGGCTGCGGCGCATCGTCGAGCAGGCGTTGCCAGGGGTCATCCGTGACAATGCGCGCTGTGCCGTCGACCAGTTTGATCAGGTTGTTCATGCGGGCACCTGCTGCGTGCGATAGACCCGCTCCCTGAACGGCTCCAGGCCGATGCGCTGCACGGTATCGACAAACCGCTCTTCCGCTTCACGGTAGTCGGTGAAGGTCTGCACCAGGCCCTCGATCACCTCGGGCACCTGCGCTGCACTGAACGCCGGGCCGATCACCTTGCCCAGCGCGCTGGCCTTGCCCTGGGCGCCGCCGATGGTCATCTGATACCACTCGCTGCCGTTCTTATCGACGCCGAGAATGCCGATATTGCCAATGTGGTGATGGCCGCAAGCATTCATGCAGCCGGAGATATTCAGGCTGATATCGCCCAGGTCATGCAGGTAATCCAGATCATCGAAACGCTGCTGAATCGCCTGGGCAATCGGGATCGACTTGGCATTGGCCAGTGCACAGAAATCGCCGCCTGGGCAGGCAATCACATCCGTCAGCAGGCCAATGTTGGGCGTGGCCAGGCCCACCTCGCCTGCAGCCTGCCAGAGCGCGTACAAATCGGCCTTGCGCACGTCGGGCAGCACAATGTTCTGTTCGTGGGCGATACGCAGCTCGGCAAACCCAAAACGCTCGGCCAAATCAGCCAGCGCGTCCATCTGCTCGGCGGTGACATCGCCCGGCGGCGCACTGATGCCCGGTTTGGTCGACAGCACCACAGCGCTGTAACCCGGCACCTTGTGCGCCAGGGTATTGCGCGACACCCAGCGGGCAAATTCGGCATCTTGTGCCAGGGCCGTGCCGAAACCCAGGTCCACCTCAGGCAAGTGCTCGTACGGCGGCGCGACGAACGCATCGGCCACACGCTGGTATTCCTCCTGGGTCAGTTCCGCCGGGCCGTCCTTGATGTGCTGCCATTCGGCCTCGACCTCACGGGCGAACGCCTCGATGCCCAGCGCCTTGACCAGAATCTTGATGCGCGCCTTGTACTTGTTGTCGCGCCGGCCGTGACGGTTGTACACCCGCAGCACCGCTTCGACATAAGACAGCAGGTGGCGCCAGGGCAGCGCCTCGCGAATCTGCTGGCTGAGGATCGGCGTGCGCCCCAGGCCGCCGCCGACCATCACCCGCAGCAGCAACTCGCCCGCCTCGTCGCGGTACAGGTACAGGCCGATGTCGTGCATCATCACCGCGGCGCGGTCCTCTTCGGCGGCGCACAGGGCGATCTTGAACTTGCGCGGCAGGTAGAGAAACTCCGGATTGATGGTCGACCACTGGCGCAGAATTTCCGCCAGCGGGCGCGGGTCGAGCAGCTCATCGGCCGCGACACCGGCAAAGGCCTCGGTGGTGATATTGCGCACGCAGTTGCCGGACGTCTGAATCGCGTGCATCTCAACACCTGCCAGGTGCTCAAGAATGTCCGGCACCTGCTCCAGCTCGATCCAGTTGAACTGAATATTCTGCCGCGTGGTGAAGTGCCCGTAACCCCGGTCGTACTGCCGCGCAATATGCGCCAACGCGCGCATCTGCCGCGCCGCCAACGTGCCGTAAGGAATGGCCACGCGCAGCATGTAGGCATGCTTTTGCAGGTACAGGCCGTTCTGCAGACGCAGCGGCAGAAACTCTTCCTCGCTCAGCTCACCACTGAGGCGCCGCTCGACCTGATCGCGAAACTGCGTCACCCGCTCGCGCACCAGCGCATGGTCATATTCATCGTATTGGTACATCGGCGGCCTCGGCTGTTATCGATGACCCACTATGCCCAGCCCTCTGATACCGAAACAGCAGCAGATCCAGCGGAAAAATACAGCGCAGATGGTGCCGTGAGGTGTTGGCAATCACCCAGCATTTCCACCCGCGACAATCCAGGCTACCGTGTTGGCTCACCAAGCATGCTGGCCGCTGAACAGGGCGCCCATCAAGCCGCTGAAAAATCGCCGCCCGCCGTCACCCCGATGAATACAACCTCACAAGGAACCCACCATGGCTGCCCTCGACGCAAAAAAGCTGCATATCGATATCGTCTCTGACGTGGTCTGCCCCTGGTGCGTAGTGGGCTATCGGCAACTGGCGCAGGCCCTGGACGCCAGCGGTACAGACTACGAACTGCACTGGCACCCCTTTGAGCTGAACCCCGACATGCCCGCCGAGGGCCAGAACCTGCGCGAGCACATCGCCGAGAAATACGGCGCAAGCCAAGCGCAGTCAGACGAAAACCGCCGGCACTTGGTGCAGGCCGGCAACGGTGTAGGTTTTGAATTCAACTTCGCTGATGACATGCGCATGCACAACACCTTCAACGTCCACCAACTGCTGCACTGGGCCGATCAGCAAGGCCGCATGCACGACCTGAAACAGGCGTTGTTTGTTGCGCACTTCACCCATCGCCGCAACCTGTCGGACAACCAGGTGCTCGCAGACGTAGCCGCCGAGATCGGACTGGACCACAACGACGCCTTGGCGGTGCTTACCGACCAACGCTTCGCCGACGAAGTGCGCGCGGCCGAGCACAGCTGGGTCAGCCGAGGCATCCGCAGCGTGCCCGCGATCATCTTCAACCACCGCCACTTGGTCAGTGGCGCCCAGGGCGTCGAGAACTTCAGCCGGATTCTGGAGCAGTTGGCGACGGCCAAAGACTGAGCACGCTTAGGAACGCCGAGTGTCGCAACGCGAATCTCTAGCCGCTTTTTGTAGGAGCGAATTTATTCGCGATAAACCTTGAAGGCACCGCAAACATCGCAGCTAACGGAGCGCCGCCAGCCCCACACACACCCACAGAATCCCAATCGGCACATCAACACGCCAGCCATTCAAAACAACTCAATGGCCGACCCGCCCGCCTTTATGCCCGGCCGCCAGAGGTGCTGCGCGCGTGCTTCTTTTGCAGCACTATCGAGGCTTCGGTGTAGGCCTGCTGGAAGGCTTCGCCGCCGATCCACTCCACGGCTGTGTCTTCGTCTTCATCGTGGTAAATGCCGCGATAGGTGATCAGCAGGCCCATCATAAAGTCAGTGGCGGCCTCTTCTGCTTCCTCCGCCACCACCAACTCCAGCACCGGGTACTGCAAGAACACCACACACATCGCCAACAGGCTGATGCCCTCGCCGAACTTCATCATCTCGAACAGATCATCGAAATCCGCCGGGTCAAACCCGTTCTCCTCGATGTCCTTGAAATCGAAGGTGCTCAGGTCGATGGCCACATCATCGAACGGCTCATTGATCAGCGGATTGGCCAGCACCGGATGCACAACATTCACCTTGGCCCTGCCAGCACGGTTCTGCTTGGCCTTGGCTTTGGCCCGCTGGGCACGTTTTTGCTGTTTATCTGGGGAGGCCATGGAGGCGGGTTCCTTGTTCGCGGTGGCCAAAGACATGGCACAGGGTGGGCGGCCGCATAGTGTATTCAGTCTTGGCGAGGCTTTGGCAGGCGCCGGGATGATTTTTCCTGCGGTGAATGTCCTGTATGGCGAAAAACAACCGGCCTGCCCGCGAAAAGCTGTGCGGCTCTGCTGTACCCGGTCATCTGTATGCGCAGGCACATGACCGTGCCCTGCCAAACGCTATAGCAACGCCTCAACGTCAGCACCTACTCTTTGAGCAGAACGGCGATAGCGATGAAGACGAGCAAAGCGCCACCCACACGAAATAGACGCATGCCGAACGAATCAAGTAGTGTCTCAGCATCTTTTCTGCCGTGCCTGACCGAGTGAATGAGGCTGTCCAGCCATGTATAACAACCGTATACGCTCATCAGAGTGCTGAAGGCCTCCGCCTAGAAGGGATAGTAAGAGCAACAAGGAATGTTATACACAACGCCCGCTCGGGGAGTCATGCACTATCTGGTGTCTATTTATAGTTAGGCCCAAAATAAAATCAACCAGACCGGTACTTCGTGAATGAGCATAAACTTCTTAGAAAGCGACTTTGAAAAAGCAAGCTATTTGTTGAATTTATTAATCGCTCATGCCACAGGAAAAACGGCAGATTCGAGCGAGTACGAAAAACTTCGCCATGAATTACTCAGCAACCACCAAGTAGCCAACCAATTACCAGCCTGGATAAAACTGCATAGAAATCTTGATTCTTTCTGGGGTTTCATACAACCAAAGTTTTCAACGTATGCCGAACGCAGAACATATCTTTCCGAGCAATTTACCCCACTATTAGACTCGCTAGAATTTGGAGTGGAAGCGCCAGTTCAAAATCCAAAAACAGTATCGAGCACGGTTAATACATCTGTCGCCAGAAACAAACGAAATGTCTTTATAGTTCACGGCAGAGACAACGAGGCCAAATATGAAGTAAGTCGCTTTATAGAAGCCCTAGGCCTCAAAGCAATAATCCTCCACGAACAAGCCAGCTCTGGAATGACAATCATCGAAAAAATTGAGCATTACTCAAACGATGCTGACTTTGCCTTGATCCTATATACACCTTGCGATCATGGCAGGGGCGTGCATGAATCAAAGATGCACCCCAGAAACAGAGCGCGCCAGAATGTCGTTTTTGAGCATGGATATTTAATGGCAAAGCTCGGCAGGGAAAATGTTTGTGCCCTAGTCAAAGGCGACATAGAAACTCCCAACGATATTAGCGGCGTAGTTTATGTTGGTTTAGACCCTGCTGGGGGCTGGAAAATTGAAGTATCCAAAGAGCTCAAGGCCTGCGGTTATGAAATCAAAAATTTGTAGCCGCGAATAGTCGAAAAACTTGTATATAGACGTTCCCCACAAACAGTGAGCAAAGCTTTTCTTCTGCACCTGTCGTCAGCGCGGTTGCATTCGTATATCCGGCCTGTGGTGGGCGCTTGGCCCTGACCATTCTGTAGCTCGCGCTGCGGGTGCCAAGCGTTCAATTGATCTTGCGCCCCCAGTGGTGGATGAAAACAGCGTCATCCACCCTACGCCTCGCCTATTACGGCGGCGGGGCTCACGTTAACCACGGGAATCCATTGGGCAATAAGGAACAGATAGGTCACTCGGCAACGCGCTAACCGTCACCAGATATCCCCGCCCCTCTATGGCACTTACCCCAGCCCACCATCTGATCCGCTTTTTATTGGAAAACCTGAGTCTGTTACCGGACCAGCCCTGCCCGCATCATTTGCCTCGCCTGATAAAGCCCGACGAGGCCCGTAATGAGCGAACGTATTCCCGCGCAGATCATCGAGACCATCGACCCGCGCCAGCCTATCCGCCT